>Ga0075467_10000436_pt1 | contig 32883 bp, 33 predicted proteins | sample DEB08_DNA_9_FD_75067 | JGI IMG/M metagenome (GOLD analysis project Ga0075467, IMG submission 75067) | Aqueous microbial communities from the Delaware River and Bay under freshwater to marine salinity gradient to study organic matter... | ecosystem: Environmental > Aquatic > Marine > Coastal ... | reverse complement strand
TACTACGGCCCCCGCAATGCACAGACCGCGAACCCCTTTGAAGCCGCCGCCCATCACGGCGCCGATGTGGTGCGCGCCCTGTGGGATCAGGGGCATTGGGACCAATCCGATTACCGGGTGTTCTACAACGTCAACTTCCCGCCGCTTCCGGCGGCCGATGTCAAAGGCCGCCGCGTCACCGCACAGGGCTTCCGCAAGGAAACCAATTTCGGCATGTCGCCCCATATCGCGCCGAACGGACGGCGGTTCCTGTGGATCACCGGCGGCCCCCAAGATGTGCCGACCGCCCCCGGAACCGACGCCCACGCCAACCTGGAAGGGTATATCTCGATCACGCCGCTGCGCGCCGATCTGACCGCCCACGAAGCCCTCGACAACCTGAGGTCAGCCCTGGAATGAGTGCCCCATGACCCTGGATGCCGAAGGCAAGATGCAGTTCCTCTTCTCCCTGCGATCCAAGGGGGTGACGAATGCGCGCGTGCTCGGTGCGATGGAAAAGGTGGATCGCGGGGCCTTTGTGCGCGGCCACTTCGCCGCGCGCGCCTATGACGACATGCCACTGCCAATCGCCTGCGGACAGACCATTTCGCAGCCCTCGGTCGTGGGGCTGATGACGCAGGCGCTGGACGTGCAGCCGCGCGATACCGTGCTCGAAATCGGGACGGGATCGGGCTATCAGGCCGCAGTGCTCAGCCACCTCGCACGGCGTGTCTACACCATCGACCGGCATCGCACGCTCAGCCGCGGGGCCGAGGCGCTGTTTACCGGCATGGGCCTGCACAACATCACGGTGATCGCGGGCGATGGCTCGTTCGGCCTGCCCGATCAGGCCCCGTTCGACCGCATCCTCGTGACCGCCGCCGCCGAAGACCCGCCCGGTCCGCTTCTGGCGCAGCTCAAGGTCGGGGGCATCATGGTGGTGCCCGTCGGCCAATCCGATGCCGTGCAAAGCCTGATCAAGGTCACCCGCGCGGCCGATGGCCTGCATTATGACGAACTCTTGCCCGTCCGCTTTGTCCCCCTTGTCGAAGGCATGGCGCAGGATTGATGTTTTTCCCCGTGCCCGCCTTGCGGGCGGGGGTGGATTGCCGACGCTGTTTCAGTGTAAAAGACCTAAACGCGCGGCCAGATCCCGGCACACGGGGCCAGTTGCCAGAGGCGCGCTCATGCTACTTGACAAGGATCGAGCCCGATGTCCCGCCCCTCTGCCCTTGCCGTCTGTGTATCGTTGCCGCTGCTGTTGTCGGCCTGCGTCGGTGCGAACCCCGATTTCGACTTCGATTTCCGGCCCACGCGCGCCGTGCAGGGAACCGGCGAAACCGCGCCGCGCCCAGAGCCCGACAGCCGCGGGCTGATCACCTATGAAAGCTATCAGGTCGCGGTGGCGCGGCGTGGCGACACCCTTGCCGCTCTGGCCGCCCGGATCGGGATGGACGCGGACGAATTGGCCCGCTTCAACGGGCGCGGCGTGAACGATCCGCTGCGTCAGGACGAAGTGCTGGCCCTGCCCCGCCGTTTGACGCCCGGCACCGCCTCCGGCAACACCGACATCGCATCGATCGCACGCGGTGCCATCGACGCGGCCGAGGCGACGGGCAACACCGGCGGCACCAATGCGGTCGCGATCCAGCAAGGCGCCGAACCCGTGCGCCACAGGGTCAGCCGGGGCGAAACCGCCTATTCCATCGCGCGGCTCTATGACGTCTCCGTGCGCAGCCTTGCGGAATGGAACGGCCTTGGCCCCGATCTGGCGGTCCGCGAAGGGCAGTTCCTGATCATTCCGCTGGTCATTTCCGAAACGCGGGCCTCTGCATCCGGGGCGCAGTCGCCGGGCAACAGTGTCGCGCCCCTGCCGCCCTCGGCCGCCGCGCCACTTCCCGACAGCATTCAGTCCGCGGTCCTGCCTGCGGCGCCCACGAACGCCGGCACCACCGTGCAACCGGTCGCCGCCGCCGCCACACCGGCGCCTGCCGCCAGCGATGCGCGCCTTCTGCGTCCCGTGGCGGGCAGCATCCTGCGCCCCTATTCCGCCAGCAACGAAGGTATCGATATCGGTGCCCCGACTGGCACGCCGGTCCGGGCCGCCGATGCCGGGACGGTCGCGGCGATCACCCAGAACACCGATCAGATCTCGATCCTGATCTTGCGCCATGATGGTGGATTACTGACCGTCTACGCCAATGTGCAGAACATCGGCGTCAGCCGTGGCGACACCGTCAGCCGTGGACAGACCGTCGCCGAAGTCGGCGCGGGCAACCCGTCGCTGCTGCATTTCGAGGTTCGGCGCGGCGTGGCCTCGCTTGACCCGGCCGAGTTCATCGACTGATTTTCCTGACGGACGGCGCGGCGGGGCCACCCACACCGCGCGCGGCCGGATTTCGACCCGCGCCTGATCGTCTCGTTGCGGGAAAGAAGCGGCCACAGCCGTCCTTCGACCTTGCGTCGGTCGACCTCCTGACTATAACGCGGACAGTTTGCGCGCCGTATCCGGCGCCAATGCCGAAGTCTGCGCGCGTCTTGGGGGACATCATGCCGAAAAGAACCGATATTCAATCCATCATGATCATCGGCGCGGGCCCCATCGTCATCGGGCAGGCCTGCGAATTCGACTACTCCGGCGCACAGGCCTGCAAGGCGCTCCGCGAGGAAGGCTACCGCGTCATCCTCGTCAACTCCAACCCCGCCACCATCATGACCGACCCCGGTCTTGCCGATGCCACCTACATCGAACCGATCACCCCAGAGGTCGTCGCCAAGATCATCGAAAAGGAACGCCCCGACGCGCTGCTGCCCACCATGGGCGGACAGACCGGCCTGAACACCTCGCTCGCGCTCGAGGAAATGGGCGTGCTGGCCAAATTCGGGGTCGAGATGATCGGCGCCAAGCGCCCCGCCATCGAAATGGCCGAAGACCGCAAGCTGTTCCGCGAAGCGATGGACCGGATCGGCCTTGAAAACCCCAAGGCCACCATCGTTTCCGCCCCGAAAAAGGAAAACGGCAAATACGATATCAAGGCGGGCCTGCAAGAGGCCATCGACGCCATCGAATACGTCGGCCTGCCCGCCATCATCCGTCCCGCCTTCACCTTGGGCGGCACCGGCGGCGGCGTGGCTTACAACCGCGAAGATTACGAACACTTCTGCCGCAGCGGGCTTGAGGCATCGCCCGTCGCGCAGATCCTGATCGACGAGTCGCTGCTGGGCTGGAAAGAGTTCGAGATGGAGGTCGTGCGCGACCGCGCCGACAACGCCATCATCGTATGCGCCATCGAAAATGTGGATCCGATGGGTGTGCATACCGGCGACAGCATTACGGTGGCCCCGGCGCTCACGCTGACCGACAAGGAATACCAGATCATGCGCAACGGCTCCATCGCCGTGCTGCGCGAGATCGGGGTCGAGACCGGCGGCTCGAACGTGCAATGGGCCGTGAACCCCGAAGATGGCCGCATGGTCGTGATCGAGATGAACCCCCGCGTGTCGCGCTCCTCCGCGCTGGCCTCCAAGGCGACCGGCTTCCCGATCGCCAAGATCGCGGCCAAGCTGGCCGTGGGATACACGCTGGACGAGTTGGACAATGACATCACCAAGGTGACACCCGCCAGCTTCGAGCCGACGATCGACTATGTCGTCACCAAGATCCCGCGTTTCGCCTTCGAGAAATTTCCCGGCTCCAAACCGGAACTAACCACCGCGATGAAATCCGTGGGCGAGGCAATGGCCATCGGCCGCACCTTCCACGAATCCATGCAAAAGGCGCTGGCCAGCCTCGAAACCGGGCTGACCGGGTTTGACGAGATCGCCATTCCCGGCGCGCCGGACCCCGCCGCCATTACGCGCGCGCTGGCTAAACAGACGCCCGACCGCATTCGCATCATCGCGCAGGCCATGCGCCACGGCCTGTCCGATGACGATATACATGCCGTCACCAAGTTCGACCCGTGGTTCCTTGCCCGCATCCGCGAGATCATGGACGTCGAGGCCGTGGTCGCCGCCAACGGCCTGCCAAGCGATGAAAAGGGGCTGCGCGCGCTCAAGATGATGGGCTTCACCGATGCCCGCCTCGCAACCCTCACCGGCCTGACCGAGGCGACCGTGCGCAAGACCCGCCACAACGCGGGCGTTACCGCCGTGTTCAAGCGGATCGATACCTGCGCCGCCGAATTCGAGGCGCAGACCCCCTATATGTATTCCACCTACGAATCCCCCGTGATGGGCGATGTGGAATGCGAGGCCCGCCCCAGCTCCGCAAAAAAGGTCGTGATCCTCGGCGGTGGCCCCAACCGCATCGGTCAGGGGATCGAGTTCGATTATTGCTGTTGTCACGCCTGCTATGCGCTCAGCGATGCGGGCTACGAGACCATCATGATCAACTGCAACCCCGAAACGGTCTCCACCGACTACGACACCTCCGACCGGCTTTATTTCGAACCGCTCACCTTCGAACACGTGATGGAGATCATGCGTGTCGAACAGCAAAACGGCACGCTGCACGGCGTCATCGTTCAGTTCGGCGGCCAGACGCCGCTGAAACTCGCCAACGCCCTGCAGGATGCGGGCATCCCCATTCTGGGCACCACGCCCGACGCCATCGACCTTGCCGAAGATCGGGAGCGGTTTCAGCAACTGGTCCAGAACCTCGGCCTGAAACAACCCGCCAACGCCATCGCCACCACCGATGATCAGGCCCGCGCCGCCGCCGAAATCCTTGGTTACCCGCTCGTGATCCGGCCGTCCTATGTGCTGGGCGGGCGCGCCATGGAAATCGTGCGCGACACCGCGCACCTAAACCGCTACATCTCCGAGGCCGTGGTCGTCTCCGGCGACAGTCCGGTCCTCCTCGACAGCTACCTGTCCGGCGCGGTCGAGGTTGACGTCGACGCGCTGTGCGATGGCACCGATGTCCACGTCGCAGGCATCATGCAACATATCGAAGAGGCGGGCGTCCACTCCGGCGACAGCGCCTGCTCCCTGCCGCCCCATTCCCTGTCCAACGCCATCATCGACCAGATCACCGAACAGACGGTCGCTCTTGCCCGCGCCCTGCACGTCGTCGGCCTGATGAACATCCAGTTCGCCATCAAGGGCGATGACATCTACCTCATCGAGGTCAACCCCCGCGCCTCGCGCACCGTGCCCTTCGTCGCCAAGGCCACCGACAGCGCAATCGCCTCCATCGCCGCGCGTCTCATGGCGGGCGAAAAGCTGGCCGATTTCCCCATCGCCACGCCCCATACGCCCGTCGATGACGCCACCCCCATCATCCCCAATGACCCGATGAGCCTTGCCGACTTCCGCACCCCGTGGTTCTCCGTGAAGGAGGCCGTGCTCCCCTTCGCCCGCTTCCCCGGCGTCGATACGCTGCTCGGCCCGGAAATGCGCTCCACCGGCGAAGTCATGGGCTGGGACCGCACCTTCCCCCGCGCCTTCCTCAAGGCGCAGCTTGGCGCGGGCACCATCCTGCCCGAGGCCGGCGTGGTCTTCATCTCCATCAAGGACGACGACAAGACCGCGCAACTGGTCGAGACCGCCCGCCTCCTCACCGACCTTGGCCTGACCCTGCTGGCCACCCGTGGCACCGCCGCGTTCCTGTCGGGGCATGGCATCGCGTCCGATATCGTGAACAAGGCCTACGAGGGCGGGCGCACCATCGTCGACATCATGAAGGACGGGCACATCGCGCTGGTCCTGAACACCACCGAGGGCGCGCAGGCGGTCGAGGACAGCCGCTCCATGCGCAACGTCGCCCTGATGGACAAGATCCCCTACTTCACCACCCTCGCCGCCAGCCACGCCGCCGCACAGGCCATGAAAGCCGCACGCGAGGGCGAATTGGGCGTCAGGTCGCTGCAGGCGTAACCCGAATGTAGCGCGCTGCGCTGCAGCCCTCAAAGACCGGGCATGGATCGCCCGTCAAACAGCAGGCGCGCCCGTGCCCAAGTCAAAGCCTGACGCCCGGGGGCCAACCTGCCGTCACGGCCGCAACCACCAGCCCCCTTGAGGCGGTCTTGGGAAGGCGCTGCGCGTGACCAGCCCGGTGGTGGAACTCGCCACCAAATAAGTTACTGCGTTGCAGCCTCCCATTGCGGCCACACCGACCACCTTAAGAACGAGACGTACTCGTATCGAACGCCTCCCTTCACCAGAGATCTCTCGAAGGTTGAGAGGCTTAGAAATCACGAACGGTTCGAAAAACCCCTGATTTTCTACTCAAAATTGTTAACGCTATCTTCTGGCCTCTCGTGATGTAGGCTCGAGGGCGAGGTCGCAGTCTTGCCGCCTCCTTCCTGGGAGGCGCAGATGACGACGATCAATGGTCAATTCGTTGGAACAATTCCGGATTTTTATGACACGGGACTGGGGCCGAATATCTTTCATGACTATGCTGACGACTTGGCGGCACGCGCGGGTGCCCAAGGGCCGCGTCATGTGCTCGAACTCGCCGCGGGCACCGGCATATTAAGTCGGCGGCTCCGAGATGCCTTGTCGCCAGACGCACACCTTGTTGTGACTGACCTGAACCAACCGATGCTGGACCTTGCAAGCCGCAAGTTTTCGCCGGGCGAGAATGTTGAATTCGCCGAAGCCGATGCGATGAACCTGTCGTTCCCTGATGACGCGTTCGACATGATAGTCTGTCAGTTCGGGGTTATGTTTTTCCCGGACAAGCCTGCTTCATACCGAGAGGCGGCGCGGGTTCTGAAACCCAACGGCCACTATATTTTCAATACCTGGGGTCCGATGTCCGCCAACCCCTATTCGCAGATCTCTCACGAGGTTGTGGCACGATTCTTTCCCGATAATCCGCCGGGGTTCTACAAGGCGCCATTTTCATATGGCGACCCTGTAGATGTGACGCGTGATCTGAACGCTGCCGGTTGGCACAACGTGGAACACGAGACGATCGATTTTGACAAAGAAATTCTGGATCCTGCGGCCTTCGCAAACGCGATGATCCATGGAACGCCAATGGTTGATGAAATTCGACAACGCGGCGGGGTCGACCCAAAGGACGTCGTCGATCTTATTCTAGAACATTACCATGATCGTTTTGGAAGCGGACCTGCGATAATGCCCTTGCAGGCGACTTCGTTTGTTTGCCGCGCGCCCTAGTCGGCGCGCCATCTCAGACACGAATATCCCCGCAAGATCCTCATAATCAAACCCAATCTTAAGGAAACCAAATGTCATTTTCCATCTATCAGGCGTCTGTACCCGTCTATGTCAAACTGCTCTCTGGGCAAGTGAACATGATCGATAAGGCCGTGGCCGATGCTGAAACAAGGAAGTTTTCTCCCGAAATCCTGTTCACGGCACGGTTGAATCCAGAGATGTGGAATTTTTCCGAGCAATTGAAGGCGACGACAAATCATGCGTTTCGCGGTACGGCCCGGCTGGCTGGCCTCTCAATTCCCGAAATCCCCGATGCCGTGGGAACCGCAGTGGAAATGAAAGCCCGGATCGCCGCCACTGTCGCCTTCATACAAAGCGTCGATCCGGCCTCGGTGGACGCTGGCCACGACCGTGAGATCACGTTCCCGATGGGTAATGAAACAGCCACGTTGAGCGGCGTTGAGTATTTCCTCGGATTTACGCTTCCGAATATCTATTTCCACCACACAACTGCGTTCAACATCCTCCGCCACAACGGAGTCGCAGTGTCAAAATTGGATGATTTCCTCGGCGGCCTGTAGCAAGTCACCCAGACCAAAAGGTTGGCCGGACGGTCGTGGAAACACGGTATTTGTGAAGCCTTTTCGGCACAACTCAGGCAACGAAGGACTCTCTTCGGTCAAGCGGCGGTGCAAAAATGGATGAGGTTTCAGGTGCGCTTGAATGTCGGTTTTTTTATGTGGCCGCCTGCAGCGAACTTCCATTCTCGGCCCTGCATGACGCTTGCGCCGAAGTGATCGGGGATCATGATAAACGACAGGAATGGCACCCCCCCGGCCCTCCCCGTCGCCAAGCCTGCCCCCCACCTGCCCCCTACCGCCGTAGCCGCGCAAGCTGGGTTTCCACGTCGCCCCATTCCGGGCGCGCCATGTCCCGGCCCGGGGCCTCGCGATAGGCGTCGATCGTCTCGTCGCCGCGCAGCAGACCCATCAGTTTCGCGTGCATGAAACTGCGCAGCACGTCGTTCATGCGCGGCTGGTATCGCGGGCCCATCGATTTGAACCATTTCACCACGTCCGCATCCACGCTCAGCGTGATCCGCGTCTTGGCGCTGTCCCGGCGCGTGCCGATCTCGTGCCATTCGTTCGGGATGCGCCCGTGGGTGGCAATCTTGTTGTGCATGTCCCATTCGAACCGGCTCATCGCGTCGGCCATGTAATAGTGGTTGGCGCGTTCGGTGCGGCTCAGCGGTTTGTCGTCTGTCGGGTCCATCTGCGTGATCCTTGGCCTTGGGGTGGAGGCAATCTGGCACAAATTTCCTAAAATTGGGTGCATGGCGGGCATATGCATGGGCTGTGCATCAGATGTGCATCGGGTGTGCATCTTGACCTTGGCCCCGAAAACGCCCCATCTGGACCCGCGCGGGGGGAACGAAAATGCAGCAGCCAGCCATCACAGGAACGGGGGTTTTCACCCCCTCTCAGGTCATCACCAACGATGAACTCGTCGTCGCCTTCAACGCCTATGTTGACCGCTACAATGCTGAAAACGCTGGTGAAATCGCGGCGGGCCGGGTCGAAGCCAAGGCCCACTCCTCGGCCGAGTTCATCCATGCCGCATCCGGCATCGAACAACGCTATGTGCTGGATAAGTCAGGCATTCTTGACCCCGCCGTGATGCACCCATGGCTGCGAGAACGATCCGATGAAGAACCCTCCCAAATGGCCGAAATGGCGATCGACGCCTGCACCCAAGCCTTTGAAATGGCGGGAAAAACCGGGGCCGATGTCGATGCGGTCATCTGTGCGGCCTCCAACCATGAACGCGCCTACCCCGCGATTGCGATCGAGATCCAGAACCTTCTGGAAATTCAAGGCTTTGCCTTCGATATGAACGTCGCCTGCTCATCCGCAACCTTCGGCATTCAGGTGGCCGCCGACATGATCAGATCGGGCAGCATAAACAGCGCCTTGGTCGTCAACCCCGAGATCTGTTCCGCCCATCTCGAATGGCGCGACCGCGACTGCCATTTCATCTTCGGCGACGTCTGCACCGCCCTGCTGATCGAGCGCGCGCAAGATGCCAAAGGCCCGCATTTCCTCATTAAATCCACGCGTTGCGCAACGCAGTTCTCCAACAACATCCGCAACAATAACGGCTTTTTGCGGCGCACCCGCCACGGCCAGATGGATGATCGCCGCGACATGCAGTTCATGCAAAACGGCCGCAAGGTGTTCAAGGAGGTCCTGCCGCTGGTGTCCCAGCATATCGCCGCCCATCTGGAGGCCGAAGCGATCAGCCCCGACACCCTGAAACGCCTCTGGCTTCATCAGGCGAACAAGACGATGAACGACTATATCGGCAAGAAAACCCTCGGCCGCCCCCCCGCCGCCCATGAACAACCGAATATTCTGCAAGACTATGCCAACACGTCTTCGGCTGGCAGCATCATCGCGTTTGCGAAGTATTCCAATGACTTGAAGTCAGGTGATACCGGCCTGATCTGTTCGTTTGGGGCTGGGTATTCGGTGGGGTCGGTGATTGTGGAACGATCTTAACCCGATCTTCAGGTTGCTGCCTCATCCTCAAGGTGCAACTTCATCTCAACCAATACCCGCTGGATCTCCAGTGTTTCCCGTAACAACCGTTTCGCCTCATTGATGGAGATCACGCCATCCTCGATCGACAGATGGTATTCTCCCATCAGGATCGCGAACCGCTGGCTCAGGGCGACAACATCAGCGTTGACGCCGCCATTACGCCGCGTGTTGCGCGGCTCGTCATGGGTCAGGGTAATTCCCTTCAACTCTGCCAGTGCCGTGGTCACATGCGGGAAACTTGCGGCCTCCTCCAAAGCAACGACCGCATCGATCGGCATGAACCTGTCTGTGTGTTCGGACGCGTCCGAGAAATAGCGGCCCAAGGTCGCCTTTGATTTACCCGTCAGTTCGCAAGCGGCGGCAAAGCCAACGTCCTTGATCAAAGCTTCGGTATGTTTCTTCAGGTAACTGCCAACACGATCGGTCATCTTCATCCCCGCCAGATTGGGGAAAGAAAACCGGCTTTTCCCAAGATCGTCAATCAGTTCCCCTGATTTACTGTGACTGTTCCCGAGGGGGGCGCGGGAATGCGTAGCGTGTTCCCGGCTTTGTGTCGGTTGCGTATGACCGGACTGTCGCGTGGTCGTCACTCCAGACCACTGACGCTTGCGCTGAAAGCGACAGGTCCGGTGCGCTGTCAGTCGCACACCCGCCGGCGCGGCGTCGCGTCACGCTCAACGTGACCCGTATCAAGGACCGCCCATCTTGCAGGCGGCGTCGGGTTTTGGCAAAGCTCTTGGATGGCCAAACTCTATTTTCATTTCTCCACCATGAACGCGGGCAAATCCACCCTGCTGCTGCAAGCGTCCTACAACTACATCGAACGCGGGATGCAGACATACCTGCTTACCGCGAACTTCGATAACCGTGCGGGCGACGGCCAGATCGGAAGCCGCATCGGCATCAGCGCCAAGGCCGACACCTATATTCAGACCGATGATCTCTATGCCAAGATCGAAGCGCGGCTGAAAAAGGGCCCCTGTGCCTGCGTGATGATCGATGAAGCGCAATGGATGACCCGCGATCAGGTCTGGCAACTGGCCCGCGCCGTGGATGATCTGGACGTCCCAATCATGTGCTACGGCCTGCGCGTCGATTTTCGTGGCGAGCTGTTCCCCGGCTCCGCAGCGCTCTTGGCACTGGCGGACGAAATGCGGGAGGTCCGCACAATCTGTCACTGCGGAAAGAAAGCCACCATGGTGATCCGCGTCGGTTCGGACGGCAAAGCCGTAACCGAAGGCGACCAGATCGAAGTCGGTGGAAATGACCGCTACGTCTCGTTGTGCCGACGCCACTGGCGCGCCGCAACCAATGCAACCTGAAAACGGCTAAGGCCGCCACTTCGCCAGCAGGAACAGAGGCGGCCGATGCGCGCGTTGAAACTGATTGAGAACCTTGCAGCGGTTCGTGCCCGGCAGCCCACCTGCCGAGACTAATCTTCAGGCGCTTCAGATGGGCTAGACCGGGTTCGGCAGCGGCGCACCATCGGCCATGGCAATAACATTGGCCAATGCCATCCGCCCCATGGCCTTCCGCACCTCCAAGGCCGCAGTACCCAAATGCGGAAGCAGCGTGACGTTCTCCATCATCTTCAACGCATCGGGCACCTGAGGTTCGAATTCGTAAACGTCCAGACCCGCGGCTGCGATGGTCCCGGACTTGAGCGCGCTGATCAAGGCGGCCTCATCCACGACATCGCCCCGCGCGATATTCACCAAAATGGCGTGGGCCTGCATTGCGGCCAGCGTCTCAGCCTTCATCAGATGGTGGGTTTCCGCGGTGGCCGGCACGGCAAGCACAACGACGTCAGCCGCCCCCAGAGCCGCCTCCAAGGTCATCGCTTCGGCCGGGAAATCCAACGTTTTGGGCGATCGGCTGACGTGGACAATCCGACATCCAAAACCAAAATGGCACCGCCGCGCAATCGCTTGCCCGATACGTCCCATCCCGATGATTGCCACGGTCTTGCCCGTGACATGCATGCCCAGCATCTGCGTCGGGTGCCAGCCGTGCCAGTCACCCGCCCGCACCAGTCGTTCGCCTTCACCAGCGCGGCGGGCAGTCATCAAGATCAGGGTCAGCGCGATATCAGCGGTGGCATCCGTGACAGCCCCCGGTGTGTTCGTCACCGCCACGCCAGCCCCTGCCGCCGCGCGCGCGTCGATGTGGTTGTAACCAACGCCGAAATTGGCCAGCAGCTTGCAGCGTGGCGCGGGCACGGCAGCAAAGGCAGCCGCCCGAAATGCATCGCCCAAGGTGGGGATAACCGCATCGTAATCGCGGAGTGCAGCCACGCATTCATCATGGCTCATCGGGCCGTCACCGGCACGGTCGGTCAGGTCGAACCGGGCGGCTGCCTCGGCCATCACGGACTCGGGCAGTCGGCGGGAAATCATCAGCTTCATCAATGTATCCTCTGGCCGTTTTCGACCGGTTGATCAGGGGCAAGCAGCACGATACCACCTTGCGGATCACTGGCTCCAAGCACCAACACCTCGGACATGACCGGCCCGATCTGGCGCGGTGGAAAGTTGACCACGGCGATCACCTGACGTCCGACCAATGTTTCAACCTGATAATGGTCGGTAATCTGCGCCGAGGAACGTTTTTCGCCAATCTCAGGCCCGAAATCGATCCACAGCTTGAAGGCTGGCTTACGCGCCTCGGGAAAAACTTCGGCTCGGGTGATGGTGCCGGCGCGTATGTCAACCTTGATGAAATCATCGAACAAGATCACGGGGTATCAGCCTTTCAACTCGCGCGACCGCGCGGCGGCGGCGGCCACCGTGCGGCGCATCAGGGGCATCAACCCGCTGTCAGGGTCCATCAATTTCTCAAGGCCGGCTTGCGTCGTCCCGTTGGGGGAAGTCACGTTGATGCGCAACTGTTCAGGGGTCTCCGGTGCATCCTCGGCAAGCGCACCAGCACCCGCGACCGTGGCCTTCGCCAATTGCATCGCCATGCCGTCGGGCAACCCTTCGGCCCTGCCAGCCGCCGCCAAAGCGTCAATCATATAGAACACATACGCGGGGCCAGAGCCCGACACCCCCGTCACCGCATCGATCTGATCTTCGTTTTCCAACCGCACGACCTGCCCGATCGCCTGCAGCAGACTGTCGGCCAATTCGACATCCTGCACCTTTGCGACATCATTGCCGATGATGGCGGTAATGCCCTTGCCAACAGCGGCAGGGGTGTTTGGCATGGCGCGGATAATGCGCGTGCCTTCACCCAAAGTGGCCTCGAAATACGCAATCGGCGTTCCCGCCGCGACCGAAATGATCAGCGTCTTGCCACCGCCAAGCGGTTTCAGTTGCGGCAATGCCTCGGCCATCATCTGGGGTTTGACGGCAACAAGCGCCACTGCGGGGTCGGCGGGCAAGGGTCCGTTAACATGTACTCCCAGATCGGCCAGAGACGCAGCCGCGTAGGGGTCGATCACATGCACCGAACTTGGCGGCAGACCACGTTTCAGCCAGCCACGCAGCATCGCGCCGCCCATCTTGCCGCAGCCAAGCATCACAAGGCCACGGCGGCTTATGTCATCGAAACTCATGGAACCCCCGTTTGGTCAGGGTGCCCAGATTAGGCGCGGCCAAAGCTTTCGGCAATGGCCACCTGCATCGCCTGCTCAGGCGTCTGATCACCCCAGCAGGCAAGCTGGAAGGCCGGGAAATAGCGCTCGGAGGCCAGCACGGCGGTGTCCACCATGCAGGCAATCTGGTCTGCGCTGGCAAGCTGTTCACCTGCAAGGACAAGGCCATAGCGATAGACCATCAGGCGCTGCGGGTGCCAATAGCTGAACGCGCCCGCCCAGCACCGATCATTGGTCAAGTTCAGGATTTCATACAGTTTTGGCAGACTGTCTTCGGGTGGCTCCATGTCAAAGGTGCAGATCATCCGCAACGTTTCGTCATAGGCCGACCAGGCCAGCGTGACGGAATAGGTGCGCCATTGCCCCTCGATTGCCATCGCGATCTGATCATCGGCAACGCGGTCGAAATCCCATTCATGATGGGTCGCCAGCGTCTCGACGATGTCGATCGGGTGGAGATCTTCGATGTCCATGTACTGTTCGGATAGCGACATTGCCCAGGCCTCTTTTGTCGTTGGCAGCCTCGCGCGGGGCCTGGTTTATCCAACCATGACGCCCACAAGAAGCTGGGTGTCTTTCGCGTGCAACCCATTCATCTAGTGGTCCACACCAAATATGGTGATGCGAGACGGCTCACCTGTAAAGACATATTTTTGCGACTGTTAGGGGGGAGCGCACATAATCTTTGTGATACCCACAAGATATTGAGCTTGTGGACTACTCGGCCGCGACCTGTGCTGGCACACCCAGAAGGTGCTTCAACGCGGCAACCTGGGACGGCGTCAGGCCGTCAGCGGGGATCTCGATAAAGGGAATGCCAGCCTTGCGGCACGCCTCACGCTTGATCGCGTCGCGCTTTTCGGCGTCCCCGCGGTAGTGACCACGGCCTTGATACTCGATTGCGGCCACAGGTGCCCACGCGTCGTCGACAACAAGGAAATCAACGCGTTTGCCATTGATCTGATTAAAAAATGTGGTCCATTCGCTGGCCGAGATACCGGCGCGCTCAATCTTAAGGACTTCGCCGATCGCAACTTGGGCAAAAAGCCGAAACCCGCCTTGGCTCTCCGCGATCAGGCCAGACAAGGCAGCGAAAATCTTCCGCTCTGAGGCGTTCAAAAGCGGCGTCGCAACCACTTTGGCGTCTGAGCCAGTTGCGACTGATTTCGAGCGTTCCTTGTTCTTGCGCTTTCTTGATGGTCCCGAAACCTTGAGCAAAACGGCGATGCAGACAAGAAAAACTAACAGAAAAACCGGCAATTCCATAAACTATACCCCCAAGGTTCAGGGGGTGACCCTTCGCAGCCAAAGCGGCGCGAATCCGCGGCGCTATCATGGAGAATTCAGGGCAGTCGGACGCAGCTCAGCCCTTCTTTTCCTTGCTTTCCATGGCATCCAGCCGGGCCTTCAGGGCTTCGTTTTCTTCCCGGGCCTTTTGTGCCATGGCGCGGACAGCGTCAAACTCGTCGCGGGTCACGAAATTGCGGTCGGCCAGCCAGCGATCCATCATCGATTTCATCGCCGTCTCGGCCTCGTCCTTGGCCCCTTGCGCGACGCCCATGGCGTTCGTCATCAACTGCGAGATGTCTTCCATGATCTTGTTTCGGGTCTGCATTGGCGCGCTCCTGTTCTGGCATTCACATATGGCCCCTTCATCCGCGCGCATCAAGGTTGACTTCGCCGCAGCATGCCCGCATCCAACCGGGGCAAGCAGTTAGGAACATGCCCCATGCTGGCAGCAATCCCCTTTCCGAACATCACACCCGAGATCTTCTCCATCAATCTGGGCGGGTTCCACTTTGCCCTGCGCTGGTACGCGCTGGCCTATATCGTCGGGCTGGTCATTGGCTGGCGGTTGATCGTGGCGGCGGTCAAGCACCCCGAACTGTGGCCGCAGGGCCGCCCCCCCATGCGCCCGGAACAGGTTGAAGGGCTGCTGACGGCGGTCGTTCTTGGAGTCATCATTGGCGGCAGGCTTGGTTTCATCTTGTTCTACCAGCCCGGCTATTACCTGCAAAATCCAACCGAGATTTTGCGCATCTGGCAAGGCGGCATGGCCTTTCACGGCGGATTGCTGGGCGTCAGCTTGGCCGGTCTGATCTTTTGCCGGATCAACAAGCTGCCCATCATTCAGGTCGCGGATGCACTGGCGCTTGCGACCGCTCCGGGGCTGTTTCTGGGCCGCGTTGCCAATTTCATCAATGCCGAGCTTTGGGGGCGGCCATCCGATGTGCCGTGGGCCGTCATCTTCCCCGGCCGCGAGGCACAGGTTTGCCCCGGCCCCGAGGGGTTGGTCGATCAAGCGGTGAACATAGCTTGCGCCAGACATCCATCGCAATTGTACGAGGCCGTGCTTGAGGGGGTGATCCTTGGCGCCGTGCTGTTGTGGCTGGCGTATCGGCGCGGCTGGCTCAAGATACCGGGGCAACTGACGGGAATGTTCCTAACCGGCTATGGCATCAGCCGTTTCATCGTCGAATACTTCCGCCAGCCCGACGCCCAGTTCTTTGACATCCATCCGCGCGGCTATGCGATCTTCCTGTCCGATACCGTTGGGCTCACCATGGGCCAACTGTTGTCGTTGCCCATGGTCCTGCTTGGCGTCGTGCTGATCTTTCTTGCCCGACGGCGCGTGCGATGACCGATCTGAGGGATCGGTTGCTGGCGCGGATTGCACGCGAAGGCCCGCTGAGCGTGGCGGACTACATGCTGGAATGCCTGCTGGATCCGAAGCACGGCTATTACGCGACCCGCGATCCCCTTGGCGCAGCGGGGGATTTCACGACCGCGCCAGAGATCAGCCAGATGTTTGGGGAACTGTTGGGTTTGTGGCTGGCGCAGGTCTGGATGGATCAGGGCGCGCCGGATGGGATCGTGTTGGCCGAACTTGGGCCAGGGCGCGGAACGCTGATGGCAGATCTGTTGCGCGCCACCAAGGGCGTACCCGGCTTTCATGCCGCGCTGCATTTGCATCTGGTGGAAGCGTCCCCCGTCTTGCGCGCTGCACAGGCACAGGCGCTTGGCCCGTTCTCGCCGCTCTTTCATGATAGCCTGTCAGATCTGCCCGAAGGCCCGCTGTATCTTGTGGCCAATGAATTTTTTGACGCATTGCCGATCAGACAATTCCAGCGCGGGCCGCACGGCTGGCATGAACGCCAGATCGGGGCCAAGGAAGGCAGATTGATCTGGGGGCTGGCTCCGGAAACACGGATCGGACAGTTGGAGCCACTGTTTGAGGCCACGCCCGAAGGCGCGATCGTCGAAACCAATGCTGCCGCCACGGCCATTGCCGCAGAGATCGGGCACCGGGTCGCAACGCATGGCGGTGCCGCGCTGATCATCGATTATGGCGATCTGAACAGTCAGGGCGATACATTTCAGGCCGTCGCCCGGCATGCCTATGCCGACCCGCTGGACACCCCCGGTGCGGCTGACCTGACGGCGCATGTGGCCTTCGCACCCCTGGCACGTGCCGCCGCTCCCGCACAGGCCAGTGCGCTGGTCACACAAGGTGTGTTTCTGGAGCGCCTCGGGATCACCGCGCGCGCCCGGATCCTTGCGCAATCGCTCGGCGGTGCCGCGCTTGATGCGCACATCGCCGCACACAGGCGGTTGACGCACCCACAAGAAATGGGAACGCTCTTCAAAGTGCTGGCATTGACGCCCCCTGATACCCCCGCACCCCCTGCACTTGAGGCATGATCCACACAATGACGGCCCAGACCCGCAGCCTCGAAATTGTCACCAGCCCGTTGCTGGACGGGGTACGTCATGGGTTCTTTACGCGGAAGGGCGGTGCGTCATCCGGCGTGTTCGAAGGCCTGAACTGTGGCGTTGGCTCGTCGGACCTGTCGGAAATCGTGACGCTGAACCGAGGCCGTGTCGCCGATGCCATGGAGGTTCCTGCCACCCGGCTTGTCACCGTGCATCAGACCCATTCAACCGATATCGCCCATGTCACCGACCGGCCGCTTGACCCGCCACGGCGCGCCGATGGCATCGTCACCGCGACGCCGGGCACCGCCATCGCCATCTTGACGGCAGATTGCCAACCGGTCCTGTTTGCAGACCCCGAAGCGCGCGTCATCGGCGCCGCCCACGCCGGTTGGCGCGGGGCGCTTGATGGCGTGCTGGAGGCTACGATTGACACAATGGCCGGGTTAGGCGCAGACCCCGGCAGGATCCGGGCCGTCATCGGCCCGGCAATCAGCCAACGCGCTTACGAAGTTGGCGAAGAGTTTCTTGAGCGGTTCATCGATGATGATCCCGCCAATGCCCGGTTCTTCATCAATGGCGCTGGCGGCAAGTATCTGTTTGATCTTCCCGGTTATGGCTTGATGCGTTTGCGAAATGCGGGCCTGACCCAGACGGAATGGACCCGTCATTGCACCTATTCGGATCCGGCACGGTTCTATTCCTACCGGCGGTCGGTTCATCAGGGCGAAGCCGACTATGGGCGGCTGATTTCCGTGATTCGCCTCTAGCACCGCCAATACCGGGACACACATCCGCTTTTCGACAAAAACTGGGCGGACCGCGCCCCAGCAATGCCGCAAAGCCAACGGCAGTTGTCTAAAATACCAATAAAATAGTGCGATGACGTTGCCCCATTTTTGCCATCGGCTTTTACCGAAGCTTAGCGCTTTCGCCTCAAGACTGCCCGAAAGCTTGTGCATCTTGTCTGCAAGCCCGGACGTAAGGGCACTGAACGCAGCGTAAGCAAAAGGAACAGGCACATGAAAACCCGGCGTTGGATGAAATCCGTTTTGACCGAAGCGAAGAAAGACCAGATCGACATGCCCTGGTCGCGCCAGGCGAAGGCCGCCAAGAAGACAGAGAAGCCGAAGCTTCTCAAAGCGGTCGGCTGAAGAACACAACCACTTGGTCGAAATGCCAAGTTCGGAATGCTTGCGCTGAGGCGGCCAGAACGGCCGCCTTTTGCATGTCCGGCCGGAAAATATCAGTCCAGCCTAACCGATTCTTCCAAGACGGCCAAAAGCGGCGCCAACTGCGCCTCGTATTTGCGCCAACCCGCCACCGATGCCCGATAGATCGGTTGCCTGACCTGCGCGAAGCTCAGCGTTTCGACCCGCCTCTTGGCGGTTTCCGGCGACAAGCAGGCATCCTCCCAATCCAGCCCGCAAAACGCGACAAGTTCGCGGATGACCGGTTCGGGATCTGCAGTCAGGGCATCATATGACACCCGGTGGATACGGTCGGGCAACAACGCCATCCACCGTGAAACCGCGGCTTCCTGCAGGCGAAGAAACCGACCGATGTCGCGCAGGTCAGAGGTGTGGCGGTGCCGCCCCTCGCGGAACATGTTGCGATAGATGGACAAACCGACATCGCGCGGGTCGCGGTCCAGAATGACGAACCGGGCGCCCGGCAACGCCAACGCCGCCTGCCCGATACGCGCGAAGGTCGAAATCGCCTTGTCGGTCACAACATCACCAGCCCCCGACCGCCGCCGCGCCGCCACCAGATAACGCCGTCCGGCATCTGCGAAATCGGCTGATGTAGGAATATCGTCATGCCGCAGCCTGTCTTGCGCGACCCCAAGCGCTTGCCGCAGATAGCTCATCTCGCCGCCGGCCGTCACCCGGCTATGGGCCGACAAAATGGTTTCGACCAAGGTCGTGCCGGACCGCGGCGGGCCAGTCACAAAGACAACGGGATCATCCGGTCCTTCGCTATCCATCTGCGCAAGATGAGTCTCGAAGTCTGACAAAAGCCCACGCACCTCAGCCACGTCAGCCGCGAAATCATAGGGATAATCTTCGCGCATCAGGGTGTTGGCCCGATCCAGCAGGGGAAACACATCATCCGTGCGGCCAAGGTCTTCGGCTGCTTTCGCCATCGCAAAGCTCAAAAGGCGCCTGTCACGGCGCGGCAAACCCGGCGCTTCCAGCCGCGCCGCCAAGATCGGCAGGGCCGGATCATCTGCCGCGACCTTGCGACCGGCAATATATGCACGCAGCCCCTCGGCAAATGGGGGCGTGCGATAAATCACACGGGCCAAATCTGCCTCGGCACCGACCATATCGCCGCCTGACTGCCGCAACTGCGCGCGTTGCGTCAACAGCGTGGGATCATCGGGCGCCGCTCGCAGTGCCTTGGCCAGCACAGCCTCGGCGGCGTCAACCTCACCGGCTTCCGACAGGTTCGTGGCCAGTTGCGCCAGCAGCGGACCTGACTTGGACCCCGCCGCCACAGCCCTGTCAGCCGCGGCTTGTGCCGCCTTCGTCCGCCGCAACGACGCCAGCACCAACGCATGCTCGGCGACAAGAACCCTGTTCTTCGGCGCCGTGGACGTCGCTGTCGCCAATACCGCCTCGGCGTCCTCCATCCGGCACGTCTCCCGGTAAAGTTCCGCCTGCGACAGCGCGACGTCACGCCCCGCCTGTGCGGCCGCCGATAACAACGTTTCCGCACGGGCGGGGTGTCCGATCTTCAGGCAGACCGTGCCAAGCAATGCCATGACGTCAGGGTTGGCCGGATCTCGCGTCAGCGCGGTATCAAGCGGCCCATAGGCCCCACCCCATTTGGACTGCGCCGCGCGTGCCGCGCCCAAAGCATACGCCGGTGCCGCCGCGTTTGGGGCCGCCCTGACGATTGCAAGCGCCTTTGCCTCGGCTTCAGCCGCCTTGCCTGCGGAAATAAGGGCAAACACCGGCGCCACATCCATCGCCCCGCCAAGGGCAATGCCGGCGCGCGCCGCGTCTTTCAACAGTCGGCGCGCCGCATCACCCGTCAAGATCGCCGCAAGTGCCTGCCAGATAGCTGGTTCTTGCGGCTTCAACGCCAATGCCTTGCGAAATGCCGCCTCTGCCTTGTCGAGGTTCCCCTTGGCGGCATGAATGCGACCAATCTGAAAATGCACTTCAGGAAGGGCCGGACGCGCCAGAAGAATGCGGGCATAGATCTGCAATGCCGCGTCTGGCGGTGCGGCCAACGCGGATTTGTAAAGCGCGGGGATATCGGCAGGCTTTGGCGGCAACATCGGCTCAGGCCGAACGACTGAGCCGGTCTTCCATCACGTCAAACGGAACACCCGGATCATCCTTGGCACCACGAATGACAAGCGACGTCCTGACCGAGGCCACATTGCGCGCCGAGGTCAGATGTTCGGTCAGGAACGATTGAAAAGTGCTCAGGTCCGGCGCAACACATTTCAGGATGAAATCGATCTCGCCGTTCAACATGTGGCATTCGCGGACCAGTGGCCAGTTGCGGCAAAGGTTCTCGAACGCCACCAGATCGGCTTCGGCCTGGCTGTGCAGGCCGACCATCGCGAAGACCTGCACCTCGAACCCCAATTGGCGCGCATCCACGTCGGCGTGGTAGCCCTTGATGTAACCGGCTTCTTCCAAGGTTCGCACGCGGCGCAGGCAAGGTGGGGCGCTAATGCCCACGCGCTTGGCCAATTCAACATTTGTCATCCGGCCATCCGCCTGCAGCTCGGCCAGTATTTTCCGGTCGATCGGGTCGAGCTTGGTGTTCGCCATGGTCTGAAAGTCCCCCCGGTGCGATTTTCATTTGCACCATATGTGCACATGTTTGCGCAAGATTATTTCACAGTCACGCAACATATGTAAGAGAGGGGAAAGAAATGCAAGCGCCAGCCGCTTTGCCTTCCTTTCATGGAATGCCATGGTTATATCCCGGTCCCAACCAACCCGATCTGAAAGCTGCAGCCATGTCCGACACCCGCCACACCCGTCTTTTGATCATCGGTTCCGGTCCCGCTGGCTATACCGCCGGCGTCTACGCCAGCCGGGCCATGCTTGAGCCGATTCTGGTGCAGGGCATTCAGCCGGGCGGGCAGTTGACCATTACCACCGATGTGGAAAACTGGCCCGGCGACAGTTCGGTCATGGGTCCCGATTTGATGGAGCGGATGCAAAACCACGCCCGCGAAATGGGGACCGAGATCATCGGCGACCACATCAACAGCCTTGATTTGTCCCGTCGCCCCTTCACCGCCGTCGGCGACAGTGGCACGACCTACACGGCCGACGCGCTGGTCCTTGCGACCGGGGCGCAGGCAAAATGGCTTGGTCTGCCGTCCGAGGAACACTTCAAGGGCTTCGGTGTCAGTGCCTGCGCGACGTGCGATGGTTTCTTTTATCGCGGCAAGGAAATTGTCGTGGTCGGCGGTGGCAACACCGCAGTGGAAGAGGCGCTGTTTCTGACCAACTTTGCCTCGAAGGTCACGCTGATTCACCGCCGCGACAGCCTGCGCGCCGAAAAGATCATGCAAGATCGTTTGTTCAAACACCCCAAGGTCGCGGTCATCTGGAACCATACGATCGAAGAGGTCGTGGGCGGCGACAATCCGCGCGGCGTGGAAGCCGTCCGTATCCGGGACGTGAACACCGGCGAACTGTCCGAGGTGCCGTGCGCCGGTTTCTTCGTCGCCATCGGTCATGCGCCCGCGTCTGAACTGATCAAGGATCAGCTGGAATTGCATAATGGCGGCTACGTGAAGGTTGTGCCGGGCACGACCCAGACCTCGGTTCCCGGCGTGTTCGCGGCAGGCGACCTGACCGACCACATCTATCGTCAGGCCGTCACAAGCGCTGGCATGGGGTGCATGGCGGCGCTGGATGCGGAAAAGTTTCTGGCCGAGCACGAAACGGTCGCCGAAACCGCAGCAGCACCCGGTGCTGCCCAAGCAGGCACCCCAAGATAGCCCGGAACGCCCGGCCCGAACCGTATGGGCGGGTTGGAACGTCAGTTCTGCGGGATCGCCCTCTCTGGAATCGCGGTTCCAATGTCGCATCCGCGACACGAGCGTGCTTGAATTTGGTCACTTACCTATCTTAATGAGCGCGTAACCCACGTGGGCCTATGTGCCTGTGTCGTAACGCATTCATTGATGGAAACCTGACGTATGGCCATGCAACCCCTCGCCCCGATCCCAGAGCTGTATGTCTCTCATGACAGCGCTCAGAAGCTCAAAGTCGATGCGGGCGAACTGCCATCATGGGACCTGACATCGCGCCAGATCTGTGATCTGGAATTGCTGATGAACGGCGGATTCAACCCGCTGAAGGGGTTTCTTGGCGAAGACGACTATAACAACGTCGTCGATAACATGCGTCTGGTGGATGGAACGCTGTGGCCGATGCCGATCACGCTGGACGTCAGCGAAGCGTTTGCCGGAAAGATCGAACCGGGTCAGGATATCGCCCTGCGCGATCAAGAAGGGGTCATCCTCGCGACCCTCTCGATCAGTGACAAATGGGTGCCGAACAAGGCCCACGAGGCGGAACAGGTTTTCGGAGCCGACGATCTGGCTCACCCGGCCGTCAATTATCTGCACCACGTTGCAGGCCCCGTCTATCTGGGCGGCGCGATCACCGGCATTCAGCCCCCGACCCATTATGATTTCCGCGCACGCCGCGACACACCCAACGAACTGCGCGCCTATTTCCGCAAGCTGGGTTGGCGCAAGGTTGTGGCGTTCCAGACGCGGAACCCCTTGCACCGCGCGCATCAGGAACTGACGTTCCGCGCCGCGAAAGAGGCGCAGGCGAACCTGCTGATCCATCCGGTCGTCGGCATGACGAAACCGGGTGACGTGGACCATTTCACACGCGTTCGCTGCTACGAGGCAGTGCTGGATCAATACCCGTCGGCCACGACCGCCATGAGCTTGCTCAATCTGGCCATGCGCATGGCCGGCCCAAGAGAGGCCGTCTGGCACGGCCTGATCCGAAAGAACCACGGCTGCACCCATTTCATCGTCGGCCGCGATCATGCGGGTCCCGGAAAGAACTCGGCTGGGCAGGATTTCTATGGCCCCTACGACGCCCAGACCCTGTTCAAGGAACATGAGGCCGAGATCGGGTTGGAGATGGTCGATTTCAAACACATGGTCTACGTACAGGAACGCGCGCAATATTATCCGGTGACGGAACTGCCAGAAGGCGCGACCGTGTTGGATATCTCGGGAACCGAACTGCGCCGCCGCCTGCGTGAAGGCCTCGACATTCCGGCATGGTTCTCATTCCCCGAAGTGGTGAATGAGCTGCGCCGCACCTCGCCGCCGCGCAGCCAGCAAGGCTTTGCCGTGTTCTTCACCGGGCTGTCCGGGTCCGGCAAATCCACCATCGCCAATGCCATCATGGTCAAGCTGATGGAGCAGGGCGGGCGTCCCGTGACGCTTCTGGACGGAGATGTCGTGCGCAAGCATTTGTCGAGCGAGTTGGGCTTCTCCAAGGAGCACCGCGATATCAACATCAGGCGCATCGGCTATGTGGCCAGTGAAATCACCAAGAACGGCGGTATCGCGATCTGCGCGCCGATCGCGCCCTACACCGCCACCCGCCGTGCCGTACGCGAGATGATCGAGGCCTTTGGCGCGTTTATCGAAGTGCATGTCGCGACCTCGCTGGAGGAATGCGAAAAGCGTGACCGCAAAGGCCTCTACAAGCTGGCGCGGGAAGGCAAGATTAAGGAATTCACTGGAATTTCCGACCCTTACGAAGCACCAACGGCGGCCGAGCTGGTGGTGGATACCGAGGGCATGGACGTCGATTACTGCGCGCAGCAGGTGTTGTTGAAGCTGGAATCAATGGGATTGATTACGGCGTGATTCCAGCCTGATCCCGACTTGGACAGGGACTGCGGGAAAACCCGCAGACCCGGTTCGAATGTCAAAATACCTCTGGCGCGGGGGCGTCGGTGTTTCTAGGGTCGGAATTGATTTCCATCTGTCCCAAAGGATTGCAGGATGAAATTTCTCAACGCACTTGCCCTTACCGCCGTCCTCCTTGCGCCGCTGCCCGCACTCGCCGATGCCCATGCAGTGGCGACCGTCACGATTGACGGCATTCTTGAATATGCCTCGATTGGCCAGTCGGTTTCTGTGACCGAAGGTGAAAACGGCGCTCCGGAGACCATCGAACTGGGGATGGTGTTTGTGCTGGTGGACGCCGACAACCCCGAGCTGACGTTCAACGGCGTGGTCAACAGCAACTTTGTCGATAACGACACGCCGACTGCCAACTGGGCCGTATTGCTGACCGAGTAATCGGTTGCGCCTCAAAGATGAATCAAAAGGCACCCTCGCGGGGGTGCCTTTTTCGTGCGTGAATGGGTTTCTTGGTCAGCCGTCGTCTGCCGGGGCGGTCGTTTCGCCGGGGACCGGCTCTGTCACATCCGGCTGCTCCACCGGCGCGGGCGCATCGCCGGCGTTGTCCGATGTCAGCAGCCCTTCAACCCATTCTCCATCCACCACCTGACCGCTGGAATACCGCATGGTGCCAGCGCCTTGCCTGCGCCCGTTCACGAACAAGCCTTCGTAGACATCGCCATTGGCATATGTCGCAAGACCGCTGCCGTTGATCTCTCCGCCGGCCCATTGGCCAACGTAGGTGAACCCATCGGGCATGCTCAGCGTGCCGATCCCTTCGCGCTGACCAGCCTCGAACCCACCCTCATAGATTGTGCCGTCGGCGTAGGTTGCGATGCCTTCGCCATGGCGCAATCCTTCGGACCACGCCCCTTCATAACGATAGCCATCAGGGTGGGTGATGATGCCCTGCCCATGCTGGCGCGCATTCAGAAACTGGCCCTCATAGACCAAACCATTCGCATAGGTCGCGACACCGAACCCCTGAATGACGCCGTCCGCCCATTCGCCCACATAGCTGGAGCCGTCAGGATACGTAATCGTGCCAGTGCCATGCGCCACGTCATTGCGAAACGCCCCCACATAGACGGACCCGTCCGGGTAGTTGACCTGCCCCTGCCCGGCAATACGCCCGTCTGCCCACGCACCCACGTAGACATAGCCATCCGATCCGGTGAAGCTGCCCTGACCATGGCGTTGATCATTGGCAAAATCGCCCTCGTAGACATCGCCGTTGGCGTAAACGACATTGCCGGTGCCCTGCCGCTGCCCGTTGACAAGGGTGCCGGTGTAGACATCGCCATTGGGCTGCGTCAGCACGCCTTCGCCGTTGATCTGACCGTCGGACCACTGGCCCTCGTAGATAACGCCATCGGGCATGACCAGCCGCCCGGCACCCGACCGCTGGCCAGCCTCGAACCCGCCGATGTAGGTCGCGCCGTCAGCATAGGTGATCGTGCCTTGCCCCGCCTTTACGCCGCCTTCCCATTGGCCTTCATACCGCGACCCGTCGGGGCTGGTCATGACGCCCGTTCCCTCGTGCAACGCGTTGACGAATTGGCCCTCGTAGCGCACGCCATTGGCATAAACCGCGACACCGGTGCCGTTGATCCGCCCGGCAGCCCACTCGCCGGTATAGGTCGAGCCATCGGCGAACGTGATTGCGCCTTCGCCCTCGGGGCGGCCAGCAATGAAACTGCCTTCGTAAACGGACCGGTCGGGGAACACCGCGCGGCCTTGGCCACGGATTTCACCATCGACCCATTCGCCGGAATACTCATAGCCGTTTGGCAAGCGGTACGTCCCGATGCCATGCTGCACGCCGTTGCGGAATTCACCCTCGTAGATCCCGCCGTTGTCGTACTGCTGGATATCGACCCGCGTGTCATCCTGCGCTGCTGCACCGCCGGCCGTCGCCAACGCCATGGCCCCTGCCACCAGCAGACTGTGCCCTGTCTGTCGCATCTTTGACGTCATGCCCCAAGCATCCTTTGCCTTGATCCTAGTCGAACCTAGGTGACAGGCTGCGCGCCCGCAACGCATTTCAGGGTGATCGGCGGCGCGCGGCTTGGCCCTGCCCATGGTTCTGCTAAAGACGGGGCAACGGATTTCGGAAAGGCATGACCCGATGACAGCTAAATTCCGCCTCAGCTTGGCTCAGATGAACCCCACGGTCGGCGATCTGGCTGGCAACGCCGCCAAGGCGCGTGATGCATGGGGCCGGGCGAAGGCAGCCGGGGCTGATATGCTGGCCCTGCCCGAGATGTTCATCACCGGTTACCAGCTGCAGGATCTGGTCCGCAAACCCGCCTTTGCCGCCGATGTGCAGCGTGTTCTGGAACAACTGGCGGTCGATTGTGCCGATGGGCCCGCCATTGGCATCGGCGGCCCCCTACCTGCCGCCGACAAACCCTTCAACGCCTATTTCGTGTTGGAAGGCGGCAAGATCACCGCGACCGTGCTCAAGCATCACCTGCCCAATTCCAATGTCTTTGACGAAGTGCGCTATTACCATGCAGGCAATCCCGCAGGCCCGTTGCGGGTCGGCCCCCTGCGCATCGGCATTCCGATCTGCGAGGACGCATGGTTCGAGGACGTCACCGAAACGCTTGCTGAAACGGGGGCGGAAATACTGCTGGTGCCCAATGGGTCGCCCTACCATCGCGGCAAGTTCGGGTTGCGCCAGATGCTGATGGTGTCGCGTGTCGTCGAAACCGGCCTGCCGCTCGTCTACCTCAACCTGCTTGGCGGACAGGATGATCAGATGTTCGATGGCGCGTCCTTCGTCTTGAACCCCGGCGGCAAGCTGACCCAGCAGATGCCCGCCTTCGAGGAAGGCCTTTTCCACGTTGATTTCGTGCAGACCCCCGATGGCTGGCGCGCCGTTGACGGCGACAAGGTCCATCTTCCCGATGAATGGGAAGCCGATTACCGGGTCATGGTCGAGGCCACGCGCGACTACATCCACAAGGCCGGTTTTTCCAAGGTCGTGCTTGGTCTGTCGGGCGGCATCGACAGTGCGATCGTCGCCGCCATCGCCGCCGACGCGCTTGGCCCGGAAAACGTGCGCTGCGTGATGCTGCCGTCGCAATACACCTCGCAGGTCTCGCTTGATGATGCGGCCGATGTTGCCCACAGGCTTGGCACACGGCTTGATACCGTCCCCATTAGCGGCCCCCGCGCCGCCGTGACCGACGCACTCGCCGATCTTTTCCAAGGCACCGAACCCGGCATCGCCGAAGAAAACATACAATCCCGCCTGCGCGGCGTGATCTTGATGGCGCTGTCGAACAAGTTCGGCGAAATGCTTCTGACCACCGGAAACAAGTCCGAGGTCGCCGTTGGCTACGCCACCATCTATGGCGACATGGCGGGCGGCTATAACCCAATCAAGGACATGTACAAGACACGCGTGTTCGAAACCTGCCGCTGGCGCAACGCCAATCATCGCCCTTGGATGAAGGCCCCGCCCGGCGAGGTGATCCCCCCCCGCGTGATCGACAAGGCCCCGACTGCCGAGTTGCGCGAAAACCAGCGCGACGAGGACAGCCTGCCCCCCTACGACGTGCTGGACGACATTCTGGAAATGTTGATCGACAAGGAGGCATCGGTGGCCGACTGCATCGCCAAGGGGCACGACCGCGCAACCGTGAAAAAGGTCGAGCACCTGATTTACATCAGTGAATACAAGCGCTTCCAATCCGCCCCCGGGGCGCGATTGACCGAGCGTGCATTCTGGCTGGACCGACGTTATCCGATTGTGAACAGATGGCGGGATGACAGCTAGGGGCGGCTAACGATCCGGCGGGGTCCAGTCGTTCGGCGCATCACGGCGGCGCAGCCGCAGGGCCAACCCCACCGCAACACCCACCCCGATGGCAACGGTCAGGTCCGCCACCACGGTCAACACCAGCGTCAGCAGCAACAGCAGCTTGTCGGATCGGCGTTCTGCCAGATACCCCCGCCATTTGTGCGGCTCGCTCATGTTCCATGCCGTCAGGATCAGAAGGGCGGCCAACGCAGGCATTGCCAGATACCCCGCCAGCGGCGCCGCCAGCATCATCACCACGAGCAAGACCACGGCATGCACGATCCCCGCGATGGGGGTGCTGCCACCCGCGCGGATGTTCGTCGCCGTCCGCGCGATCGCACCCGTCGCGGGAAGGCCGCCAAACAGCGAGGACGCGATATTTGCATAGCCTTGGGCAATGACCTCGGCGTTGGGACGGTGGCGGTCGTTGATCATCCGGTCCGCGACCATCGCGGACAAAAGCGATTCCACCCCAGCAAGAAATGCGATGACAAAGGCCGACGGAAGCAGCTCCGCCATTCGCGCCAGACTGATCTCCGGCAGCGCTGGTCGCGGCAAACTTGACGGCAGCGCACCAAAACGCGATCCGATCGTATCGACCGGCAGCATCGCAAACACCACGATCGCAGAAGTGGCCCCTACCGCGACGATCAGCCCCGGCCATTTGGGTGCCGCGCGGCGCAGAAGGACGATCAGCACCATCGTGACCAATCCAACGGCCAGTGCAGGCCATGTCACGGTATCGCGCACATCCCACAAGACCCCGATCTTGCCAAAGAAATCGGCGGGCATCGTGTCGGTCACAAGGCCAAACAAGTCCTTCAACTGGCTGGTCGCGATGATCACGGCAATGCCGATGGTAAACCCGTTGATCACTGGTTCCGGCACATAGGCCACCAGGTTTCCCGCCCGCAGATACCCTGCCGCCAACAAGATCAGGCCAGCCATGAATGTTGCAAGCACCAACCCGTCATAGCCATGTTCCGCAATCACGCCGAACACCACCACGATAAATGCCCCTGTTGGCCCGCCGATCTGCACCCGGCTGCCACCCAAGAGCGAAATGACGAATCCCGCAACGATTGCCGTGACCAGCCCGGTGGCGGGATCGGCCCCCGATGCAATGGCGATCGCAAGGCTCAACGGCAACGCCACCATCGCCACGGTGACCCCCGCAAGGACGTCGGCGCGCAACCGCGCGCCCGTATAACCAGTCAGGGTGTTAAGAATTATGGGCTTCACAGTGCGGCGGCCCCGATTGTTGCCGGACCACAATGGCGCTTTGTGGGTCAGGTGCAAGATGCCACGAAAAAAGGCGCGCCGAAGCGCGCCCTTTGTCTACACACGTGGAAGCGCCGCAGCTTAGTGCACGCTGACTGGCGTGAAGTCGTTCTGCCGTGCGACCATGAAGGCCAATTTGCGATCCCGGACCAATGCCAGCTGTTCGCCGGTTTCACCCGCGATAGCATAAAGTTCCTTCAGGCCGACGGCCTGCTCGCGCACGTCATCTGGCAGATCGGCAACCGCAACCTTCCGGATATAGACCAAGGGATGTGCCCCGGCCCCGGTGCGCGCGTCTGCGGCGGCGAATTCATTTGTCATGTCATTACCCTCCGGTCTTGATCTTGATGGTCTGGACAACACTGTCGGGAACGGCCCGGTTCAGGTCGACGTGCAAAAGTCCATGTTCAATGGTCGCGCCAGCCACATCCACGCCCTCTGCCAGCACGAAGCTGCGCTGGAACTGGCGGGCGGCAATGCCCCGGTGCAGAAACACGCGGCTGTCGGGCTCTTCCCCCTGACGGCCCCGGACAACCAGTTGCCGATCCTCAAGCGTGATCGACAGGTCATCCTCGGCGAACCCGGCAACGGCCAAGGTGATCCGATACGCATTTTCGCCGCGTTGTTCGATATTGTAGGGCGGATAACCGTCATTACCTGTCTTTGCGGTGCGTTCAACCAGTCGTTCCAACTGATCAAATCCCAGCAAGAAAGGGTGTGACCCCAAGGTCAATTTAGTCATCGGGCACATCCTTTACATAAAAGCGATCTGCGTGGGTGGGCCCCTATCTCGGCAGCCCCGTTGTATGGAATATGGGGCGCGTGACGCGCCGCTGCAAGGGCTGCGCATGGCCTTTGCCAAGCGCCGGCCAACACGGTAATGTCAACTTCTGCAGGGAAGATTCTCCCCCAAAATCAGGCACGTTGATGAACGCCCCGACCGAGATGACCCACGAGGATGTGCTCCGCGTCAAGCTGGAGGTGCTGCGTCGTGAACACCGCGACCTGAACGATTCTATCGATGCGTTGCACCTGTTGGTCAGCCCTGATCAGCTGACGCTTCAGCGGTTGAAAAAGCGCAAGCTTGCGCTGAAAGACCAGATCGCGCGCATCGAAGACGAACTGACCCCGGATATCATCGCCTGACCGCTTGCCGTTGCCCCTTGGGCGGGCAGACGCTAATGCTGCTGCACACAGCCATCCGGGGACAGGAACATGGGTGACATAGACGTTGGCATCATCATGGGCAGTCAGTCGGACTGGCCCACCATGCGCGAGGCCGCAGACATGCTGGACGCGCTTGGCGTGTCCTATGAGACACGGATCGTCTCCGCGCATCGGACGCCCGACAGGCTCTGGGATTATGGCAAGACCGCCACGGATCGCGGGCTCAAGGTGATTATCGCGGGTGCAGGCGGCGCGGCGCATCTTCCAGGAATGATGGCATCGAAAACACGGCTGCCGGTGATCGGTGTTCCGGTGCAGACCAAGGCGCTGTCCGGTATCGACAGTCTGTATTCCATCCTGCAGATGCCGCGTGGCTACCCGGTTGCAACCATGGCGATCGGCGCGGCGGGCGCGGCAAACGCGGGCCTGATGGCCGCAGGCATTCTGGCGCTGTCCGATCCGGCTCTGGCCGCGCGTCTGGACGCATGGCGGGCAGACCTGTCCGCCTCCATCCCCGAGGTGCCGCAAGATGACTGACCCCCTGCCCCAAGGCAGCACAATCGGCATTCTGGGCGGCGGTCAGTTGGGCCGGATGCTGGCGATGGCCGCCGCGCGTCTGGGTTACAAGACCCATATCTTCGAACCCGGCAGCGCACCCGCCGCCGATGTCGCGCACGCCTGGACCCAAGCCAGTTACGACGACGCGGCGGCGCTGCAAGGCTTTGCCGCCGCCTGTGATGTCATCACGTTCGAGTTCGAAAACATTCCCGCACCCGCGCTGGATATCCTGGCCGCCACCGCCCCGCTTTATCCCGACCGCCGCGCGCTTGAGGTCAGTCAGGATCGCCTGACCGAAAAAACCTTCCTGCAGGGTCTGGGCCTGATAACAGCCCCTTTTGCCGCCATCGAAACACCCGACGATCTGGCCGCGGCCTTGGCCCATACCGGGACGCCGGCCATCATGAAGACCCGCCGCTTTGGTTATGACGGCAAGGGACAGGCACGTGTCATGACCCCCGATGATGGGCCCGCCGCTCTCGACAGCCTGAACGGCGCAAGCGCCATCGCTGAGGGGTTTGTCCATTTCACGTCCGAAATCTCTGTTATCGCCGCACGTTCGATCGACGGCGAGATCGCGGCCTATGACCCCGGTGCAAACGTACATGTCGATGGCATCTTAGCCTCCACGACTGTGCCCGCCCCGATCCGCGCCGCACTGCGCACGGATGCTGTGCTGATCGCATCCCGGATCCTGACTGCGCTGAATTATGTCGGGGTAATGGGGGTGGAGCTTTTCGTGACGCCCGAAGGTCTTGTGGTCAACGAGATCGCGCCGCGCGTGCATAATTCGGGCCACTGGACGCAGGCCGGATGTGCCGTGGACCAGTTCGAACAGCACATTCGCGCGATCACCGGATGGCCGCTGGGCGATGGTGCCCGCCACGCCAATGTGGTTATGGAAAACCTGATCGGTGACGATGTCGCCCGCGCCGTCGATCTTGCCGGGCAATCCGGGGTGCAGGTGCATCTCTATGGGAAGACCGAGGTGCGGGCGGGGCGCAAGATGGCACACGTCAACCGCGTGACGGGCGCGGCCTGAGGGGGGCCAGCCCCCCCGGGCCTACGGCCTCCCCCCGCCATATTTTCAAAGCAAAGATGTGCAAGGTCCGTCACCGGGTCGGTGTGGATTTTATGACCCAAGTAGGGTTGCGGGAGGTATCCGGCCTGTCCACCCTGTGCCGGGCGCTGATCATTCCACCAGTTCTTCGATCGCGCCGAAGAAATCCATGTCGTGATCGAAAGCCCCGGTTTCGAGAAAAGCGATGACCTCGGCGATAACCTGAGGATTGTTCATCATGAACGTGTGGGTGACGGGCAGGACGATATGATCCGTCATCCCCTCAACCCGGGTTGCCGCGACCGAAACCTTGCCGTCGTCGGCTCCGCTGATCAGGGCAGAGTAGACCGGGTTCAACGTCCGGTCCCCGGCAATGACGCCAAGGCTGAAATCGACCGGCGGCAGGCGGTTCGGCAAATCGGTCGGTCCGGTCCCCAATTCCTGCCCCGCCGGGCCGTTCAGCCATTCGAACGGCTCCAGCGGGCCCAGCACATCCACCAATTCCGAGCCTTGATTGGGTGGCGCCAGCATGACGACGCGACCAAGGCGCGCGGGCCGGTGCTGCGACAACCAGTAACGCAAGAGGATGCCCCCCATCGAATGGGTCACGAAATGCACACGTTCGGCCCCGCAGCGCGCCATCGCGGGCAAGATCGTATCGGGGGCAAGTTCCGCGATGGATGCGCGGCGGGACGGATAGCCTTGGTTCACCACCCGGTAATCGGCAGCTTCCAGCGCCTCTTCCATGACGCTGAGCGAGGCCGTCCCGCGCGCCAGACCATGGAGCAGGATCACACAGTCCTCGGCCCACGCCGGCAGCGCGAGAAGGGACAGGGAAAGGGTGGCTGCAAGGCGGATCATGACCCGATAGATAGAACCGATGTGCTGCAATCAACAGGGGGTATTGCACTGGTGGGGCCAAGACGTCACGGTGTCAGCCATGTCTCGCCCCCGCCTTGCCGTTCGCGGTCTCTTGTTGATCGAAAATCGCTTGCTGCTGGTCAATGCGTGGCCCGGCGGCACGTCGGACCTTTTGTGCGCCCCCGGTGGCGGCGT
>Ga0075467_10000432_pt1 | contig 33107 bp, 30 predicted proteins | sample DEB08_DNA_9_FD_75067 | JGI IMG/M metagenome (GOLD analysis project Ga0075467, IMG submission 75067) | Aqueous microbial communities from the Delaware River and Bay under freshwater to marine salinity gradient to study organic matter... | ecosystem: Environmental > Aquatic > Marine > Coastal ... | reverse complement strand
TGCAGTGATCCGCCTTCCAGACTGAATTCCGCATGGCTGCACAAGTAAGCAATAGCATAGTACTGACCCTGATGCTGGATCAGCAGGATTTCCTCGCCATCAAGTTCGACAAATAGTTGACCGCCCTCTACCAATTCCGAGGTCGCGGCGACCACGTAGTATCCTTCTGCCATTTGAATCACTCTTTAAAATGTGCCTAACGGGTCTTCGGCATCCCGTCGCCCCGCATGCCTTGCGAACTATTAGTTAAGCGGTACGCTGGTCTGGCAGCTGGTAATGCTCGGCTTCCAGCTGCGCTCTGATGGTCTTCTTGTCAATTTTTCCGGTTGAGGTCATCGGGATCTGTTTGACGAAGATGACATCATCAGGCAACTGCCATTTTGCGAATATCTCGGCGCAATGTTCGAGGATCAATTCTGGCGTGACATTCGAGCCCTCCACCAGAATGACGAGCGCCACAGGTCGTTCGTCCCACTTCGGGTGTGGTTGGGCGACGACAGCGGCTTGGGATATGCCGTCGAGGGCGACAATATGGTTTTCAAGGTCTATCGAAGAAATCCACTCCCCACCAGATTTAATCAGATCCTTGGAGCGGTCGGCGATAATCAGATATTCCTCGGCATCGATTTTGGCAACGTCGCCGGTGACCAGCCAGCCATTGTGGAATTTTTCAGGTTGCGGGTCGTTAAAGTATTCGGCCGCGATCCAGGGGCCGCGAATTAATAACTCGCCGACGGAGTCGCCATCGTGGGGTAGTGGGTTCCAGTTTTCGTCGAAGATCTCAATTTCAAGACCCGGCATCGCCAGGCCCGCTTTGGCGATATTGTCAAATTGCTGGTCCTCGGTCAGCTTCAAGTGTGAACGTTTCGCAACCTTGCGTGACAGGGTCCCCAGCGGATTGGTTTCCGTCATGCCCCAGCCCTGGACCATCTCCACGCCATATTGTTCCCAGTACCAACGCATCATCGATACCGGGGGCGCCGAGCCGCCGCAGGTTAAACGTGAGAGCTGACTCAGATCATACTTGCCATTCTTGTCGGCATCGAGCAGGGCACGAATCCCTTGCCAGATAGTCGGCACGCCAGCGGAAATGGTCACCTCCTCATCAACCATCAGTTGCAGGAGTTTGTCGGCGGTCATGTATTTGTGTGGCAACACCTGTTTGCAGCCCAGCATAGAGGCGGAGAATGGCAGCCCCCAGCCCATGGCATGAAACATGGGAACGATCCCGCAGAGAGAGTCCAACGCTGTCAGACCCATGGAGTCTGTCATGGCTTGAGTCATTGTATGCAAGTAGGTTGAACGATGGGTGTACATGACGCCCTTAGGCTTGCCGGTCGTGCCACTGGTGTAACACAGGCCCATGGGAGCCGTCTCTTCAATCTCAGGCCAGTCATAGAGCGGCGAATGACCCTGAATAAAGTCTTCATAGTCAATGCAATTGGGGAAGCTTGATTCGCCGCCCTCGCCGTGGCGACAAATGATTAGTAGCTCTACGCTGGGTATTTTGCCAATCAAGGGTTCGAGTAATGGCAGGAGATCTTCGTCGGCGAAAATAACGCGGCTGTTGGCGTGATTAATAATGTATTCAAGATCTGCAGGCGAAAGTCGAATGTTCAAGGTATGCAGCACCGCGCCCATGGACGGTACGCCCTGGTAGAGCTCTAGGTGACGATAGTTATTCCACATAAAGCTCGCGACCCGGTCGCCAATCTGAATACCGTGAGCCTGCAGTGCGCCCGCTACCTGGTTAGCATGATCCCAGGTGGCTTTGAGTGTCTGCCGATGGGTGCCGTTGGCCTGCAGCGTGACCACTTCTTCGTTTGGGTCTAGCTTCGCGCCCCGGCCAAGAATTCGAGACATGATTAATGGCGTATTTTGCATGGTCATGGTGGTGCTCCTGGAAATCATGTGGCTTGTGGCACAAATCATGTACCTTCTGGCACATCGCTGCGCCAGCGGCAGATCTTGGGGAAAAGGCGATAGGATAGCGGATTCCACGAGGATTATAAATCATCGTGGAATCCGCGGTGGCGAGTGTCATGCAGGGGCTGCCGCGGTGTGGACCGTGCTTGGGTTCAAGAGGCTGGCTAATGGCTAGTGTTGCTGGATTGGAACCGTTATATTCGGTTTTTAGGTTTGGGTGTCATGAATGAAACAAGCAGTCATCAACAAGTCCACGACTGACAGGGACGCAAGCCGGCTACGCTGGTCGGTGATCAGCGCTTACGGCGCGCCAGGCGTAGGGGCTGGCTACATGTATCTCTTGATCGGTCTCTACATTATGAAGTTCTCCACCGATGTGTTGCTGATTGCACCGGCGGTTATGGGCACAATTTTTGGTATCTCACGGGTCTGGGATGCGGTTTCCGACCCTCTGGTTGGCTATATGAGCGACCGCACCCGGCACCCCTTGGGTCGTCGCCGATTATGGTTGTTGCTGAGTATAGTGCCCATCTCGGGGACTTTTATTATGGTCTTCTCGCCGCCTGCCAGTCTTCACGGCACCGAGTTGATTGCCTGGATGGCCGTTGGCGTGATTGGGTTTTATTCAGCGGCGACGATTTTTATCGTTCCACATATGTCCCTTGGGGCAGAATTAACCCCTAATTACCATGAGCGCAGCCGCCTCTATGGGTTGCGCCACGCGGCGTTTACGATAGGCTCGATATTGGCGCTGGTGAGTATGCAGTTGCTGATTAACGCCGAGCGGGTCAGCGAGGCTGCTGTGCGGCAGACAGCCTTTGAACTTAGCGCGCTGGCGGCGCTGGTCACCGCCGGTCTGATTCTGTATGCGGTGGTCAAGCTTCGCGAGCGCCCGGATTATCAGGGTCGGGTCAATGCCAGCCCCTTTGGTGCCTTCAAAGATGTCTGGCGCAATCATCACGCTCGACTCGTCCTGGCAGTCTCGTTTATTGAGAACATTGGCAGCGCCGTGATTGGCATCCTGACGCTATATGTTGCGCAATATGTGGTCGGTCGCCCGGAGCTTGCGGCGCTGATTATCCTCAGTTATATGATTCCCTCAACGTTGTCGGTGCCCTTGTGGATCCCACTATCCCGCCGCTTCGGCAAGATTCGATTGTGGATGTTCTCCATGATGCTGACCGGTGTTTCCTTTGGCGGCATGTTCAGTCTGCCCTGGCTCGAACCGGATATTCGTCTGGTGGTGATATTTGGTCTCGCGGTGTTTGCGGGGCTCGCTGCAGGTTGTGGCGGAACCATCGCCCCCTCGGTGCAGAGCGACATTATTGATTACGATGAGTATATGACGGGCGAGCGCAAGGAGGGTTCTTACTTTGCGGCCTTTAACTTTGTCCATAAGAGTGCAACCGGTGTGATGATCCTGATCACAGGCTACGTTTTGCAATTCTCCGGATTTGTGCCCAATCAGTTGCAAACTATGAACGTACAAGTGTCCATGGTATTTCTGTACGGGCTTTTACCGCTGATTTGCTACTGCATAGGTGCTGCGTTATTTTCCCGTTTTACGCTGGATGAGGCAACGCACCAACAGATGCGAGACGAGATGGATGCCCGCCGCTAGGGCATATAACTGAGTTTGCGTGCACCGCAATTCATAGCAGGTTGGTCTTCAAGCGCAAGTTGATGCGTCGATGGTGATGTAATGCCTCGATGCTGAAGATCAACAGTGCGACCCAAATGCAGGCAAAGGTGATTAGGCGTTCCACGCCGAAGGCCTCGTTGAAAATAACGACGGCGATCACCAATGTTAGGCTCGGGGCGAGATATTGAAACATCCCTGCAGCCGTCAGAGACAGGCGACCCACCGCCGCCGCAAAGCACAGTAAAGGAAAAGAAGTCACGACGCCGCCGAGCATCAGCAAGACATCGGTGGAACGATCGATATGTGCAAAACTCACGGCCCCTTGGCTGTAGAACCAGGCGAGGCAAGCCAGCGCCGGGGGCAGCATCATCAGGGTTTCGATCGCGAGTCCACCCACAGGGTGGAGTTGCAGGGTTTTACGAATCAGGCCGTAAAAACCGAAGCTGAAGGCCAGCGCCAGTGAAACCCAAGGCAGTGCGCCGAGCGTAAATACCTGAAAGCCGATGCCCAGTGCGGCGATGCTGATCGCAATCCATTGCAGCGGGCGGAGATATTCGCGCAAAAAGAGCATGCCAAGAAAGACGTTAACTAAGGGATTGATAAAGTAACCTAGGCTGGCCTCAACAATATTGTTACTGATGATGGCATCAATAAAAATCAGCCAATTAATCGATAAGAGTATCGCTGTTACCAGGCACAAGCCGAGCTGGCGTCGCGTTACCCGTAATACCGGCAGCTGGCCTGTATAAGCCAGGATGCCGAGGAGCAGAAAGACTGACCAAATGACCCGGTGACATAGAATTTCTACTGGCGAGACGTGGCTCAGCAGTTTGAAGTAGATTGGGGCGACACCCCAGAACCCATAGGCTGCCAGGGCAAAATAGGCGCCGTGCTTTGTGCGCTGGTCAAACATCTTGGTCGCCTATGAGAAAGTCGGCACTGTAAGGCCGTACCTGCGGTTTGGCAAGGCGAACTTGATTTTCGTGGGTGAAATTTGCACTGCCCGCCCGCTAACAACAACCTTCTATTGGTGAACGCAGTGGTCATCTAGGTTGGTTAGGTAAAGGTTCGGTTTAGTGCCCCTTAAATCAGCTCATCAAGTCAGCTTATCTAGTCAGCCTATTTAGTCAGGTCAACGATCAAAATTTCCCCGGAGGCATTCACCGGCCGTTTCAACCACTTGCCTTCAACCTGGGCTTGTTCGCCATAGAGTTTTTGGCAGCGCTGCGCTAGATCGGTAAATGGTGAGCGACAGGGGTCAGCGATCAGTACTTGGGAGACGCCGGCTTTTTTTGCGCGCTTGATCAGGTTCAGTAGCATGCCCGACATTTCGTCCCAAAAACAAATATCTGCCCCAACGATGACATCAAAGTCTTGTAATTTGGCGGTGGTGAGCTGTTGGAAAGTCATTTTTTTGCCTTCAACGTTGACCCCGTTGTGCTCCGCATGTAGCTGCATATAGGGTAGAACATTTTCGTCAGCGTCGATGCCGGTCGCCTGCGCGTCGAATTGTCGTGCGCAATAAATGCCCAATAGACCCCAGCCACAACCTATTTCCAAGACCCTAATGTTTTTTTTCAGCGGGTGCTTTTTCAGATAATCCATAATGAGGAAGCTGGAGTTCCAAAACTTGTTACCGTGAATGTCGGCGACGTAACCCTCTCGCTTCAGGCGGCGTATTTCCTTATGGCTCGAATTGAGTATTTTCAAGCCAAACGCGGTGCGCTGATTGCGGATTGTCATAGGACGGGTGCTGGGGTCGTTAAGAGACCGTTAGTCTAACAGTCGATTACGACTGACGAAACTCCTTTGCCGATAGCTAACTTTTTGTATTAAATACAGGCATTGTATCGTCATACTGTCCCTGCAATGACGGTATGCCCATTTAAAGCGCCGGAACAAGAGTGGTTAGTGTTGCGCAGCCCAGACGAGAAAATAGCATGGTCCGATTGTTGAAAAGTAAAATCTTGCTGATGATAGTCACCTCTCTCCTGACGGCGTCGGCTATTGCCGCGTCGGGTGTCCCCTTGGCGAAGCAAGTGAGTAAAGACAGCCAGGTGACGACGAGCCTGACGGTTTATAGTGATAATTTCGCGATTGTTCGTGAAACGCGGCAAGTGGTGCTGCCCAAAGGCCTCATAGAGCTTGAGTATCGTGATGTCGCTGCCAATATTGACCCGACGTCGGTAGCCGTCGCGTCTCTTGGCGATGCTGGCGGGTTCAAGGTTGTTGAGCAAAGCTATCGATATGACCTATTGAATCGTGAGTCATTGCTGGCAAGGTTTATCAACCAAAAGCTCAAATACGCGCGTAGTGTCCGCTTCGATGACAAGTTCGAGACGATTTATCGAGAGGGAAAATTACTCGCAACGAACCCTGAGATCGTTAACTTTGGCGATGAGATAGCTATCGCGCCGGAGGGGACTATTACCCTTGGTTCTGTTCCCGCCGACCTGAAAACAGTGCCAACATTGGTGTGGCTCGTTGACAATAATAAAGCCGGATCGCGCTTGCTTGAGACCACATACATATCCTCGAATATCAGATGGCAGGCTGATTATGTGCTGGTGCTCGATAGGGACAGGCCAATGTTCGATCTCTCCACCTGGGTGAGTCTGGAGAATCAAAGTGGTGCGCAGTATGCTAATGCATCGATCAAGTTAGTCGCGGGGCAGATCAACCGGGTTAATGATCGTCGTCCCGATATGGAGCGGCCTCTGACCGCCATGAGAATGGAAAGCCAGGTTCCTCTGCAAGAGTCGTTCTTTGATTATCATCTTTACACATTACCGCTGAAAACCACGATTGCCCATAACGAAACCAAACAGCTACGGTTGATGGCGGCCGATAACGCAAGCTATCTGAAGTATTACGTTTTGGACTCGCAACTGCAGAACTATCAAGCTGTCGAGTCTAGACATGCGAAGTTCAATATCCGCATGCAGTTTGCGAATACGCAATCGAATCAGCTGGGCCAGCCTTTGCCTGCGGGCAAAGTTAGGGTGTATCTGAAAGACAGCGATGGCGAGTTACAGCTCGTTGGTGAGGATCGAATGATGGCGTTGGCCGAAGGTGAAGTTGCGCTGTTGAGCCTAGGCCGGGCATTTGACTTGCTAGCGGAGCACAAGCAGCTGGCGTTTCGACGCCTGGGCGAGCGTGCAATAGAGATGACCACAGAAGTCACGGTGAGAAACCGTAAGCCCGAGTCGGTGGCGGTTACCGTGAATGAAAAGCTGTTCGGTGACTGGGAAGTTACTCAGGAAAGCCTCAAAGGCGAGAAAACCGACAGTGTTACTCAGGCTTATCAGTTGCAAGTCGAGGCCGGTGGTGAGGCCACCTTCGTCTATACAGCAAGAATCAGCTACTAAAAGACGTTAATTGGGGGCGCGCCAAGAGCTTTCTGCTTGAAAGCTGTTAAGCCCCACGAAAGTGCCGCCGTTGCGCTCGCAGAGAATGCGCATAAAATGCGCAAAGCGAAAACCGGAAGCCTGAAATTGTGTATCTTGGGCGAAGATCACTGGAAAGCCGATGCCGTGGATTCGCACCAGCCGCTCGCCACTCGCATCTTGAACGTTAATGCGGTCTACCTGATTAATCACGCCGGCAATTGAACTGCCATTGAAATCGTCGCCAAAGACATACAGGCTGATTTTTCGATCTGGCTGATAGAAGGTTGAAATCGCAGTCGTAATGCCCCGTTCCGGACTAGAGCGACTGAATGCAGTCCAACTGGCCAGCCGCTTCAGTATGGCTCGGCGTCTTGCGGGCGTGTCGGGAATCCACTGGTCCGCGTATTGACTGAACATATATTGACCCTGGTCATTCATGATCTGTACACCCTTCAGATTCGGGTAAACAGCCAGAGTTTCCTCGACTTTTTGCATGACGAGCGGCCAGGCGAACTCGCGCATGCTGCCGGATGTGTCGATGATGAAAATAACGTAATCGCTATCAACAGGTATGCCGCCAATCAGATGGCTAGCGGCAGTTTTTTGGTATTCTGCCAACAATCTTTGCATTTCTGCTGAAAGAGATTGCCTGGCCAGACTGAGTTGCTCGACGATGCTATCTTGGGTCTTAGAGCTGTTCTGCATAGCGGCATATTGGGACTGCAGTGCGGTCAACTTATTCGCCAAATTGCGCAGTGTTTGCTGTTGTAAATCTCTTTGATCCTCTTGGTGTATTCGGTCTCGGTCCAGCTGTCGTCGTTGGTTTCGAATTGAGTCTAGTTGTATTTCAAGCGCCGTCACCCGCTGTTGAATATGGCTGCTGGTTTGCGCGAATATCATCGGTTCGTACACTTTTGTTAGAACCAGCAATAGTATTAAGGCGCCAAATCCACAGCTGATGACGTCCAAAAAAGATAGGCTGATGGTCTCTATTTCACGCCGTCCTTTCCCCATTATGGCCAATCCTTGGCTGGGCTGATGAACGACCCGCCGGTTTTTTGAGCCAGAATCCAATAAGAGGGTGTCGCCAAAGGATCGCCTTCCATCGGGAAAAGAATAATGTTGATGGGGATGGCGGCAGGCAATTGCATCACCGCAGCGCTGAACAGTTTGGCGCGGTCGGGGCTGCTGATAACGGTTTTGTTAGACGGTGTCTCTCCTTGGGTCGGTAAGCCGTCAACGATGAGAAAAATATTGTCGGGCCGGGGTGAAAGCTGATTAATGAATTCGAATGGCGGGAACAGCGCGGTGCCGCCAGAGGGGACCAGCGCCGACAAATTGGCTAAGGCCAAGTCCACCGCTAATTTGTCAGTGGTTGCGATCCAGCCATTGTCCTTGATTAAGGGTATGAGCTCAGTATTGAACGCCACGAGGGAGAATTCGGCGTCCTGGGGCAAATTCGCAGTAATCCAATTTACTGTGTTGACCGCTCTTCGCCATTTTGGTGCCAGTTTCTTTTGTTCATCTGGTGCCAGGCTCAATCGTATCGCATTGACGATACGCTGGTGTAGCATACTCGCGGATGAGTCGATCAAAATCAGGATACGTTGGCCACCGACATTCAAGCCGGTGAGGTATTGGCGCTGTCCATCGCCGGTCATGGCGCGCAGGTTTGGGCCCGGCTCAGTATCCGTGTCTGGCGTTTCCTGTTTGTTCGTTTTGGTTTGCGCCAACGCTGCGAGCTCAATTTTGAGTGCCTCAACCAATTGAGATTGCCGCTCGGCTGAGTCTGTGGCGTCCTGTAGTCGGGTTTCGATTTCAACAATGGAATGGCTTAGCGCTGCGCTGAACTGTGCGGCAGATGTCGCATTTTCGGCAAGCTGGAGCGTATTTTCCTGCATCGCGAGCAGCTGTTGCTGCTCCGCTTCTAATTGCTTTTGCAACTCTGCGGCGGCTGTCGTTAGCGCGAGATTCGCCCCCTGATTAGTCGCGACTGAGCCATGATTGATGATAACGAAAATCAGGATCACGGCGCCGAAACCACAAGACATAATGTCGAGGAATGACAGGCTGAATACATTGAATTCGCGTCTTCTTGTCATAGTATCGTCGAGGACGCCTAGTCGATGGATATCAATGTGAAGGATTGATGGCCCAGGACTATTTGGTCGCCAGGTTTGACGCGGATCTGGCCCTCGACCAGCTGCTGATTAAGATACACGGCATCAGCGCCGGCCGCTTCAATTGATACTTGGTCGGCGCGACATTGAAGCACGCCGCTGTGTGCAGTCGCAGCTTCTTGTGATAGTGCTGAATCAATGTCGGTGAGCTTCAGGGTTGGGCCAATGGCGAAGGCGTGGTTGTTGAACAACACATGAGTCGCCCGTCGGCGGTTGGGCTGCAGTGGAGTCACGGCGATGACCTCAGCATCAACCTGAGCATCAACCTGAGCCAAGCTGGTGACGTGATGGATCTGTTCATCGGTGCCGAGAATTTCGTCGATGTGGCGGGCGATGCCCTGCCTGACAGCATCGGTGCTGAGCCTCTCGACGGTGACACCGCTCAGCATCGCCAGACTATCCAGCAGTCCGGGAAAGCCCGCGAAGCGATGTGAAATTAACAAGGTGGCCGGTTGGCCGGGCTCGAGTCGAGCATTGACGGCCTGGATGATCGATGGGTAGAGACTGACGCAAGCGGCTACCAGTTGCTCGCCAGAGACGGAGGTCTGGTGGACACCCGTGTCGAATGTCAGGTTGAAGGTGGGCTCGATGAGCTGCTCACGGCTTGTAATCCAGCGGGGTATGGTGTCATACAATTGCTGTTCGCTGGCAGCCAAGTGCAAGGGGTCATAACGTGAATCCTTGATGAATTGGTTGGCGATGGTGTTGGCCCAACGATCCCAGAGTCGATATAAGCCTGTATCCGGCAAGGTTTGTGTCGTCGACTGACGTCGTCCAGCTTGGGTTTGTAAGAGGCTCAAGGTGACTCGGTGGAGGTGAATGTCAAGCAGCAGTAGCGGGTGTGTTTGATGATGTTCGGCAGCGGCCATCAGGGCGGTGTCGACTAGGCCGCGTACCGGTAATCCGGCTTCCCTAGCCATGCCCAGCAATAGGCTGAGTTGCGCGCTGGAGTAGTCCCCCGGGACCGCCAAAATAACCTGGTCGATGTCAGCCTGAATGACAGTCCAGATTGACGTCAAGTGAGCAAATGCTAAATCCGCATTATGGCGAACCTGGGGATGGTCAGCCGCCAGAGCTTGAGTGTCTAATTGGTGCCAGAATCGCGTGTGCGTCCAGCGTGGCAGCAGTCGTGCCTGTTGCATGGCCTGGGTGCCCAGTAATAGCCGCTGATCATCGATGACCGCGTAACCAGGACTCTGCAGCACAGGTTGACCATCAATGCTGACATCGATGCCGCTGTCGTTGATTTCTATGAGTCCTATGTTCAACTTAAGACTCCATTAGCTTTGCAGGTGGCCGATCAATTGATTGTCGCAATAGGCTTCCGCATCCAAGACCAGACGCTCCTGAGCCAACTGCAACTGATGCAAAAGAAACATCACAATAATACTGATCAACAATGCCACGAAGGTCGAGTTAAAGGCGACGCCAAGACTCTGAGTGACACCGGCAATATTTCCCTGGGCTGCCTGCTGGGCTTGAGCCAGGGCTTGGCCGATCCCGCGGACGGTACCGAGAAAGCCGATGGAAGGTATTGCCCAGGCGATGTAACGAATCATAGAGAGTTCTGAATCGAGACGATCAGACTCTGATGCGCAGATAGCGCGGATAGCGGTGGAGACGTCTTGAATATTGCGAGTCGACCGAAACCTGTGCAGTGCCGTGAGCAGTGCTCGAGGTAAAAGAAAGGACTGTTGACGCGCCGACAAGGCCTGAATGGGGCGAGCATATTCGCGGCTGTCTTCTGGCAGAATGCTGGTGCCTTGTTTAATGGGAATTAAATTCAAGCCTAAAACGTCACGTTCCTGGCGGGCGAGATTTGCCTTGTAAGCCATCAATGCGAATGCCCACAGCATCAAGATGAAGCAGGTCTCTTGTTCAAAGTCTCTGATCACAACGTAGCTTGAGCGCTCGGGTACGTAATTAGGATTTGAGTTGATTTCAATCGCCTGCAGCTGCAGGATCTCGCTGGCATTCGGTCTGACAATAGAGACATAGAGGCTATGTATCAGGATCGCGGCGATAATCAACGAAAATAATTGGTAGAGAAATTCAACGGGCAACTGTTTGCGCACAATAATGACCTAAATGTTAGTGGGGAAGTCGACGGCCTTATCGGTATCGACTTCCTGGCTCGGCACAAATGCGTCAAGTGCTCGAATGATAGGACTTGCTGGTCTCGGGTTGTTCGCCCCAGTTTGGTCCGCCCCAGAATCTGGATTAGTTACAGTGGTGTCCGGTGTTCGTCGCTCAAAGGTTAAGGCTGATTCAACCGGTGCGGTTTTGTTCACTGCGGGTAATTCAGTCGCAAATGCGGCTAGTCCCAGCAGTAGCTCTGCGCAGAGTAGCCCTGTCCATCCCAGTCCTGCCCGTAGTAGCCGTCGTTGCATCATTCAACATACCTTGCGATTCGAAACCCGACATCCGGTCGAGGTGACTGGCCAAAGTCACGAAACGTCCAGCGTAACTCGCTGAAGCGTCCATGGGTATAGTTTGAGCCTTTAATAACGTGACGCTCACCACTTATAGGTCCGCTGGGATCGAATAGCACCGCCGTGGGCTCGACCTGGGCGTAATAGTCGTGCATCCATTCTGAGACGTTGCCAGCCATATCAAACAGGCCTGCGGGATTTGCCGGGAAGCTACCCACTGGCGCTGTACCACGAAAATGATCGAGATAGCCGGTCAGAACATCGGCGACCACTGTGTTGGCAGACTCGTCCGCATAGTTAGCTTCAATCGCCACGGGTGGCATAGCATCGCCCCAGGGGAAACGTGTTGGCGTGGGTCCGGCGGCATAACGGCTGGCCCAGATCCATTCAGCTTCGGTGGGTAATCGATAGCCACTATTCATGGGCGTCACCGCCTGCCAACGATTATCGATGAGTTCATAGGCCGAAGCCAAGCCTTGTTGCTGGCTCAGCCAGTTGCAGAAAGCTACAGCGTCGTCCCAGGCAAGGTTTACCACCGGCCGGTCATTGCCGTTTAGTAGCGCTCGGCCGAGCATCCCAGAGTCGTGCAGACGGTCGAATTGCTGGTACTGGGCGTTGGTGACCTCATGGATACCAATATAGTAATGCCGACTGAGTTGTACCTGCTTTTCAATTTCGTTCGCTCGTCGGCCGGGTTCGCGCCGGCTCGCGCCCATGGTAAAGGCGCCAGGCTGAATGAGCTTGAGTACCTGGCCGATGGCGGTGGTCGTGGTCGGTTCCATCGAGGCGAGTTTGGCTTCGGCCTCGGTGAGAAGCTCAATGATGAATTGCTGGGCCTGACCTGGTTGCGGTGTCACGTTGATCTGCTGACTTTCATAGCCGGCCAATTCAATGCTGATGATATGGGGCACGGCGTTGAGTTCGAGGCGCTCGAAGATTTTGCCCCGTGGCTGACCGTCTACCACCAAAGATGCGCCGGCGGGACTCACCTGTAGGCTGACGATGCCCAGCACAGGTGGTAGCGTGAGGTTGAGCTGAGTGTCGCTGGCAGCGTCGATGGTCACAGCGCGCTCTGTGGTTTCATAGCCGGGCTTTGTCAGGCGCAATCCATAAGTTTTTCCGGGTGCCAGGCTCAGCTGGAGTGGAGTCTGACCACGATATTCATCGGCAATCGTGACACTCGCCGCGGAGGGCGTCGACTGGATTGATAACTGACCATCCAGTGCCATGAGGGTGATTTCCGGAAGTATCTGATCCTGTTGAGCCGTGATGTTGACCTCAGCCTGCCAGGACTTGAAACCCGGTCTGGTAACGAGTAGCTGGTGGTAACCTTGCATGACCTCGATGCGGGCTGGCGTAGTAGCGACTTCGATGCCATCGATACTGACGGCGGCGGCCGTGGGTTGGCTGCTGAGGCTCAGTAGTGCCCAGGCGGGTACTAATGTCACCAACAGGTTTTGACTTAGGCCTTGGCCCTCAATGTGAACGTCGGTATCGAATGGCAAGAAACGCGCGGCGCGGACGCTGACGTTATGGTTGCCAGCTTGAATGTCTGTCACCGTCAGAGGCGTCAGGCCAACAGGTTCTTGGTCGAGAAATACCGGCGATCGAGTCTCAGGTAAAGTTGAGACGGTCAGCGTGCCGGGCAGTTTGGCCAGCTCAAGGTGGATCGTCTGGTCGGCCAGTTCGCCTACATGAATCATTGATTTGAGTGGCGTGTAGCCCTCAGCGGTCACTGCCACGGTGTAGTCGCCGGCTAACATCAAGTAGCGTTCACCCAGCAGATAGGTAAAGGTGCCGTCGGTGATTTCCAGGTTCGCATCCACAGGGCTGAGATCAAAGCGAACGGCGCGGGCGCTGAAAACAAACAGTGCGACCAGTGTCAGTGCCGCGAATAGCGACAGGATGACAATATGTATTGGTTTCAGGCCTGGCCCGCGGCGGCTGATCACAGCCTCAGCTCGGGAAAATGGCGTGACTTCGATAATCTGGTGGGGATCAAGGCTCGAGGGCATCAGATTTTCTCATCGCAAATCAGGTGAATGGTGACAGGCGTCATCCCGCCACTGAGCGTAAATGCCTGTCTGACATCTCGGTAGCCTGGCCGCCGGCCAACCACGGTATAGGTGCCGGGCACGAGTGCCAATTCGCGTTTCATGAAGGCGCCCAAATGGCTGGTCTGGTAAACCGTGATATCGGTATTGTTATCGGACTGTACGACAACGGGCAATGGAATCCTTGCTTGTGCGATGCGGAGTGAAAGTTCATTGATTTGTCGTTGGAGCAGCGGCCCCTGATTCGCCAGCCCCGCGGCACGGATCAGCGCCTGCCGGGCCTTAGTCAACGCCGGGTCAAGGCGCATGTGCTCGGGCGCCTTGAGATAATACTCAAGGGTCTGGTCCAGTGCCAGACGTTGCCGGGCTTGCTCGAGGCCAGCGCTCGCAGCTAATAGTCCGGGTTCCAGGACGAGCATCTGTTCAAATTGCAGAACCGCCATTGACCAGGTTTCATGGGCCATCGCTTGCTCTGCCTTTAGGCTTAAGGCGTTGATCTGTTGGCTTCGCTCCAGCAGGCGAACTTGCAGTAGCCCGTCCTGGGGTTCCGTAGCAGCGGGGAATAGGGTTTGAGCTTCAGCGAATGCTTGTTGTGCACCTGTCAGGTCGCCCTGTTCAAGTCGAATAAAAGCCCGTGACATGGTCTCGTTAAAGCGCAGTCGGGACAAAGTATCAGTGGTTCGTATGATGCCTGCTCGCGCCTCCTGAGATGCGTTATCCAGAGTCTGTGCCTGCTGATACAACGCCAGAGCGTCCTGCCACGCCTGTTCGCGCTCCGCAGTCTGAGCCTGGCGTAGCCATGCAAGGACCTGGTCGAGGTTTTCAGCTCTGATCAAATCTGATCGATACTCAGGGTTATCAGGTCGAATAGCGATGAGTGTCGACAGGGCATTTATCGCTAGTTCAGCGTTACCCTGAGTGAACGCGTCTTCGGCGATTTTCTGATTGTGATTGATAAGGTCGGGAATGCGCGCCGCCAGTGTTTGGCTTGTGTCGATGGCTTGCTGATATTGCGTCAGGGCGTCGGCATAAAGGCCTTGTCGAAACAGTTCCTCCGCTATCAGCGCTTGGTTGCTGATCAGGCTGTACTCAGTCAATGCCCATATCAGGACACCCTGGTCTTCGAGCACGACTTGCTGCCGCAGCAAAATTTCTGCGAGGGTTTCAGCGCTCGATTTTTCGGGGTCGATGCGAGCTGCTTGCACCGCCGGCTGCGCCGGGGCAGGTGTCTGAATGTCGGTTTGGGCGGTTGCCTCGGTGGTCAACTCTGCTGGCGATTTCGCTGGGTTGCCGGAGAATGTTGGCAGCAGCATAAAGATACCCGCGGCGATCAGTACTAATGTCGATAGTGCCGCCATTGCGTTGAAGCTGCTAACAGCTGGTTTCTGGTGCGGTCCCGGATGAAGCTGGATGTCGAGTTCCGCCGATGGGTTAACAGTACTGGGCTTGCGCCGAGTTGATTCTGGCTGTTGTGCTGGCTGTAAATGGGCCGAACCGGAGGCGGATGGTTGCTGCGCCTGATGACTAACTTGCTCATCATAATAGGCTTGCAGGGTGTCGCGAATGATTGAAATCTGGCTCGGTCGGGCAGCGGCGGAAGTGGCCAACAGGCTTTGGAGCAAGGACTTGATGGCGTCTGGGATGTCGCCGTCGGTATTAAGCACAGCGTCGGGTTGCCAGACTTGCTGGCTCAAGAGTTGGAATAACAGCACACCCAGAGCGTAAATATCATCGCTGGGGGCGGCCGGTTGGCCGGCCAGAGTCTGTGGGCTTGCAAAATTCTCAGGTGCTCCAGGTGGGTTAATTTTTAGGCCGAATCCCGCCAGATATAACTGCTGTTGGCGGTCGATCAGCAAATTCCCGGGTCGAATGTCGCCATGGACGAGGTTGATGCTGTGGACGTAGTCAAGTACCTCGAGCAACTGTCGAAGTATGGGCCAGGCGTTATGAAAAGATTGGTTAAGCCTGAAGGTGTGAAGTGAATCTAGGTGTTGGCAGATCAGTACATCAACCCCGTGCCAACGAACCAGCTCCAGTGTCCGAAGGATGCGCGGGTGAATCAGACCCTTATGGCGATTGATAGTCTTGCGGATAATCGTTTGTTCGGATGCGCCGAGAGCCACTGGCAAACGTTTGCACCAAACTTGCTCATTGTGTTGGGTGTTAATGGCCAGCCAGTTGTCGAACTGATCGTCAAGGTTGAGTGACTGGAGTAGCTTGAACCCTGCGAATTCCTGGCCCTCGGTAAAATCAAAAGTCACAGTCCAGACCTGTAGCGTCGATAGGCTTCCCAGAGTTTGTTCTGGCGCTCGATATCCGTTTCCATCGTTGCCGCTTCCCAGAGTTGTTGGGCGATGATGTCATCTGCTTGAGGCCGGGGGATATCGGCGGCTATTGGTCCAGGACTGTTGCGCGGGTTAGGCGTCGTGTCTTGAGTAGGAATGCCGGCCAACATGGGCCTTTGCTGGGGGGGCGCGCTCGCGGGTCGTGGCGTGGCATCGAGTACCTGCTGCCGTGACGCGGAAATAAGTTTGTCGAAATGTGTGATCGATGCATTTAGGGCCTTGTCTAGGCCGCTATCGAGACCGCTATCTTCGCCATTAATTAATGCATGACTGACTGGTTTGAGTTGATGATTGTTGAGGGCAGTGCCGGGTGCCGAGCTCTCGCCTGATGCGTGTAAGCCCGCTTGTGATTCGCTGATGAAGGCAGTTGCCAGCACAATGACCCGCGACGCGCGCGCGAGGGCGAGTTCGGCGGCGTCGATGCTGGCCTCGGCAGCCTCATCGCTTTGGGCGTTCTCGAGTTCTTGGTCAGCGATAATAACGGCAACTCTGGCTTGCGCAAGACTGGCTGATGCTGCGGCAAGGGTGGTCTCACTCGCCGCGTTAGCGACTGCAAATGCCGCTGACTCGAGAGTGGCGCTAACGGTTTGGAGGGCTTTCATCGCCGCCAAGGTGGCGGTTTCGGTGACGTGTTGCGGCGCATAATCCGCGCTGTTACCAATGCTTGATTCGCTGTTGGCACTCGATTCGCTGTTGGCACTCGATTCGCTGTTGGCACTCGATTTGCTGTTGGCACTCGATTCGCTGTTGGCACTCGATTCGCTGTTGGCACTTGATTCGCTGTTGGCACTCGATTCGCTGTTGGCACCTGATTCGTTGTTAGCGCTTGATTCGCTGTGGGCACTTGATTCGCTGTTGGCGCTTGATTCGCTGTTGGCACCTGATTCGCTGTTGGCACCTGATTCGTTGTTAGCATCTGATTCGCTGTTGGCACTTGATTCGCTGTTGGCACTCGATTCGCTGTTGGCGCTTGATTCGCTGTGGGCACTTGATTCGCTGTTGGCACTTGATTCGCTGCCAGGCTCGTCATTGACTGCGGTGGTTGCCGGAATGAATTCGCTCAGGTCTGCAGCGAGTTCCGCGAGCGTCTGGCCCTGCTGACTTAAGGCATTGGCGGCCTGCTGGCGTGGGGTTAGCGGTTCAGCTTGTTCTTGTTCTTGTTCTTGTTCTTGTGCTTGTGCTTGTGCTTCGGCAGGGCTGGGCGCCGCATCAGATTTGCTGCGCTGTGGCGCCGGAGAACCGGTTGCCGTAGCGCTAGATGTTGAAGCGCTGGATGTTGAAGCGCTAGATGTTGAAGCGCTAGATGTCGAAGCGCTAGGCGCCTCAGAGTGGGATGCCGATGGCGTAGATTTTGCGCTCTGACTCGACTTTTGTGGTTTCGCCGTCGCGGCTGGTGGAGGAATTGAGGCTGCTGGCGGCGGTGTGGTGGATGGCGGCAGGGTGATTAAAGGCTCTGGGGGTTGGGGTGTCTGACAGCCCTGCAACCAAAGGCTGCCGTATAGCAACACGCAGACAGCCAAGGACCGTCGAGGGATTCGACGGCTGCGCCTGGTTCGGCAGGGTTCATGATGATGGCATGGCATAGCTGGTTTTGATTGCATGGTTTGCAGAGCTGAATTGGCTTTCGGTAGGGCTATTCTGCCACGCCGCAGGCTAAATTAACTGCAATCGATATTAATGATCTCGATTCGAGCAAAAACGTGGCCAATTGGTGGCAGTTTGACTATTGAGCGGCAACCAGTTTCTCCAGGCTCGACAGCCAGGTTTGATCGGTGACCCCGGGCACTCGACCGCGAACGATCATATGGGTGACGCCAAGTCTGTCACGATATTCTTCGATTTTATCCCGCACGAAAGATGGGTCGCCGATGATACTCCAGTCGTCAATATCGGCGGTCTGGTCGCGCATGCTGTGTGGGCTGGATGCCGCCATGGCGGCTTTTACCTGACGACATTCGGCGACTCGATGGCTCATAAAGACCGTGCGCATAATAGGTACCGTGGTCGTGGGTGCATGCCCTGCAGCCGTTGCAAATTGTCGATGGCGCGCATAGTTCTGACTCAGGGTCTCGAGGGTTTCGATGGGCGAAGCCAGATAGGGAAAGCCCAGAGAGCCGGCTTGTTTCAGCGCCAGTGGCCCAAACGCCGCGACCCAGATGGGCGGATGAGGTGATTGGACGGGCAAGGGTGCTAGCGTGATAGGGCGTGGGACTGACGTTGAATTGTCCCAACCTATCGGTTCGCCCCGCCAGGCGCGAGTCATAGTTTCAAGGTTAGCTGCAAAGCGACTGCGCTTATCCTTGGTAGGCACGTCGAAGGCATCAAACATGGCCTGTTGGGTGCCGCGACCAACCCCCAGAATGACGCGCCCGCCTGATAGTCGATCTAGCACCGCGACCTCTTCGGCGGCTTGGAGTGGGTGCCGGATCGGCAGCAGGTACGAGGTTGAGCCGAGTTTGATCTTGCTGGTGCAGGCGGCGACGGCAGCTAATAATGTTAGTGGCGATGGAATAGAGCGGGTGTCACCAAAGTGACTTTCCGGTAGCCAAAACGAGTGACAACCCATCTTTTCAGCGATTACGGCTTGGTCAGTAAGCTCGCTGGCGATGCCTAAAGTGCCCATAGACCAGGGTGTGACGGCAATTTCGAGTGATTTATTCATATTGCTAAGAAAACCACATTCTCCTCTCTTTAGATACTGTGGCAGAATACGGGCTTTTGCGTATCAAATGGCAGGAGTTGCACAGATGATCAATCCTAATACCCCGGTGATAATCGGCGTGGCTCAGATCGAGCAGCGCATCACTGATCCCCTGCTTGGTCAGGAACCCATCGACATGATGGTCGATGCCGTGCGTCAGGCCGCCGTTGATAGTGGTAATGCCGGTTTACTCGCAGAGGTGGAGTCCGTACGGGTCATTCGTGGCGTCTGGCGGTATAAGCATCCAGCGGGTTACGTCGCAGCCAAAATCGGTGTGCCAGGTGTCGAGACTGTGGGTTCGCCCTATGGTGGCAATATGGTCCAGTCAGTGGTGAACCAATCGGCGCTGGATATTCTTCGGGGCGACAAGTCGTTGATCGTGATCACCGGCGCGGAAAATGGCAACAGTCAAGCCAAGGCGAGGAAAGCCGGCGTTGAATTGACGGTGACGGAAACAAACGGTGACTACTCTCGAATGATCGGCCAAGAAGAGCCCATGTCGGCGGAGGCCGAACAGGCGCGTGGACTGCGCCAGCCGATTCAGTTTTATCCCATGTTTGAAAACGCGATTCGGCATCATCGAGGCGAGTCCATCGAGGCCCATCGAATCAGAATATCAGAGCTATGGGCTGGCTTCAGTCGGGTTGCGGGCGAGAATCCCCATGCCTGGATCAAGACGCCGGTGGATGCGGAAACCATTCGTACGCCAGCCCCCACCAACCGCATGATCAGCTTCCCCTATCCGAAGCTGATGAATTCGAACAACGCGGTGGATATGGGTGCGGCACTGATCATGTGCTCGGTGGCCAAGGCCAGGGCATTGGGTATCGATGAAAGCCTATGGGTCTATCCTTGGGCGGGGACTGATGCTCACGATACTTATCACGTCTCAACCCGAGATAACCTGTATTCATCGCCGGCCATTCGCATCGCCGGCAAGCGCCTGTTGGCGTTGACCGACCTGAGTGTGCCTGACTTGGACTATATTGATGTATATAGCTGCTTTCCTTCGGCAGTCCAGGTTGCGGTCGAAGAACTGGGTCTGGATGTTACTAAGCCGTTGACGATTACCGGCGGCCTGACCTTCGGTGGTGGCCCCTTGAACAATTATGTGATGCACAGTATTGCGCGCATGGTGGAGTTATTGCGCGCAGCACCGGGCACCAAGGGAATGATTACGGCCAACGGTGGCTTCTTGACGAAACATGCTTTTGGGCTCTATTCGACCGCAGCACCGGCGGTAGACTTCCAGCATGAAGATGTTCAAGCCGAGGTTGATGCCCAGCCCACGCGGCAATGCCTGGCGGATTATGCGGGGCCAGTGACCATTGAATCCTATACGGTCATGTATGGCCCGAATGGTCCGGCCACGGGTCATGCAGCCTGTTTGACGGCTGCTGGCGAGCGTGTTTGGGCAAATACCGATAATGCGGCGCTGATCGAAGACATGACCCAGCGTGAGTTCTGTGGTCTGGCGGCTCAGGTAGACAGTCATGGGGTATTCTCCCTGCTAGGTGCCTAGGCCAAAGGAGTCGATCGCATGAATGGTTTCCTCGCCAAGATGGGCTACGGGCCTGCTGACCGGGTGTTAATCACCCATATTGATGATTTAGGCTTTAGCCATGCCGCGAATGTGGCGGGCTTTGAGTGCCTGGATGTGGGGGCCGCGAGTTGTGGTTCGATCCTGGTGAATGGTCCCTGGTTTCAGGAAGCTGTGGCCCGGGTTCAGGAGCAGCCGACCTACGATGTGGGAATACATCTGACCTTGACCTGCGAATACCCGACATTTCGTTGGGCGGCGCTCAGTACCCGCGATCGGGCGTCTGGCTTGTTAGATGAACAAGGCTATCTGTGGCGCACGCGAGAAGATGCGATTCGCCATGTGACGGTTGATGCTGCCAGAGCGGAAATGCGCGCGCAAATCGAAACAGCGTTGGCGACCGGCGTGTTCTTCACCCATATCGATACCCATATGGGCAGCGTGGTGCATCCCAAATTTCTGGCAGATTACCTCGCGCTTGCAGAGGAATACAGACTGGTTGCGTTCTTGCCGAATATGACGCGAGCGACCCTGGCCGGCATTGATCGAGCGGCGATGGCAGATGACTATCTGCAGGTGCTGGAGAAGATTGACCGAGAGCAGGTGCCCACCCTGGATGAGATTTTGATTGAGACCTTGATCCCGCTCGACGACAAGTCGGCGTTTTATCGGCAGTTGATCGATGGTATCAAGCCAGGCTTGAGCCATCTCCTGTTTCATCCGGCTTGTATGAGCGAGGAACTGCTGGCCATCGATCATGAGCGACCTGGTTCAAGGCATGCGGACTATCTTGCCTGGCGCGACCCGGCGCTGAAGCAATATATTCTCGATGCGGGCATCCATCTTATCGGCTATAAGGAGTTGCAAGCCCACTTGTGAGCGCTGCATAACCCATGAACAACACGTCTACTGATGCTGCTGGCCTCAAACATCCGCCGCTGGCAGCGGATGTGGGGCTGATTCGAGCTTATTTCGCCGCTGCCATGGCGCAGGTCGGCCAGCCTGAGTTGCGCAATCCCCATGTCGAGGAGCGTGTTTCTGAAGGGGTTCGTCAGAGAGCAAAGCCCTCGGCGGTTTTGTTGCCCATTATTAATCATGCTGCGGGTCCGACTCTACTCGTGACCCGGCGCCAGGCACAGATTCGATTCGCGGGGCATATCTGTTTCCCCGGTGGTCGAGTTGATGCCGTCGATGAGTCCTTGGTTGAGACTGCGTTGCGCGAGACTCGCGAAGAAATCGATCTGGCCACAGCGGACATTGAGGTGTTGGGGGTTCTTGGCGATTACTACACTCAGGCGGGATATCGGATTACCCCCGTGGTGGGCTTGATTCAGCCACCTTATCAGGTGTTGGCAAATCCGCAGGAAGTGGCAGAAATCTATGAGGTGTCGCTGGCGCGGGCGCTGGACAGCGCGAACTACGCGTTAACCTGGCATCGACCAGAGCGAGCACACTACTCTTTCACCGAAGGCGAGGTTCGAATTGCGGGCCCGACCGTCTCGCTGATGATCGGCTTTTACGAGGCCTTGCTGGGTTTTAGCGCCTAAGTCTGAAGCCTTCAGTGGCTCATGGCGCACAGCCCACGACGAGGTCAGCCTATGATGAGGCTAAGGGGCGTTATCGATAATAACTGCTGATGTGGTGCTGATGTGGTGCTGATGTGGTGCTGATTAGTCGTGCTGGCAGTCAACGGTGCGGCAACAACGGAAGTTCTGGATATGCGCCAGGGCGAGGACCAGGCCGCCGAGGGTGGTGACAATACGCTCGCCTTGATAGCCAAAGACGTCGTGGCCGAACAGGGCAGTGAAGGTTAAAACGCTCAAGCCAATGGTGCCCAGGACTAGGGTCAGGCGGTCTTTATGTTTGCGACAGCCGATGGTCAGGGCGATTAGGCTGGTGGGGAGAATCAGCAGCAGCATGACCAGATGGAATTGTTGCTCATCCAGTAGGCTGCCCTGAACGATGGGAAATACGGTCACTAACAGCGGCAACACCAGGCAATGGACCATGCAAGTGCCGGAAAGAATGACAGCCATACCGTCAAGCCAGCGCTCGCGGCTTTGGGGTTCTGTTGAATGTTTGGTTTCATCGCTCATAAGGGCGCAGTTTATACCACAATGCCGGTACAATAACCCAGTAATTCGTAAGGTATCGCAGATCAAAGTGCGACAAACCAGTGATGTTATGTCGCCTTTATAATTTTCCATTTGGAGGTTCAGTGTGGCGAAAATTCAAGGACTCGACCATGCGGCTTATCGTTGCCGTGATTCCGAACAGACCCGGCAATTCTATGAAGACTTCCTCGGTTTGCCCCTGGTTGAGGCCTTTGAAATTGATCTGACTCAGACGGGTCGTGCGACGGGTGTTCTGCACAGCTTTTACCAAATGCAAGATGGCGCCTGTATCGCCTTCTTTGAAGATCCTGAGCAACCCTTTGACTTCAAGCCACAGCACGACTTCGACTTGCACCTGGCGCTCGCCGTGGATCATGAGACCTTGCATGCCATGTTCCAGAAAGGCCGTCAGTCTGGCATCGACACCCGTGGCATTGCCGATCATGGTTTTATCCACTCAATCTATTTTCGTGATCCCAACGGTTATGTGGTGGAGTTGGCGGCTCGGACCGATACCGGTATGGCCGGGGCGGTGGCCGCCCATGAGGCATTGACTGCCTGGCAAGTTAAGCGTTCTGTGAGTTAAGGCTGTAGAGGTTTGCCAGCGGCATTTTAAAAGCCATTCCAGGGTTTATTGTTGGTCATTCTTGCCTATAATGCCTAGCAACTTATTCCGGATAACATTATGGCTATTAGTCCGCTATTTAATCAATTGTTTTCGCGAAGCCCCGTCGCGCCTATGCAGGAGCACATGAAGGTCGCAGCGCAAGCCGCGACCGAGGTGCAAGGCTATATGGCCGCAGTAATCGCGGGCGATTGGGATCAGGCAACCACTCTGGGTGCGCATATCAATGACCTTGAGGATGAAGCCGATGATATCAAGCGCAAGATTCGCTTAAGCCTGCCGCGCAGCCTGTTTATGCCCGTCTCACGCTCTGACCTGCTTGAACTGCTCCAGGCCCAAGACAGGATCGCGAACCTGGCGAAGCATATTGTCGGACTGACATCCAGTCGGCGGATGGCCATTCCTGCCGCGCTGGCCCCTGCCATGACGGCGCTGGTTGAAGCCGCGGTAAAACCCGCGAATGTCGCACTGGAAGCGCTCAATGAGTTGGATGAGCTGATTACCACCGGCTTCAGTGGCAAGGAAGTGGAGTTGGTGTCAGCCATGATTGCTCGTCTAGATGCGGTTGAGCATGCGGCAGATATCAAAGAGGCTGAGTTGACCCGGCTGCTGTACAGTCTAGAGAAAAGCCTGGATCCCGTTGATGTCATGTTTTTATACCGTCTTATCGAATGGATCGGCGATTTAGCCGATAAATCCCAGACCGTGGGCAATCGAATGCTATATCTCATCGCGCGCTAACTATCGCCGCTTAGAAACCGTATTAACATGAATTATCAGGTGTGATCTTATGGGCGTAATAGAAGATTACGGCAGTACGCTGCTGCTGCTAGCAATAATATTTGGCTTTTTTATGGCCTGGGGCGTGGGTGCCAATGATGTGGCCAATGCCATGGGGACCTCGGTGGGCTCAAAGGCGATCACCATCAAACAAGCCATTATTATCGCGATGGTGTTCGAGTTTGCCGGTGCCTATCTTGCCGGCGGTGAGGTGACCTCGACTATTCGTAAAGGTATTATCGATCCAGGGCTGCTGGCGACAGACCCAGAGTTGTTGGTCTATGGGATGATGGCGTCATTGCTGGCGGCGGGCACCTGGCTGCTGATTGCCTCTGCTTATGGTTGGCCAGTTTCGACAACGCACACGATTGTTGGCGCGATCGTTGGTTTCGCCTCGGTGGGCATATCCACTGATGCCGTTCAATGGGGCAAGGTGGGTGAAATCGTTTCCAGTTGGGTGGTCTCGCCGGTGATCGCTGGCACCTTTGCCTTCGTGATTTCCTTGAGCATTCGTCGTTTTATATTCGGCGCCCCTGACGCTTTCGTGGCGGCCAAGCGTTATTTACCCATTTATGTGTTCTTTGTCGGCTATATGATATCCATGGTGACGCTCACCAAAGGGTTGAAACATGTGGGCCTACATATCAGCTTCGAAGAGTCCCTGGTCTACTCCGCTGGCGTGGCATTGCTGATCGTCGGGTTGGGCGTTATTGGGCTTTCGCGCGTCAAACGTGTTGCGAAGTCTGATCAGTTGGATCTGGTCAACGTCGAGAAAATTTTTGCGGTTATGATGCTGTTTACAGCTTGTGCTATGGCCTTTGCTCATGGTTCAAATGATGTCGCGAATGCGATAGGTCCGCTGGCTGCGGTCAATAGTATTATTGAAAGTGGTGGCGTGGTGGGGGCCAAGTCGGCAACCCCCAGCTGGATTCTGTTGCTGGGTGGCGGTGGTATTGTCGCCGGCTTGGCACTTTATGGCTACCGCGTGATACAGACCATTGGCACGCATATTACGGAGCTAACCCCCAGTAGCGGCTTTGCCGCAGAACTTGCCGCTGCGGCAACGGTGGTGGTTGCCTCAGGTGCGAGCCTACCGATATCGACGACCCATACCCTGGTGGGGGCGGTGTTAGGCGTCGGACTGGCCCGTGGTATTTCAGCGTTGAACCTGCGCGTTGTCGGGACAATTTTTGTTTCCTGGCTGGTGACCCTGCCCGCCGGCGCTGGCCTGTCGATTTTGTTTTTCTATTTGTTCAAGGGGATCTTCGGGACCGGCTAATCGAAACCGATACCGGGGTGCGGAGTTCTTCACACTGTAGTCGATCACCGACAGAGGCATCTTATGTTCGCTAACAAGACTGTGATTGTAACCGGCGGTGCCGGTGCGCTAGGCCGTGAAGTCGTCCGCTGGTTCAGCGCTCGTGGTGCCCAAGTGGGCGTTCTGGATATCAGTGCTGAGGTCCTTCACGAGGCTTTTCCCGCTGTTGACGAGAATCTCTGTCTGGTCAGTTGTGACCTGACCCAGCGTGGCAGTTGCGCCGAAGCCGTGGCAACAATCCAGGCTCGATTCGGCGCAGTGGATATTTTATGTAACACCGCTGGCGGTTTCCTGATGGGTGATCCGGTTCACAATACCTCCGATGAAACCTGGAATTTTTTGTTCGACCTTAATGCCCGCTCGATTCTGAATATGAGTGCGGCGGTAGTGCCGGCCATGTTAGCCGGTGGCGCTGGCAAAGTGGTTAATGTGGCCGCGCGAGCAGCACTGGGTGGTGGGGCAATGATGGGGGCTTATACTGCGTCCAAGGCCGCTGTTTTGCGACTCACGGAAAGCATGGCGCAGGAACTGCGTGGCCATAACATTAACGTCAATTGCGTGTTGCCAAGCTTGATTGATACACCGCGAAACCGTCAGGACATGCCTGGTGCAGATTATTCTCAATGGGTCACGCCGGCTGAAATTGCCAGCGTTATTGGTTTCCTCGCGTCGCCAGATGCCGGCGCCGTGCATGGTGCAGGTATTCCTGTCGATGGCTTGAGTTAACACATCAAGCACCTGGGTGCCGTGAGTTTACAATTCTTGATACAAAGGAGATAAGCGCATGAATGACTGGATTCTCTACAATGTGGAAAACAGTATTGCGACAGTGACCATCAATCGACCTGAAAAGCGCAATGCTATGACCTATGCGATGCTCGGCGACTTCATTGAGACCATGGCTCGGGCTGGTGCCGACGATGAGGTTCGAGTGGTGATTCTGACGGGTACCGCGGGTGCATTTTGCGCCGGCACAGACCTGGCTGACCTGGATACGATACCTGGTGAGACCCGTGGTTTGCGTGGCTCTGCCACGGAAAAGTCTCGTTGGTGGCCTATCGTCTCCTGCCCTAAACCTGTTATTGCCGCCATCGATGGGCCTGCTGTCGGTATGGGCGCGGAATTCACCAGCCAGTGTGATATCCGTATCGCGTCTACTCGAGCGCGGTTTGCCTGGAATTTTGCCCATCGAGGTTTGGTCCCAGATACCGGCGCGGGCAGCTGGCTGTTACCCCGGTTGATTGGTACCTCCCAGGCATTCTGGTTGTTATATTCTGGCGAATTCGTATCCGCTAGCCAGGCCTATGATCTGAAGTATGTTAGCGCGGTTTGTGAGCCGGAAGATCTTATGGCCAAAGCCCGTGAGATGGCAGAGACCATATTGAAAGGTTCGCCCTTTTCTCATCAGCGAATGAAAACGCTGGTATATGAAGGTTTAGGCATCGACGTTGATAAACATATGGAAAATCATACTAAAGCGCTGGGCGAGTGTTTCAAATCGGCGGACCATAAGGAAGGGGTTGCGTCTTTTCTGGAGCGGCGACCGGCTAATTTCACTGGTCAATAACGCTATTTTTCTGTGCAGCTTGAGTGTTCGGAGTGGGATTGAATGAACCTGGAAATTGCAGCTTGGCAACGTCAACGCAGCCGAGTCGTCGCTGATTGTCGTATCTTCACAGTGAACGAGTCAACTTCGTTGTCGCCCATTACCCAGCAGGCGCATCAGTTCTACTTCTTAGACACCGCAGATTGGGTCAATGTGGTGCCGATCACCGCAGACAATGAGGTGGTGCTGGTGCGTCAGTTCCGTCATGGGTCAGAGCGTATCACCCTTGAAATTCCCGGTGGCATGGTGGACCCAGGGGAGCTGCCCGCCGCCGCCGCCGCCCGCGAATGCCTGGAAGAAACCGGCTACGTGGCCGGTGAACTAGTTTCATTGGGTTGCTTAAATCCTAATCCAGCCATTTTCAAGAACTACCTGCATACCTGGTTGGCGCCCGTTGTGCATTCTGGGGCGGCAATCGATAATCAGTCCACAGAGCACACGGAAGTTCAATTGGTCCCCTTGTCACAGATCCCGGAATTACTTCTCAGTGGTGAGATAGATCATGCGCTGGTGGTGGCGACATTGTGGCGCGCTCTGTATCACCTGGGTGGTGAATAGCGCCTGCCGGCGCTCACAGGGTCAGCTGAGTAGCAATAGGTTTGGCTTCTACAGTTAAGGCATGGCGGCGCTGAAAATTATCTCGGGCTTCGGCGGCCGGGTGGCGGGACGCTTCCCAGACAGAGAGATCTGCATAGCGGGTGATCAAGAGCATTTGCCCGAAAATCGCAGTAGATTCGGGTTCGGCAAACAAGCCCTGAACCTGAGTCTGAAAGCCGGCTTCAAAGCTTTGCCAGGCGGCTGTTGATAGCTCGACGATTTCTTGCACGTCCGCATTGTTAACTTTAAACCATCGAAAGACATAGATCCCTGGCGTTGTCAGGGGTGCGTGTTCTGTTGGCCTAGCCGTCGGTACAAACAAATGGCTGGCTTCAAGCTCAAGGTTGGCGGCGGTGACGATTTTCTGCAGCGAGTGTGGCTGGAGACTATAAGTGACCACGTAGATCTCGTTGGTGGCCAGACCAAACAGACCCGAAAAGATGCCGTATAGCGTGATGCCTTGCGCTTCGAGTTCAGCTTGATGAGCCCTGATCGCGGCAATCCCATGCTTGCTGCTGGGTCGACTGTGATCTTTGATCAGACTAACCTGGTAAATCACGCAAAGTTCCTTTCAGTAAGCGTCATGTTAGCGGCATGGCCAGTGTCGTCGGACAAGCGCTGAGTATTTCATGTCCGGGTGTCGAGACTGTAACGACTCAGATTGTTGTACCGAATCATGCTTTGAATTTCTTTTACGTAAGCCCTGCCGCGTTCAGAGTACCGCAGTAATCCTTCTGCCAGTACCATACCCGTGATAGTCTCGTTTTCTATACGCAGTTCTGCTCGAATTTTCCGAAGATTTTTGTATCCGTTGTTGGTGTTTATAGTTTTAACGTAGTACCTCACGCTATGACTGACAGACTCGAACTTAGCCACTTCATGTAAGGCGTCATCGTCGCGATCGGCAGGCTTCAAACCACAACCTTTTTTGAAGCACCAGAGTCCGAAAAAATTATTCGCTTTGACTGCAAACCGCGATGTCCCCCAAGCGGATTCGTTGGCTGACTGAGCGAGTATGAGTCCGGCTGGCACTATGTCGCAGCGGCTTAGTAGTTCTGTGATGTGCGCCATAGTTATCTCGTTTTCTACGTCGACATGGTAGGTGTCAAGCAACTCTTCCAGTAAGAGTTGTTCGGCATTATCAAGGTCTTTTTCGTTTATAAATTTTTCCCGGATGCTCAATATAGATTCGCGTTGCGCTAACACTGACGCGTTGGCCTGGCGGATCATCGGCAGCATATACTCAAAAAATGTTTTTTTCTTTTCTTTGACATCTCGAATCTTGGCGAAGTCGGGTCTGTCTTTGAATTTGATTGGGGTTTTGATAGCTGGGGAGGGGGTGCTGTTATTGCTTTTTTTGACAAGATGGCTGTCGTCTTTTAGCGAGACATTGGGACTCTCTTGACCTATGTTGGCAGAATCGAAAACATAGATGCCCAGGATGGTCAGTAGAATGATCGGCAGAATGATGAGCTTAATCCGTTTCATAATAAGTCAGGTCTCATTGGCAGTCAGACTCGATTATACGGCTATTGTGGCTGTTGGCCAATCGTGGCCCACGGCGACTTGGTGTGGGGTATCGCCTCGTACCTGTCGCTGCAGAGTACTGTCAGGCATTTAGGTTTTTTACCGCTGAAACAATGTACGAAACTAGTCCTTAGGTAAGCCGAGTATTCGTTCGGCGATAATATTCTTCTGAATGTTCGGCGTGCCGCCACCGATCACTACATTGGGCCAGCCGAGTGATTCCTTTGCCCACTTACCGCGATCGACGGTCTCAATTTGATTGCCAAGCTGCAGTCCGGATTGGCCTAATACATCGATCGCAAAGTCGCTCATCTCGACTTCAAGATCAGCTCGATGTAGCTTGTTAACAGAGGTTTCGCTGGACAGCGGCTCGCCCTTGATCTGACGAGTTAAATAGCGCAGACCATTGAGCCGCATAGCTTCGATTTTGGCCTCAAATACTGCCAAGCGGCGCCGTATTCTTTGATCTTCCATCGCAGGTTTTCCCTGCCGCTGGCTGTTCTTGACCAGTGTTTTTAGACCGTCCAGTTTTGCATACATGGCAGTGACTTCGCCAATGCTGGAGCGCTCGTTGGCGAGCGATGAAATAGTTACGGCCCAGCCCTGACCCTCCTTGCCGAGGCGGTTGTTGACGGGTACGCGGACATCATCGAAGAAAATCTGTGCGAAGACCTTGCCGCCCGCCATGTTTTCGATGGGTTTAATCGCGATGCCCGCTGAACTTAGGTCAACCAGCAAGGCGGTGATGCCATCATGTTTGGTGGTGGTTGCGCCGAAATTATCGGTGCGTACCAGCATGGATATCCACTGGGCGAATGGTGCGAGGCTGGTCCATATTTTCGTGCCGTTAATGACGTAGTGATCGCCATCGAGAACCGCCTTGCATTGCAGCGCCGCTAAATCACTACCAACATTAGGCTCTGAGTAACCGGTGCACCAGTGATACTTGCTATTCAATATGTCTGGAATAAAGCGTTTTTTTTGTTCTTCGGTACCATATTGAATGATTCCCGGGCCAACCCAGGCAAGACCCATCATGCAGGTGCCCAGTGGTGGCGCCTGGCGCTTGGCCATTTCTTCCTTGAGGATTACCTGCTGCATGATATCGCCGCCGCCACCGCCGACTTCCTTCGGCCATGCAAATCCCACCCAGCGCTTTGTCCGTACTTTTTCAAGCCATTGCGCCATAAAATCCGCGCCTCTTTGGTTCTTGGGTGGCAGATTCTCATCGAGAAAAATTTGTACTTCATGCCTGAAATCTTCTTCAGCTTGAGTGTATTCAAAGTCCATGCGGGTTCTCCTTAGCGGCGGCATCTTTTGCTGCATCGTACTGTGCTGTTGGGTTCGTCGGAAAAATTCTCGCTCGTGATGTTGAGTCGCTAGTCCGTGACGCTCAACTGATGAATACGTTCGTAGTGATAATCGGCATCGCCAAAGATGGGTCTGGCCCATTTGGAACGTTTCAGATATAGCTGCATATCGTACTCTTGGGTAAAACCTATGGCGCCATGGAGTTGGACACCGTCAGTACCAATCTGGCTGAAGGCGTCAGAGGCGTAGGCTTTGGCGAGTGACGCAGATCGTGCTAGTTCGGCTGGGCTCTCTTTGACACACCATGCGGCGTAGTAAAGTAAGGATTTGAAAGATTCCACATCTACGTACATCTCTGCAAGCCGATGTTTAACGCCCTGATATTTGCCGATCGGATTGTCGAACTGAATGCGATCCTTGGCGTAACTGCTTGTCATATAGATGACAGCTTCAGCCGCGCCAATGACCTCAGCGGTGACGGCAACAGCGGCCTTATCTAACAAGCGACTAATATTCTCGGCGGTAGCCAGTATCAGGTCTTGAGTAGCAACCTTGACATGGTCGAGTTCGAGACTGCCGGTGCGCTTGGTTAAATCCATGGTGGCAGAGCCCTGTGTGCTGACCCCAGTTTGATCGCGGCTAATCAATGCCAGATAAATTGCATGCTGGTCTTTGAATGCAACGACGAATAGGTCGGCACTATCAGCGTCCATGACGAATGTCTTTTTGCCGCTGAGTATGACGCCGTCCTGATGAACAACTCCGCTTAAGCTGATGCTGTCTGCGTTGGGGAGATCATGAATGTCGAGCACTGCAATGGTGCCGATTTTTCGACCGCAGGCAAGGTCATTCAGATAGCGTTTTTTCTGGTCATCCGAGGCAAGCTCATCAAGGGTCGATGCGGCCAGCGAATGGGCGATGAAAGGCGATGGGAACAGACTCTTGCCCATTTCCTCGAGTATGACAATCAAATCAACAAAGCCGAGACCGACACCGTCATGTTCAGGATCGACCACCAGGCCCAACCAGCCGAGGTCGGCGATCTGTTGCCAGATTTGCCGATCAAAGCCTTCATCGGTGTGCATAATTTCTCTGACCCGGCTGACCGGAGATTGCGCATCAAGGAATTTTCGGACCTGGTCGCGCAACAAGTCTTGTTCTTCAGTAAAACCAAAGTTCATTTGGAAGTTCTCATATTTTGATGTTTGCTGATGTTTAACGTTGCTGATGTTTAACGCTATAGCGGTCGCAGGCGAACCCAGCCACTCTCGATGTTTTCGTTGGCTATGTCATAGTCTGCATCACCGGGTAAGACGATGTCACCGGTCGCGTTAACCCGAGCTCGCTCGTCAGGTTGGTTGGCAGCAGCTGCGGCCATGACCTCGTCAGCGCTGGTGAAGCGAGCCAGGCACCTGAGCATGCGCAGGGTGGGGCTCATCAACGTCATCGCGCCACTATCGAACTGGCGCAGAATCTCAGCCGGCGTTAACCACTGGGCGTGCACCAGTTCATGGTCATCATGGACAGGAGTTTGAGCCGCAGGCATGCGCGTGATAAAGAATCGCGTGTCATAGCGCCGTGGTGGCCCTACCGGCGTAATCCAGCGGGCGATGTAATGCATGGTGCCGACATCAAGAATAAGATTTTCTTCTTCGATTAACTCAATAAAATTGCGATTGCTGTCGTTGATATCGCGGCGATGGACTTCGAATCGCCGCATCGTCTCTGGCTCAGACAGGTCCAGCAGGCGGCCGGTGTCGCGGTGTAACGCCAACAGGATTCCGGCTTCCTCGAAGGCTTCTCGAACGGCGGCCACATAATAGGTCAGGGCGCCAGCGGGCATCTGCATCAGTGCGCTGGCTTGTTTATCAGTGCGGTGCAGACAGAAGGGCGCAAAGGTTGATGGGTCATCAGCTTCATCGACTCGACCGCCTGGAAAGACCCACATGCCGCCGCCGAAGACGATGTCGGCATGGCGTTCCATCATATAAACCTGTAAGTCCGGTCGATCATCGATCAGCATTACCGTGGCCGCGTGCCGTATTGCGACTTGCTCGGGATCTGACTCGCTCATGATAAAACCGTTGTGGGAGGTAGCCTGCACTGTAGCTGAAAAACACTGGGCGCTGCAAACCCAGTCCGCCTACAGTGGGTGGGCTGGGTTTGCAGGCTACAGGAGGGGCTTCAGGTAGCGACCGGTTTCGGAGGCCTTGACCTTTTTGACCTGTTCCGGCGTACCTTGAGCGATGATAAACCCGCCTTTGGGGCCACCGTCGGGTCCCAGGTCGATAATCCAATCAGCGGTTTTGATTACGTCCAGGTTGTGCTCGATGACCGTGACTGAGTTGCCGGCGTCTACCAGACGGTCCAGAACCACCAGCAGTTTTCGAACGTCATCAAAGTGCAGGCCCGTCGTCGGCTCATCGAGGATGTAGAAGGTTTTGCCAGTGGCGACTTTGGATAGCTCTCGGGCCAGCTTGATACGCTGTGCCTCACCGCCAGAGAGTGTCGAAGAAGGTTGGCCCAGTTGCAGGTAATCAAGACCAACATCCACCAGCAGCTGTAATTTATTGAATATTTTTGGATGCTCTCGAAAGTGCACAACGGCCTCGGCAATGGTCAGGCCCAGCAGGTCGGCGATGGATTTGCCCTTGTATTTGACCTCGAGGGTGGCTTCGTTAAACCGGCGCCCAGCACATTCTTCGCACTTCACATAGACGTCTGACAAAAAGTGCATCTCGATCTTACGTACTCCATCGCCCTGACAGGTTTCACAACGACCGCCCTTGACGTTGAAAGAGAAGCGCCCGGGTTTGTAACCGCGCATGCGCGCACCCGGTAACAGGGAGAAGAAGCTGCGAATCTCATCGAAGACTTTGATATAGGTCGCCGGATTACTCCGCGGTGTTCTGCCGATGGGTCGCTGGTCAATCGCTACCACCTTGTCGAGTTGCTCCAGTCCAGTGATGCGCTCATGGGCGCCGATGCGCTGGGTGGCGTTATGGAATTGTCGTGCCAGG
>Ga0075467_10000430_pt1 | contig 33150 bp, 28 predicted proteins | sample DEB08_DNA_9_FD_75067 | JGI IMG/M metagenome (GOLD analysis project Ga0075467, IMG submission 75067) | Aqueous microbial communities from the Delaware River and Bay under freshwater to marine salinity gradient to study organic matter... | ecosystem: Environmental > Aquatic > Marine > Coastal ... | reverse complement strand
GCTGACGGAGTTGAACCCAAAGGCTTTGGTCAATGATCTGGTCTATACCCCCATTCAAACCGAATTTTTAACAGCAGCCGCAGCGCGGGGATGTAAAACGGTAGATGGTTTGGGAATGCTGTTGCACCAAGCCGCACCCGGTTTTGAACGCTGGTTTGGCCATCGCCCCGAAGTGGATGAGGAAACCCGCGATACGGTCATGGGGCTGTGATGCCGTTTTTGCTTGGTCTGACCGGGTCTATCGGCATGGGCAAGTCAACGACCGCCGGTTTTTTTGCCGCCGCTGGTCTGCCCGTGTGGGATGCTGATGCTGCCGTTCACAGGCTTTATTCAGTCGGCGGCTCTGCAGTTGCGCCGATTGCAGCGCTTTGGCCAAATACGAAGGTTGGCGGCATAATTGACCGCACAGCCCTTAAATCTATCATCGCGGCAGACCCATCGGTATTGGCGCAGATTGAAGCCATTGTGCATCCGCTTGTCGCCGCCGACCGCGCACAGTTTTTGGCTACCGCAACGGCCGATATCGTGGTGTTCGACATTCCCTTATTGTTTGAAAAAGGGACCGAAGGCGATATGGACGCCACGCTTTTGGTTACGGCCCCGGCAGACTTGCAGCGTGCGCGCGTGATGGCCCGCCCTGGCATGACCGAAACGCAGTTTCAAACTATCCTTGCTCGTCAAATGCCTGATGCTGACAAACGCGCTCGCGCGACCCATATTATTGAAACCCTAAGCCTTGAGGCTGCCAGCGCCTGCGTTGCTGCCCTGATCGCCTATATTCGCGACACACATAACCCAAAGGCCCGCCATGCGTGAAATCGTTCTGGATACTGAAACCACAGGGTTTGAACCGACCGAAGGCGACCGAATTGTTGAGATTGGCGCGGTAGAGCTGTTCAATCACATGCCAACGGGGCGGACCTATCATCAATATATAAACCCCCAGCGCCTTATGCCTAAAGCGGCGTTTGAGGTGCATGGATTGAGTGATGATTTCTTGCGCGACAAACCCCTGTTTCGCGATATTGCGCAGGCATTCCTTGATTTTGTTGGCCAAGATCGGTTGATCATCCACAACGCCAGCTTTGATATGAAATTTCTTAATCATGAGCTGGGTGTGGTGGGTTTACCTATTCTGCCCGTTGCTCAAGCCGTAGATACCTTGTTGATTGCACGCAAAAAATTCCCCGGCTCGCCTGCATCACTTGATGCGCTCTGTCGTCGGTTTGGCGTTGATAACTCTGGCCGTCAAAAGCACGGCGCACTTTTGGACAGTGAGATTTTGGCCGAGGTTTATTTGGAGCTGATCGGCGGCCGCCAGCCCGATTTTGCCCTGTCAGCCGAAAGCCAACGCAACGCTGGCAGCACCAGCCAAGTAGAGGATTGGCGGCCAAAACCGCGCCCCTCACCTTTGCCATCTCGCATCACCCAAGAGGAAGCTGCGGCACATGCCATCTTTGTCGAAAAGCTGGGTGAAGCTGCAATTTGGGCAAAGCCCCAATAAAAAGGCCGGGCGCAATGCCCGGCCCTATTCCTTCTTTTCGCATGGTTTAGTTTACTGGCTGTGCGGCCTTTTGCTCTTCCATCCGGCGTGCAAGCTCGGTCCGGTAAAGTGCCAAGAAATCAACCGTATCAATGTTCAGTGGTGGGAAGCCACCATCGCGCGTCACATCTGAAATGATGCGGCGGATAAAGGGGAACAGCATCCGTGGACATTCGATCAACAAGAACGGGTGCATCTGATCTTCTGGCACGCCTTCGATGTGGAAAATGCCGCCGTAATCCAGCTCAACCACAAACAAAACCTCGTTGTTTGTTTTATTTTTCGAAGTTATGCGGAACTTTGTGATTACTTCGAACTGGTGGTCTGCCGGGCGTTTACGCGCATCAAGGCTAACGGCAACTTGGGTGTCGGGCTGAACTTCGCCACCCTGGCTGCCACGTTGCGCGACTGCATTTTCAAACGACAAGTCGCGCATGAACTGGCCAAGCACCTGCATTTTCACGCCTTCAGAGGCTTGGGCTTCTGGTTGGGCGGCGGGGGCGGCTCCATTTTCTTCGGTCATTCTTCTTATTCTCCCAAAAATTCATTGCGGACGGTTTAGCAGGTCATTGAAATGGCCTCAATGCTCTGTCCAGCCAGAAGGACGCTTGTTCAGGCCCTTTTGGGGGCTTGGCGGGTCTGTCAGGTCCGAATATTCACCGTCAATCACATCCTCATCGTCATAACGCGGGCGCTGGGCGCCTGAAGAATTATGTGGGTTGTCCTGTTGCGCACCGCCGGGGCCGAAGCTTGCGACCTGAACGCGTGCGGCGGCGAATGTGATGATCGTTTGACGCACAGGCGGCACCAGTAACAAAAACCCGATCGCATCGGTGAAGAAACCCGGCGTCAGCAGCAATACGCCTGCCAGCACGATCAGCGCACCATGGGCCAGCGGTGACAAAGGGTCACGCATTTGCGACATGGAGTTGCGCAGTTCCCCCAGCACCTTCAAACCCTGTTGGCGCACCAGAAGTGTGCCAATCATGCCTGTTGCCAGCACAATTCCCAGCGTGGGCCACAAGGTTAGCCAGCCTCCAACCTTGATGAAAAGGCCGATCTCGATCAAGGGTACGGCGATAAACGCGAGTAAAAGCCACATCTCGGCCCTCCTTTCCCGGTTTCCCGGTGATTTCTTTACGTGCCTTGCAGTAGACTTGGCGGCACCCACACCCTACATAAGTACAAAGGGGTACGACACCAACACCCCAATCCCTATTGCGGGGGCATTTCCCCCGGCTTTCTGAGGTCTGATATGAATTCTTCGCTGATCCAACTTCTTGTTCTGGCTGGGATCGCCGTTTTTTTGATCCTAAAGCTAAAATCCGTGCTTGGCACGCGCGAAGGGTTTGAAAAGCCTCCCGTTCCGTTGGAGGATTCCAAACCGCGTGGGCGCAAAGGATTTGAGGTGATTGAAGGCGGGCCTGACCGCGACATCATTGATCATGTGCCTGAAGGATCTGATGCGGCGCGCGCGCTGTCCGCTATGAAGGCGGCCGAGCCAAGTTTTGCCGTGGGTGAGTTTTTGAGCGGCGCCCGTGGCGCCTATGAGATGATCTTTATGGCCTTTGAAAAGGGCGAGATGGAACGGATCAAACCGTTCCTTGGTCCTGAAGTGTTTGAAAGCTTTTCCGAGGCGGTTGCGGATCGTGAAGCGCAAGGGCTGACGATTGAGGCTACGTTCATCGGCATTCGTGAAATTGCGGTGCAAAGTGCTGAATTTGATGCCGCTACGCGCGAAGGTGAGATTTCGGTCAAGTTCGTCGCTGAATTGCATTCGGTTGTGCGTAACAAGATCGGCGAAGTGATTGAAGGCAGCCCGACGGCGATCAAACGCCAACGTGATGTTTGGACTTTCGCGCGGCAGATGGGGGCGTCTGATCCCAATTGGCTGCTGGTCGCTACCGGGGACTGATGCGTGGCGCGGCCCCACTTTTGGCATGGGTCGCAGCGCCCGTGCTTGCCTTGGGTCTGACGGTAGGGTCGGCAATGGCACAGATGTTGGATTTTTCTGATTTGGATGGTTGGCAAGATGATGATCATCGCGCCGCCCTTTCCACTTTCATCGACACATGTTCGTTGTTGCAGGACCCTGACTGGACCCCGATTTGCCGCCTAGCGCCTGAGGCAATGGCCTCCAAGACGGCGGCGCGCAGTTTTTTTGAGATGCTGTTTCGCCCGGTAATCATAGGTGACGGCCCTGCCTTGTTCACGGGCTATTACGAACCCGAATTGCTGGGGTCGCCCATTCGCACCGTGCGTTTTGGCTATCCGATCTATGCCCGCCCACCCGAAGTGCAGGATGGCCAGCAGTGGCTGGATCGTGGTGCAATTGAAACATCGGGAGTGTTGCGTGGGCGGGGCTTGGAAATTGCTTGGCTGGAAGACCCGGTGGAGGTGTTTTTCCTTCAAGTTCAAGGGTCTGGTCGGGTTCTAATGGCGGATGGGCGCGTGCAGCGTGTAGGGTACGGCGGGCGCAATGGGCACCTTTATAGGTCTGTCGGGCAAGAGCTGATCCGCCGTGGAATTTTGGGTGAGCACAGTGCATCAGCCCAAGGAATTAAGGCTTGGGTGCGCGGGAACCCAGTGCTGGGGGCCGAATTATTGCGGCATAATCCATCTTTCGTGTTCTTTCGCAGGCTGCCTGATTTGCCACCGGAAAAAGGACCGATTGGGGCGATGGGTCGTTCTATTACCACGATGCGCAGTTTGGCTGTTGACCCAAGCTTTACCCCGCTGGGCGCCCCGGTTTGGTTGGAAAAAGATGGGCGCACCCCATTGCGGCGGTTGATGATTGCCCAAGACACGGGTGGGGCGATCAAGGGCGCACAGCGGGCCGATATTTTCTTTGGTACCGGGTTTCAGGCGGGCGAGGATGCGGGAACCATCAAGGACTCTGGGCGTATGGTTGTGCTGTTGCCGATAGAACGGGCCTTTGCGCAGGTCGAGGTGGAGTAATGGCGCGCCGCAGATCCTTGCATCCCGAAGAAGAAGAGTTGTGGAAAGCTGTCGCACGCACGGCCAAGCCGATGCATGCCCCTGTATTTCGGCGAAAAATGGCGGAACAGCCTGCGGAATTTCCTGAACCCCCGGTTAAAGTGCATGCTGTTCCAAGGATCACGCCGTTTAGGATGGGTGAGAAATCTGCAACGCCCCGCCCGCAAACTGCTGCGCCGAATGCGTTGCAGATGGACGCAAAAGCCTTTGGGAAAATGACCCGTGGCAAACTGGCGCCCGAAGCACGGATCGATTTGCACGGCATGACCCTATCGGAGGCCCATCCCGAACTGATCCGGTTTATTCTGAATGCGCATTCCAGCGGTTTGCGTTTGGTTTTGGTGATCACCGGCAAAGGTAAGCCCGGCGCCGATACTAGTAACATGCCGCAGCGCACCGGAATTTTGCGCCAACAGGTGCCACATTGGTTGCGCCAGCCGCCTTGCGGCCCTGCGATTTTCCAAGTGACAGAGGCGCATTTGCGCCATGGTGGCAGTGGGGCCTATTACATCTATCTACGCCGCTATCGTTAGCGCCTTGCGGGCGTTTCGCAGCGGGACAAGCATCACCAGAACCGCAAAGATAAACGAGGCAGCAATGCCGTAAAGCTGGGTTTCAAACCCGATACCTGCATCAATTAGCCAGCCGGTCAGGCCCGGACCAATCGCCGAGCCCAGAACCATAACGGCTGCCACAGCGGCCTTGATGGACCCGATATGCTGTGTTCCATAAAACTCGGCCCAAACCGCGTTGGGAATGGTGGCTTGGCCGCCCCCCGCCATGCCCATCAAAATCACGCCAGTCGCTGTCCATGCAATGTTGGGCGCATAGGCGTGCAGCGTAAAAGCCGCGACCAGTGGGAGTAGGTAGAAAGGCAGCAGACGAGCCGCGCCAAACCGGTCAATTGCCCAACCATAAAGCACTGTGAAGAGGCCAAAGGTCAGCGTGCCAAGTGGGAAAACGGCGACGAGCGAGAGGTGATCCCAGCCCTTGATTGCGGCGAAATGGACTTGGTGGAACCAAAATGCAGTGCCAAAAGCAGGGAACAGCATCATCACAGGGGTGAGCGCCCAGAAAAGCGGGTGGCGCAAGGCTTGGGCGCGGGTCCAATGTCTATCGTTCATGCCGAGCGTGGCCGAGGTTTCGGCCGCACTTTGTGGGGTGCGTTCCAGTCGCAAAAGACGGTGCAGGATGGGCGTGCAGGCTAGACAAAACAAAGCTGCCCCGACCCAAAGCATGTGCCATTCGACATGTTGTTTCAGCCAGACGAAGGTAATTGGCATTAATGCTTCGGCCGCCATAAAGCCCATCGTGGCCACGGCAAGGGCGCGACCGCGCGCGGCGACAAACCAGCGGACCATGGCGACAGTCGCCACATGGCTTGTCATGCCTTGGCCGGTAAAGCGCAGGGCGAAAATAACCAATGGCAAGGCGGAGGCCCAAGGGTTGACCGCCATTGCAAGGCAGGCAAGCGCCAAAAGCGCAATCACCGCGACGCCTAGCACGCGGACGCGAAACCTGTCTGCTAAGCCGCCTGCAAACACCATGGCCACTGCCGAAAGCCCGGTGCCTGCCATATAGATCAAACCCCAATCGCCGTTGGTCAGACCAAATTGCACACGGATTTCGCCGCCAAAAATGGAGATGAAAAAGGTTTGCCCGAAGCTGGAGAGGAAGGCGAGAAGTGCGCCCGTTGCAAGGAACGGGGCGTTTTCGCGCAAGAACGTGAGGGTGGGTGTTTTCATCACCCCTTGATGCGGTGGATTTTGGTGTGTGGGAAGCCCCATTCTGTGGGTTGGACGGTATAAAGCGGGGGCCAGCCCCCGCACCCCCGAGGTATTTAGACCAAGATGAAATAGCGACCGGATTTTGGGCGGTTAGAGGACGTACCGCGAGAGATCGGTGGAGCGAGAAAGCTCACCCAGATGCGCCTCGACGAAGGCCGCGTTAACCTCTACCGTTTCGCCATCACGGTCGGGGGCGTTGAAGGACAGATCTTCGAACACTCGTTCAATCACGGTATAAAGGCGGCGGGCACCGATGTTTTCGACGGATTGGTTCACCTCGGCTGCGATGTGGGCCAGTGCTTTGATACCATCGTCGGTAAAGGTGACAGTGACACCTTCGGTGCCCATCAGCGCGGTATATTGCAAGGTCAGCGCATTGTCGGTTTCGGTCAGGATGCGGACGAAATCGCCTTCGGTCAGAGGGCGGAGTTCGACGCGGATCGGCAGGCGACCTTGGAGTTCGGGCAAAAGATCAGACGGTTTGGCGGTGTGGAAGGCGCCTGACGCGATGAACAGGATATGATCGGTTTTCACCGGGCCGTGTTTGGTGGAAACCGTGGTGCCTTCGATTAAGGGCAACAGGTCGCGCTGGACGCCTTCGCGTGAAACATCGGCGCCGCGGGCATCGGCGCGGGCGCAGACCTTGTCGATTTCATCAATGAAAACAATACCATTTTCTTGAACGGCCTCTAGTGCTGCAAGTTTTACGGCTTCATCATCCAGCAGTTTGTCGGCCTCTTCTGACACCAGCATCTCATGGCTTTCGGCCACGGTCAGACGGCGTTTTTGGGTGCGGCCCATTTTGCCGAACAGATCGCCAAGGTTCATCATGCCGCCCATTTGACCGCCACTTTGGCCTGTGGGATCAAATGCCGCGAACGGGTTTGTGGTGTCAGCAATTTCAAGCTCGATCACGGTATCGTCCAGCTCACCCGTTTTCAGTTTGCGGCGGAACATCTCGCGGGTTTGTTCGCGGGCGTCTTTGCCGGCAATCGCCTCGATCACGCGGTCTTCGGCGGCGACAGCGGCGCGGGCTTTGACGTCTTCGCGCATCCGGGCGCGGGTGTCGATCATCGCGGCGTCAACCAGATCGCGGATAATGCTGTCCACGTCGCGACCGACATAGCCGACCTCGGTAAACTTGGTTGCCTCAATTTTCAGAAACGGTGCTTTAGCCAACCTTGCCAAGCGGCGGCTGATTTCGGTTTTGCCAACGCCGGTTGGGCCGATCATCAGGATGTTCTTGGGATACACCTCATCCCGCAGATCATCGCCCAACTGTTTGCGCCGCCAGCGATTGCGCAGGGCCACGGCCACGGCTCGCTTGGCATCGTTTTGACCGATGATGTAGCGGTCCAGCTCCGAGACGATTTCGCGTGGGGTGAGGTCGGTCATGGGGGGTCCTGTCTCGTTTGTTTGTCACTTAAACACCCGCAGCGGCTGTTTCAACCGAAAGGCTTGGGCTTAGGCGGCTGTGATCACTTCAACCGTCAGATTGCCGTTGGTATAGACGCAAATATCGGCGGCGATCGCCATGGCTTTGCGAGCGATATCCTCGGCTGCAAGGTCGGTTGTCATCAGGCCCCGTGCGGCGGCGAGTGCAAAGTTACCGCCCGATCCAATGGCCGCGATGTCATGTTCGGGTTCCAGCACATCACCGGCACCTGTAATCACAAACAAATCGGTGCCATCGGTCACAATTAGCATTGCTTCAAGGTTGCGCAGGTATTTGTCCATCCGCCAGTCTTTGGCCAGATCGACCGAGGCGCGTGCCAATTGTCCGGGCATCGCCTCTAGCTTCTTTTCCAGCCGTTCCAACAAGGTAAAGGCATCGGCAGTTGATCCAGCAAAGCCGCAGACCACATCACGACCGCCCGGCGACAAGCGGCGCACCTTGCGGGCAGATCCTTTGATAACGGTTTGGCCAAGGCTGACTTGACCATCACCGGCCACAACGACATGACCGCCACGGCGCACTGCTAGAATGGTTGTGCCGTGCCAACCGGGAAATGTGTCTTTAGTCATGATCGCCCCTTTATGCCTGACCCATATATGGCGGCGCGTGGGCAAGGGTGCAAGCCAAGCCCACGATTTAGAGGGCGGATGCTGGGGATGTGGAGGGAAACGGAAGAATGGGGTCTTGTCGCGAAGTTTAGGGCAGAAAGATTTAGGCCTCTATTTCCGTTTATTAGGCAACCAATGCTGCAAATTAGGTAAACGGACAGAGCCCAGTCGCCAACTGCCCCTTGCGGACGATGTTCGCGACCTCAATGTAAAATAAAGGTCCCGTACCATCGCCGACAAAGTTTGCGACAAAATCCTGTAGCGTCAATCAGGCTGCTACTCTTGATTTTAGGCTTTTGATTGTAGGCTTCGCGGACATATGTGGCTGAAGCTGATGAACCGCTTCCCTCGGGAATTGCATAAATTAAGCATGCTGCAGCGGCCTTACTCTTTCGCCGATTTGCTTGGGCTTGCGCTCACGGTTACATGGGCTGGTCGGATAAGCCGCTGTCCCAAGGCGAAACCGGGACGATGCAGGACAAGAACCACACTCGGCTTGGCTTCATCGGTCTCCTGCGTTTGCAGGGCTTCATGAAGCACCGGATCAAAGGGAGAGTTCTTTGGTGCGATCTCCTTGATGCCAAGCGCCTTTAGCCCGGTCTCGAAGGCCGATTTCGTTCTGTTCAAGCCTTCCAGATGCGCGGCAATCATTGGATTGTCGGCATCAGGACTGGCGCGAGCGGCTTCAATCGCCAGACAGATGTCATCGTAAGCAGGGGCAAGGGCCTCTACCGCTAGGGCCACACCATGTTCCCGCCCGTCAAAACGGGCTGCATCGGCACGCTTGCGAGCGTTCTCGGCCTCGGCTAGGGCGCGCTTCCATTTGTCCGTGAGTTCATCCAGTTCCGCAGCCCGGTCTGGAGCGGCTACCTCGGGTTCATTTAACACGGGCTCATCGGTAGTTTGATTACCCTTATCTTTGTTCTTTTCCATTTTGAGTTCCTTTCCTGATTTCTTGGCATCAACGAATTAATAAAAATATGCGGGCTGATCCGCGTTGGATCGTTAGGGCGAGCGTTCCGTCGATGGATGCAAGTTGCTGGCGTAACTCGGCAACTGATGTGACTGGCACCCGATTGGCGGCCACGATAATGTCGCCCGCTTCCAAACCCGAACGTGCGGCGCGGCTGTCGGCATCCACTTGGGCGATCACGACACCGGCAACATCGCCGTAGAGCGGGTCGCCGGGTTGCAGGTCGCGCAGTTCGGCCCCTGAAAGCCGCCCAAGTCCACGCTCGCCCGCTTTTGCGCCTAGCTGCGCGCCTTTGCGCAACGTGGCCGTCAGTGTCAGCGTTTTGCCATCACGGATGACGCCGATTTCGATATCTCTGCCAAGCCGCTTCAATCCGATCTGACTGCGCAAATCGGCGGACCCGGTAATGGAACGACCATCAACAGAAACAATCAGATCTCCAAGCCGCAATCCCGCCGCTTCGGCCGCGCTATCCGGCTCGACTTGGGTGATAACTGCGCCTGCACCAGCATCAATGCCCAAGGCTTCGGCAAGATCGGGCGTGAAATCCTGGATCATCACCCCAAGTTGTCCCCGTTGGACCTCCCCAAACTCGATCAACTGATCGACAACTGCATTTGCCATGTTTGCAGGCACGGCGAAACCAATCCCGACATTGCCGCCCGATGGCGCGATGATGGCCGTGTTGATGCCAACCAGCTGTCCATCAAGCGTTACCAAAGCGCCGCCTGAGTTACCGGGGTTGATGGAAGCGTCGGTTTGGATGAAATCCTCGTAGCCTTCGATGTTCAGCCCGCTGCGCCCCAATGCGCTGACGATGCCGGAAGTTACGGTCTGGCCAAGGCCAAACGGGTTCCCGATCGCCAATACATAATCGCCCACTTGCAGCCGATCGCTGTCGCCCAGATCAAGCGTAGTCAGATCTGTCGCATCGATCTTGAGCAAGGCGATATCCGTGCCGGGATCACTGCCGATCAACGTGGCATCAAATTGCCGCCGATCCTTGAGCGTTACGACGATCCGGTCTCCGTTTTCGATTACGTGGTGGTTGGTCAGCACATACCCTTCCTCGGCATCAAAAATCACACCGGAACCCGCGCTAATTTGTCGGCGTGGCTGTGGCTGTTGCGGAAACGGCTGCATGTCGAAAAACCGTCGAAAAAACGGATCATTGAACAACGGGCTCAAATCGGCTGTTTGTTCGCTTTCGACCGAAATGTTGACGACGGCCGGTGTTACTTGATCCAGCAAGGGGGCCAGAGTTGGCAGCCCATTGTCGTTCAAATATAGTGGTCGATCCGCGGTCTGCGATGCTGCCGGTGCGGAGAAGCTAAAGGCAAGAATGCAAGTCGCCGCCAATACGTGGCCGAGCCGAGAAACTATAGCGTGCATAGCTTTTCTCCTTGGGATCTGAGGAATGGGGCCGGGGATGCCCGGCCCCAGATGCCTTATGCGGCTTTCACGGGAATACGTTTGACCTTGGCCTGCGCCTCTGCAGTCTTAGGCAGGGTTATGGTCAACACTCCGTTCTTGAACTTTGCATCGGCTTTGTCAGGGTCGACGCCCGCAGGAAGCGGCACCGTGCGATAGAATGATCCGTAGGACCGTTCGGACATGTAAACGCCTTTGCGTTCCTCTTCGTGTTCGATTTTCTTTTCGCCACGGATCGTCATCGTGTCGCTTGAAAGCGATATGTCGATGTCTTTCTCCGTCATGCCGGGCAATTCGATTGAGACGTCAACGCTTTTGTCTGTCTCCGTGACATCGGTGCTGGGGCCGAACATGCCCACAACATCGCTGCGACCATTCCAGCCACTTTCAACCTTGTTCCAGAAGTCCTCGAACACGTGGTTTATGTCACGTTGCAGTGACACTAGTGGATTGGCCCCGTTTTCTCTTTCGCTTGCCGGGCTCTTTTCCTTGTCCCGACCCCATGGGATTAGATCGCTGATTTGCATTTCAGACTCCTTCCTTGATTGCGATGTTCAGATGGAAAGGCGGGTTATGCCGCCTTCACCGAAATTTTCTTGGGCTGGGTTTCGGGCGAGCGTGGCAATTCCAGCCGCAGAACCCCGTTTTTGAATTCCGCCTTGATCTTCGCCTGATCGACTTCATCCGAAAGGGTGAAGACGCGGATATAATCCCCAACCCGGTATTCGGACGACAGAAGGCGATAACCTTCAGGTGCGTACGGTTTGACCTTGCCGCGAAGTGTCAGGATTTGACGCTCCAGTGTTACGTCAACATCATCCGGCGCCACACCCGGCATATCAGCCATAATCACTGTAGTTTCATCACGCTCAAAGATATCGACAGCTGGTGTAAACGCCATCGCCCTGCGATTTGCGTCGCCGTTCGATGTCGTCACATCCCGCGTGTCTTGTGCGGCGAGTTCTTGTGCCATGTCACTCTCCTTTCAATCATGTTTTCAGGTTGTTTTGATCGCGATGCGCTTGGGTTTGTCGTCTTCGGGGCGCTGCATCTCGACGGTCAGAACACCATTTTCAAAACGCGCCTCAATCTGGTCAGGATTGACCCGGAACGGCAATTCGACCGAGCGCAAGAATGTCCCATCCACACGCTCGCGGCGATGCCAGACGATGTTGTCGCCTTTTTCGGAATCAGGATATGTGCCGCGAATAGAAAGCATTGTGTCCTTGACCGTCAGCTCGATGTCTTGCTCGGTCAGACCGGGAAGTTCGATCGTCATAACGATGCTATCCTGACCGGCCCAGAAGTTGACTGGCGGATAGCTCGCAGATGGGCCGAGCGCTCTGGACCCGGTAAAAAGCCGGTTCATTTCGCTTTGAAGCCGACGCATATCGGCAAACGGATCGCTGGTGCTTAGCGGAGAAAAAACTGACTGTAGCATTGTAAGACTCCTTTTTGTGTCGAGGTGGAACAGGTACTCAACCCGTCCCGAAAAGGAACAGGTGAAGAGCCCGAAACCTCCGGTTAGATGGGCAATGTGAGAGAGATGCTCTTGGATTCTGGCTAGGCCTGGAATGCCGAACGATCAGACGAAGCGGCGGTGCGCGCGCGCCGTCCGCCATTCCACGACCTAGAGATCCGTTTTTGACATCTCCGGCCGGCGATTTGGGAAGCAGTCGTTCAGCCGTCAAGAACAGCGATGAAATTTTTTTCGGCACCCAATTCGAAAGGTTTTGAAATCTCATTTTCTCTTCCTCAAGTCGGTCCGCGGTCATCCTGAGACGATTGCAGGTGTATGCGCGACGGGCAGGTCCGCAGGCCCTTTTCACAGACCAAACGGGTAGGTTTCGTCCTCTGTGGTGTTCGTCAATGTGGGTAGCGCGGTGACCGCCTGTGTTTGGTCGAACCAAACGAAAGCGTCATATTGATCGGGCAGCGTGGCATAGCTGTAATGGCTCGCTCTTTCAGTCTCGGGCCGGTAAATGACGCCAATGTATCGCTGCAATCTTTGCTGGCTCAAAAGCCGTAGAAAGTCAGGTGATTGATCCTTTTTGAAATCCCACAGGAAGCGTTCAAGATCCATATCGTGGCACAATGCCTCGTAACTATCGGGGCGCGGGGGGCGAATGACTTTGGTTTCCATCGGGGCATTCCATTCAGAGGCTGCAGCAACGGTGCCCGATGCCGTACCAAATCCGATCAGGGCGGCTGTATCTCCGTATTCCTCGCGGCAAAGCTGACCGATGTTCAATTCGCCACGGGTGCGGCCCATATCGGTGTGACGCGCATCGCCGATGTGGGAATTATGCGCCCAAACCACGACTTTTTCGTTTGGTCCAGAATGGCTCAGGATTTGGCGCAGGGTTTGGAACATGTGCTGGTCGCGCAGATTCCAAGACACCTGCGAACCGTAATACATCGCGCGGTAATACCGCTCGGCATTAGTCACCAGCCGTGCATTTTGTGCGGCATCAAAGAACTGATCCCCATCTTGCGCGGTATAGTCCAATTGCTTCTTGAACAGATCAATCAGGATTTGCGTGACCGGCTTTTCGCATTCAGAAAATCCACGGGTCAGGGCCGCGCGCCCATAGGCTGCGGGATCATGCGACCATGCCGACAAACACGCATAGCGTGAGCGTGCCACTTCGGCTGCCGTTTCGTCGACACGGTCAAGATACTTCAGTACCGCCGCAATCGACGCATTCATATTATAAAGGTCAAGGCCATAGAACGCGACGCGGTCATCGACCTTTCTTGTCTGATTATATTGCTCTAGATAGCGGGTGAAAGCCTCGAACTCGGCGTTTCGCCACATCCATGTGGGAAAACGTGCAAAGGCAGGAGTTTTCATCGCATCGGGGCGTTTATGCCGGACGTAGCGGTCAACCATTGCGGCATCAGGCCAATCAGCTTCGACTGCTACACTTGAAAAACCGTGTTCTTCGATCAAGCGGCGGGTGATGGCAGCCCGTGCGCGATAAAATTCCGATGTGCCATGCGACGCCTCACCCAAAAGCACCACTCGCTTTGATCCGAACCGGTCAAAGGCTTTGGCAAAATCGGGATCATTGATCAGGGGCAACGGTTCTGCGGCGGAGCGCAAGACAGAACGGAAGGTGTCGGTTCTTAGCTGCGGTGCGGGTTTTGGATGTGTCGTCAGGCGTTGGGTGAGATGCGCCTTGAACCAATTGGCGGCATGGTCAACGGCGATGTCCAGTGTGCCCGACTCTTCAAACAGATGACCGGCACCTGCAACGATTTCCAACGCCTTTTCACAAGTCAGCGCAGCAAAGGCTTGCTCGTTCAGCTTGATAACATCAAAATCCAGACTTCCGACGATCAGTAACGTTGGGCTAGTAACATGCGGCAGGTAATCCATAGCCAAATCGGGCCGACCGCCACGCGACACGACAGCAGCCACCCGACCCTTGAGTTCCGCCGCCGCCACAAGTGCTGCACCCGCACCCGTGCTGGCCCCGAAAAGGCCAAGTGGCAAATCTTCAAGGTCAGGTTCGGAGGTGATCCAGATCGAGGCTTCGACCACGCGGTCAGCGAGTAGCGGAATGTCAAAAACGTTGCGGCGGTCTTGCTCCTCTTGCGGAGTCAAAAGATCTAACAGAAGCGTTGCAAACCCCTCTGCGTTCAGTTTCTCGGCGACATATCTGTTGCGCGGGCTAAGTCGACTGGACCCGCTGCCATGTGCAAATAGGACGATACCGCGCGGGCTCGGAGGGACCGTCAGATCGCCGGGCAGCCCCAAAGGTGGAATGGCCACCTGCCTTTTGTGTGTGGATGCCATCGCTGTGCGCGCGGTGCTGGTCGAGCCGCTCGAAACCTGACCCAGCAGGGAAACTGTTTCGTCGTCCGTTAGCTGATGAAAGTCGTGATAGAAACCGCCTACGCCATGAAACTGCAATGCTGGGTGTAGGCAAATGATGTCGTCGGCCTGATCGGATATCTCGGCCAAAGCCGTTTTTGGGGCGACCGGAAGGGCAACGATGATCCGCTTTGGATTACTGCGTTTCAGCCCGATCAATGCCGCCTTCATTGTGGCACCTGTGGCCAGCCCGTCGTCTACCACAACAACGGTCCGGCCTCTCGGATCCAGCCTTGTCCGGTCACCAAGATACCGCTTTTTCCGTCGCTCAAGCTCGGCGCGTTGGTCGTTCACAGCCGCCGTGATATATGCCTCATTAGCCCCAGACAGGCGTTTCACGTTTTCGTTGATAACAATCTCTTGGCTCGCGCCCTCGACAATTGCGCCAAGCGCGACCTCGGGATTTAGCGGCGCGCCGATCTTGCGTACAAGCAATAGGTCAAGTGGCGCATGAAGCGCCTTTGCGATCTCGACGGCCACTGGCACGCCGCCGCGGGGCAAAGCATAGATCAGCGGCCGGTCAAGCCCACGTTCTGCCAGAGCCTTGGCCAATTGCCGACCTGCGTCGGCGCGATCAATAAATGAAAAATTTATGTGTTCCATAAAAGTGAGTCTATGGCATCGGCGCTCTTCAGGATTGAGTTGAATCAATTGGCGCGTAAAGTTTTCGCAGGTTTGATCCGCTTTGATGGCCAAGTATTGCTGTACCTGTCAGATGGCCTTTTTCCGGATCACCCAAAGCCTTGCAATGCTTTCATCGGGTGTCGTGCGCATCACAGCCAATGCGAAGCGTGCCGCGACCGCGCGCAGTTATTAATCTGCTTAATAAAATATAGCGGCTACATACGATAAATTGGAACAGTCACCCTTCTTGTGAGTCTCTCAAGATCAGAGGTAACAAATATATCGCTTGGGTGTTTGATCCCAAGGTTGATGGTGCATCAGGATATGAAAACGGCGGCTCAGAACTGATGTTCTGAACCGCCTATTAAACCAAGGCGATCACCGCTTACGGGATAAGGGAACGAGGAGACGCCTTAGTCTAACAATAAACCTTTTAAGATATCTGAATCTGATCCGTCACGCTGACTACCCCAGGTGCGGACCAAGCCGCGTCCTCCGCTAGTTTGCGTTCATACCATGCCTTGACATTGCCTTTCAGCGTGACCTTGCCATCAGCCACATCGACAGCGATCTTGGCAGCTTCAAGCGCCGCATTTCTGTGCATAGCGGCGGAAATTTTCTTTTTTACATCCAGTTGCGAAACTTGCGGCCGGATAGTGATTGCGTTGGTAACACCTGTCACGCCTCGCATATGTGCAATCTGATCTTGGGCATCATTGCGCTGATACTGCCAATCCACAGACCCGGTGAGCGTTACCCGCCCGTTCTTGACCTCGGCTTTGAGATCGTGTTTGCGAAAAATAGTGCTCCACTCGCAAAGATGTGCGATCCGCTCTGCAATATCGGCGTCTGAAATGGTGGTATCTGCGGGATATTTGATATCGATTTTTTCAACGACAGCGTGGACCCCTTTGACCCGCTTCGCAGCCTTAACGGCGGCCAGCTCTTCAAGGAAATTATGAACAGTCCCGTGCAACGTGACTGCACCATCCTTCACCGTCACCCCGATTTCGGTGGATTCAATCCGGGGCTCGAAGTCTATTTCTGCCAGAATGTCATCTCTGATTTCTTCATCGCTACGCATGTTTTGTCCTCCAAATGATCATGAACCACGAATCTATCACCTAGGTTGGGGTGGCCAATTGATCGTTATCAATCCACTTTCTAATTGCCGACTTTCTCTTGGCGATAATGCTCTAAACAGGAGTCTTCCCGCCCCCGGATCACACGCTTGCCGATCAGAGGGCCGTGGTGTTCTGTCACAACAGTGCATTGCCCTTGGCCGTGCCCGTCTTCTTCGAAGTAAATCACAACCCAATCCCGCGTCCGTTTGAAAGTTTGCGCTGTCCGGGTGTTTGAATAAATGGCCGTAAATCGCCACCCATCGAGCTCTGTGTGCAAAATCGGCACCTTTGTGACATCAGTGGTGCCCGGTCGTTGAAGTGAAATTTTCGTGAGTGTGTTCTCTGCATCGGCAGTACGGTAAACTTGGTCAACCTCAAGAATGGTGGCCACAGGTGGTTGGCTATCCGGTGCGGTGCGTGATAATGGATGCCGAGTGGCAAGTATGCTTTTCAACGAAGCCTTGATCGTCGCCAACCGCCTCGGGCCGATCCCCCTTAGCGCAGAAAGCCGTCCATCGTTAGCAGCCGCTTCAAGCGCTTCAAGCGAGTCGATGCTCAGTTGATCATGTATGGTCTTGGCAAGCTGTGGCCCAATCGCCAGAACCGTTTGGAAAAGTTTTTCAGGGTCGAGCGTCCCGCGTAGCCGTTTGATTGAGGATAGCTCCCCAGTTTCAAGTATCTCGACAATCGCATTTGCAATCGAAATTCCGATTTTCGGCAGCGCGTCCAAACCCTTTGAGCCGGACTCTTCATAGATGCTACGGATTGGCTGCGTCATGGATCTTACAAATTTGGCGGCTTCGTTATACGCCCGCACACGAAAAAACGAAGCATTTTGCTGCGCCAAAAGGGTCGACATCGTATCTAACTGGTCTGCGATGTAGACATTTTCTTGCAGGTATGCGTCTTTTTTTGTCTGTGCCTTTGGCGAAAAAATGATCGGGCCGTCTGCCGTTTTTGACGATTTGGACATTGGGACATTTCCGTCGGTGCGAACATCTACTGGTGGAAATCTTTCGGATTTTCTAAATGACACTCCCGCTCCCCTTTTATAGTCAAAATCAGTACATCGTCATGCAGCTTTGAAAATTTGCAGTGGTTTGATTTCAAAGGTTGCAGCAAAGAGCCCAGCGAAAATGCCGCTGGTGACTACCGAACGAATGACATGTTTGATTCAAGCGCATTTGATTTTGATCAATCGCAGGGGGGATCTGTCGCAAACTTTTGACTTTGACAGCTTTTGGGTACGGGTGCAGCCTGAGTTAATCCCAATGCGAGAAGGCAGGAGATAGTGATGATCTTGTCCAAAGACACGCAGTTTCCAAAGGTCGTGAACCATTTCGCGGCTTTCTTCTACGTCCGTTAAACGGTTTCCTACCGTGATCTGAAAAAACTATGGCGGAACGAGGGGTCATCGTTGAACATGCCTCCCTCAATCGCTGGGTCGCTCGATTTACTCCAATGATTGCAGATGCCGCATGCCGACGGAAGAGTCCGATCCTGGTGCATGCCCTCTCGGGATATTGCTGTGCAATGCCCTGCCGTGTAACAGATGAAACCTATGTTCGCGTTAAGCGCCGTCGGGTCTAGCTCGACCGTGTAGTCGACAAGTTCGTAAAAACGTTGGATTTCATGCTGCCGACAAGCTGCAACGAGGCAGCAGCGACCAAGTTCCTGGTGAAGTGAATGGACTGCCAAGGAAGATCGTAATTGACAAGATAGGCTTTAATACACCCGGCATTTCCGAGATCAACCGCATCTTGAAGCGCTTTGGCTGCCCAGACCCAATGTCTCAGAAATGTGATGTCTTTCGCGCTCGTTTCTAAGCATTTTAGGTCATGCAATGTGACATTCCTCTGTGTGGGCAGGTCAATTATCGCAAGCATTGTGCACGTTATGCAGAAATGCAGCGCGGATAAGTTGCGCTATGTCAAATTGATGGCGATCATTTTTGCTAAGTTAACTCCGTGGCAAGGGCTGTCCTAGCGGCACTGCATGGGGGCGATTGGGCTTATGGATTACAAGGACTACTATAAAATATTGGGCGTAGACCGTACAGCCCCACAAGATGAGATCAAACGTGCCTATCGCAAATTGGTCCGCAAATACCATCCTGACATCAACACAGGCCCCGGCGCGGCCGAGGCTGAGGTGAAATTCAAGGACGTGGGTGAGGCGTATGAGGTGTTGCAAGACCCTGAAAAGCGCGCGGCCTATGACCAACTTGGCGCGCATTATAAAGAGGGTCAAAGCTTTAGGCCGCCACCTGATTGGGACCAAGGATTTGAGTTTTCGGGCGGCGGCTACACGGACGCCGATCCGAATGATTTTGGCTCTTTCTTTGACCAATTATTTGCACGGCACGGCAAACCTGCACAGAACAGGGGTGGTAGTCGCCAGTTTGACGCGCCGGGGCAGGACCATCATGCAAAGATCGTGATCACCCTTGACGAAGCGTATAATGGTGGCTCGCGCGACTTTACCTTGCGCGCGCCAGAGCTTGACCCTGATGGCCATGTCATGCTGCGCGAACGCACCATTCGGGTGGCGATCCCGAAAGGCGTGATCGACGGTCAGCATATCCGAGTTGCGGGCAAAGGGTCGGCCGGGATTGGGCGGGGCAAAGCGGGCGATCTGTTTTTGGAGGTCGCTATCAAGGATGACAAAGCTTACCGTATCGAAGGACGGGATGTGTTTATGGATTTGCCGATCGCCCCGTGGGAGGCGGCTTTGGGTGCGAAAATCAGCTTGCCCACCCCAAGTGGCAGGGTCGAGCTGACCATCCCAAACCACGCGCAATCGGGGAAAAAACTGAGGCTTAAAGGCCGTGGCATTCCGGGCAAACATGCGGGCGATCTTTATGCGGTGATCAAGATTGTCATTCCGCCGAACGAAAGCGCGAAGGCCCGCGACCTTTATCAACAGATGGCGCGAGAGATGGATTTTGACCCACGCGCAAGACTGGGAGGATAAAACATGCCAGAGTCAACTGCCCTAGTGCCGATGTCTGAAATTGTTAAGCCATTGACCTTGATAGACTTATGCCGGATTTCAAAGTCACCCGCGGAGTGGGTGATCGAACTGGTCGAAGAAGGTATTTTGGAACCTAAAGGAAAGGGCCGTGCGGTTTGGCGGTTTGAAAGCACCAGCATTACCATTGTGCGCAAGGTGCAGCGCCTGCAACGCGATTTGCGGTTGAACATGCCGGGTGTTGCAGCGGTGCTGTCGCTCGCCGATGAAAATGCCGCGCTCAAACGACGGTTGCAGTTGCTGGAAAACGATCCGCGCTATGCGATTTGGATGCACGGGCCAGAGGGGTTTTCGGATTGACCCGTGCCTAACTGTGCCGATGCAGGCATAGGTAAAATTCATGAAATCATGTGAGGCCGATTATGACCAAAGTTCCAGAACCTGAACAGACGACCTACATCAATATACCCGAGGCCGTCGGCGTGTTCGACAGTTTTGAAGCCCTGCAAGCCGCGATCTATGATTTGATGATGTCGGGATTCAGCCGCTATGACATCAGTCTGTTGGGCGGCAAAGAGGCGATGAAGCAAAAGCTGGGTAAATCCTATTGGCAGGCGAAAGAGCTTGAGGACAATCCCGACGCGCCACGCGCGGCCTTTGTCTCCGAGGAAGCCATCGGCGAGCTGGAAGGTGCTGTCGCCGGAGGGTTCTTTTTTCTGGGGTCTTATATTGCCATGGCGGCGATGCTGACCCCGCTCAGCACCTTGGCCGCCTCGATTGCTGCGATTGCGATTGGCGGGGGACCTGCCGCAGTGGTTGGTGCCTTGCTCGCGCGGCGTGTCGGCCAGCATCACAAAGATTATTATGCGGATCAGATCCGGCAGGGGGGTATTTTGCTATGGGTTCGGACGTCTGACAAGACCAAGCAAGACCTCGCGGTCAAGATTTTGAGAGGTCATTCCGGGCGTGATGTACATGTGCATGACTGGAGCGAATGACGACCATTGCGAATTCGTCAGAGTGTTGGCGTAGACAATACAACGAGGACAGACCCCGCAGCGCGATCGAATACAACGTCCTGATCGCTTTGCATTATTCTGGCGGCGCAACCAGCGCGTCGCCATGACCAAGCTGGAAACTCTGCCATCCGGCGGTTCAAAGTAGAGGAGCAGGTCACGAGCTTTGCAGTGTCGTAGCTTGTCGCGACAAGAAGGATGTTGCAGCTCCTAAAGGTGCATTCAGCAAAATTCTGCCAGTTGTGAAGGCGCTCGACGGTCATATTGATTAGAATCAAATGAAAGATGATTATCGTCTTTAGTCGTTAGATCACGTTCCTGCTTTGCTAGGTGTGGAGGTGAAAAAGACCATACGATGGATGACAAGAACACTTTGAATATTTTACGCTGGCTTGGCCCCGGTGGACGGTCACATTTGGGGAGAATTTATCCAAAGCGAGATGAACTGACTCATGACTTGCAGAAATATATGCATGTTTTAGGGCCGACGCCGAAACGCTGCCTTGAAGCGCTCGCGGATCTTGGGCTGTCTGATCCGGAAATCGGGCGCTACTTCAAGATACCGACCGATATTGTCACCGATCTTCGGCAGGTCTGGAAAATTGACGGTGAAGTCTGAAACCATCTAGTACGGGATGCTGCAATGTTCAGGGGCGCGAATCTATGTAGTCACCTGACGGTCAAAACGCTGCACTGCGCGTGATGCAGCACTTTTTGCGACACGCTGCCCAAAACGGTGCTTTTGAGAAGTCCAAGCCCCCGCGACCCGATCACGATCATGTCGACTTTGAATTCCTTGGCGGCGTTCAGGATTTCTTCGGCGTAATCGCCGGTCCGTACCGAGGTCTTGATGTTTTTGACACCTTGTTCAGCGCATCGTGCCTTCGCACTGGCGGCGATCTTCTCTCCTAGAACAGAAATGATCCTCGCGGTTCTGCCGTCCGTTGCATCGCCTCCCAGTAATTCAGGATGGCTTCCTGGCACATACGTCCTGCCCGGGGAGACGATTGAATGTGCTTCTTTGACAAGATGTTCGACCTCAGCCATGTGTACGAACTCTTCTGGCGGACGTCCGTGCATCAACACATGCAGTATGAACAGGTCGGCGTTCAGTTTGCTTGCCAGTTCAGCTGCGATGTCGATGGCCCGTTTTGCGTTCTCGGACCCATCAACCGCCAGAAGGATTTTGTCGATCATTGTCTTGCTCCTTGTGATGTATGAAATGCGAATTGCCCTTAACTTTTGAGTGAACTGCCACGGCATCATCGGTGACAAGCGTCAACCGTCTTGAACCGTTCGCCTGTGAGGCGGTCCCTAAATCTGATTGATTATAAAGGTAGTCTCGGGTCAGAGGGACAGCATTGATGTTTCGTGACACTTGGAATTGGAACACCGCCTGCGGGCCATGACGAAAAGTTTGTTCGCTGGCGGCAAGATAAAAGCGCCACATCCTGACAAAGCGCTCATCATAAATCGCAGCCACTTCGCGTTCATTCTTCTGAAACCGGTTGTACCAGTGGCGTAACGTATAGGCGTAGTGTAGACGCCAACATTCGATATCCGTCGCCCACAGTCGGGCTTTCTCAACGGCGCTCATGGTCTCTGAAACGGTGGGAATATAGCCACCCGGAAAGATATATTTAGCGATCCACGGGTTCGTACCATTCGCGGGGGCAGCCCAGCCAATCGTGTGGATCAATGCAATGCCGTCCGGAGAGAGCCGGTCACGAACGATCTGGAAATATTTATCAAAGTGGCGCAATCCCACATGTTCGAACATCCCGACAGAGACGATCCGGTCAAAGCTCTGACTAACGTTACGGTAGTCACAAAGCCGGAAGTCGACCTTGTCCGCGAGCCCTTCACGCTTTGCCCGCTGCGTTGCAAAGGCGTGCTGCTCTTTCGACAATGTAATGCCTACAACGCGGGCATCATAGTCCTTGGCCAGCGTCAGCGCCATTCCGCCCCATCCGCACCCGATATCCAGAACTGACATACCCGGTTCGATCATCAGTTTGCGGGCAATATGGTCTTTTTTGTGTGCCTGTGCCTGATCCAGAGTCTCGGACGGGTCTTTGAAATAGCCGCACGAATACTGGCGGTCTTGGTCCAGAAAGAGGTCGTAAAGGCGCCCCGAAAGGTCATAGTGATGTGCAACATTACCGCGCGCGCGTTCGACGATGTTGTTTTGCGCCAACCACCGAAGTGCGGTGCGTGATTTAAGCAGCGGCCTTTGCCACCAGACCCGAGTTCCGGCAGCACGCCGAACATTACGAACGGCCATTGCCAGAAACTCTTGCAGATCATCCCCGTCAATTGTCAGCGACCCATTCATATAAGCTTCACCCAGCGCCAGCTCAGGGTTGATCGCCAAATGTCTAACCGTCGCCGCGGTGTGCAATCGCACGGTTATCGGATGTCCGGTCTGGTTTCCGTATTCGAAACGGTCACCATCTGGCATCACTACACGCAGGGACCCATCGTGAAACATTGACCCAAGCATCTTGTCGAGCGCGTATTTTGATAGTTTCATCAGAGCACACTTTTTCCGAGTTTCACCGAGGGCAATCCGACTGTGGTGGTACTACTAGCCGTGCACCACGATCAGACTCTTGCCCCAAAGACATCGAATTGAAGCGGAAATGCCGAAACGCTGCCGCTTGCCTGCCAAGTCTGGCGAATGAATTCGGAAACAGCTTGATTCATATCAATTGATGAACGCCGTTCGCACCTAGGGTGTTGGAGGGTGGTTTCCTCATTTGAAATATTGGCCGCCTTTTCAGCGTTCTTCTGAAAGTCGGCGCAAAAGATTTTCCCTATTTGTCGGTTGGAAACAGCAGCGATTGTCGAAGGGCACTTTTGAAGGATTGAACGGATGATGACAAAAGCATCACATGAGGACGAATCCTCAAAAACAGGTCTGACCCTAGAGCCATCGGACGTTCTTTTTTTCATTGATAGTGGACCGGTGGCCCAAGCGGCCATTCACCATGCGCAAAAAGTGGCCAGCGCTTTTCACGGAAAGGTGGTCGTCGTGCAAGTGCTGTGTAAGCCCACCAACGGCAATGGTCCGATTGATCCGGTGGATTGGAACATCAAGAAGCAACAGACTGTGAACCGGCTGGAACTTTTGACAAAGGGGGCCAAAGACGCCGCACATCCCTGCAGCATTGAACTGCTTGAAGGCCAATGCATCGGTCAGATCAAGGCTTTTATGGAGCATCGGCAAGGGGATATTGCGGCCGCTCCGCGGTCCCGTAATGATATGGGTTGGCATTCTAGCGAGACAGCATGGGGAGTGCTTACGTCGAAAAGCGCCGCCGTTCTGATGATCCCGGATGATGCGATGATTGAGCCGAACACGCCATATCGTCGGATCCTTGTACCCTTGGACGGCTCCTCCCGTGCGGAGGCTGCTTTACCAAAAGCCATAGTGCTGGCTAGGGCAGAATCCGCTGAACTGATGCTATGCTATGTTGCCCCTGACCCCGGCCTGACGGCGTTTGGGACAAAGGATCAAGAGGCTGAACGCCTGCATGCCCTCGTCAAAAAAAGGAATGAACAGGCCGGTAAAACCTATCTTGCCCAGATCAAAAAAAAGCTGGGACACAGCGGACTGAAAATCGCTGTAAAACTTTTCAGCGGCGGCGATGCGCGGCGTGCGCTGATTAATGTTGTGTCGCAAGAAGCCGTCGATTTCGTGGTCATGGCGACACATGGGCAAAGCGGGCACAAGGACGTGCCGACCGGTGATGTGGCGCGATTTGTTCTCGACAAGGCGGATGTTCCGGTACTTCTGTTGCGCTACCGGAATGGTCGCGACAGCAACCACACCTTTGGCAAAGTGGTGTCTATTGGGGTGCGGCAACCGGTTGGCACTGACTGATGAGCGAACCAGACAGACCATCAATTGACACGGGAACGGGGGCTGATGCTGCTGCGTCGCGCCATGAGGTTGGGGCCGAGCGACCTGCCTTGCTTAATGTCTACCGTATCTTGCCGACTTTGAATGATTGGTTCGAGGACGTCCGCATCTATTGTGCCGCCGCGCCTGCCTCTCAAGAGCGTGCGGCCGACTGGATTTTAGATAATGACTACAAGATCATCCGTGCCTTGCGGCGCCTTAAGGAGGATCTACCCCGGAAATTCTACGACAGGCTTCCGGCGCTTGCGGGACCGCAAGATGCTGGAAGCCCGCGTATTTTTGCCGTGGCGCAGGCTGTAATTGACCATCTGGATCCTCAGATCACCTTGACGACCTTGGTTGGTTTTGTGGGAAAATATCAGAAATCGGTGGAACTTACCAATGCCGAGCTATGGGCGTTTCCTTCCATGCTTCGTCTGGCGTGCCTTGAGCGTTTCATCCATGCGGTTGGCGCGTTAGACCCAAACCTGATGGTGCCAGTTAAGCTGAGCCCGAGAACATTGGCTGTAACAGTTGTGCGGCCTGTCGATCACATTGCAAAAACAATAACCAATCTGATCGCGATTGAAGCCATCAAATGGTCGGACTTTGTTGACGATGTCAGTTGTATTGAAGCGGAACTGACAAAAGACCCCGCTGGTATTTATGCCGCTATGACGTTCGAGACCCGCAACCAATATCGCCGCTTGATTGAAGAATTGGCTTTGCGTTGTGACGGTTCAGAATCCGAAGTGGCCCGCGAGGCGATCGCGTTGGCCCAAAACCAAGATCCAAACACCAGCAGCTATCACGTTGGATATTGGCTGATCGATGACGGCTTGCTAGCGCTGGAGACGGCATTGAATTGCCGGGTATCGTGGCTTTTGGCATTTCAGCGCCGTTTGGCGCGACACAAGGGCGCGTTTTATGCTGCGGGTCTTATCTTTCTGGTGATCGCGGCGACCTGTGTGTCCGTCATTTATTTATGGCGTCACGATGCCACATTGGGGCAATGGGTTTTTGGCCTTGGCCTTACGGTTCTGCCAGCAACGATCCCGAGCGTCTGGCTGGGTCATTGGATGATAATGCGCTTCAGTCGGCCCGAGGTGTTGCCCGAAATGGATTTTTCGAAGGCAATTCCGCAGGAATTTGCGACCGCCATCGTGATCCCCGTTATAATAGCGTCCCGCGACGAAGTGGATGTAATCGCGGAAAAGATCGAAATACTGCGCATTGCGAACCCTGATCCTGCGTTTCGATTTGTCGTGCTTTCGGATCTGTCTGATGCGCAGACCGAAACCTTGCCTGATGATACCCAGATCGAGGCAGCACTGCAAAACAGGATTGACGACTTTAACCGCCGCAATCTGTCGGATGGTGGCCCGCCTTTTGTATTGTTGCATCGGCGTCGCAGGCATAATCCGGCTGAAGGTTGCTGGATGGCTTGGGAACGTAAGCGTGGCAAACTTGATGACTTCAACCGCTTCGTTTTGGGTCAGGGTAATGACGCATTCGATGTGGTGGCGGGGCCTGTCGAAGCGCTACGTGGCATCCGGTATGCAATCACGCTGGATGCCGATACACAATTACCGCCAGAATCGGCGGTGCGCCTTGTCGGAATTTTGGCGCATCCGCTGAACAAGCCGATCATTGACCGCGAAAGCGGTAGGGTCGTTTCCGGTCATGCTATCTTGCAGCCGCGGATCGAGATTTTGCCCAAACTGGGCAAAGGCACTCATTTCACACATCTTTATGGGGGGGATACGGCGATAGATATCTATAGCCGGGCCGTGTCTGATGTGTATCAGGATCTGTTTGGCACGGGCATCTTCGTTGGCAAGGGCATCTACGATATCGCAGCGCTGCATCAAAGCATGTCGGGCCGCATCCCGGATAATCATATCCTAAGCCACGATCTGTTCGAGGGGCTTCACGGGCGGGCCTCCTTGGTCAGTAATCTGGTCCTTTATGAAGACCTTCCCGCGACCTATCCTGAATTCGCTTTGCGTCAGCATCGCTGGATGCGAGGTGACTGGCAGCTTGTTCCGTGGCTCGGGCGGACGGTGCCCGCAGTGGATGGACAGACCAAACCGACAACCCTGTCAGCGCTGGACCGCTGGAAGATTGTGGACAATTTGCGGCGCAGTCTTATGCCGCCTGCGCTGTTGCTGTTCTTCCTAGGGGGGTGGCTGCTTTTACCGGGCAGTGCATTGGTTTGGACAGCGCTAGCGCTTGCGGCACCTGGCAGTTATTTAATCGGAGAAGTGTTTGCCATTGCAACCGGGGGAATTCGGCGAGGCGCGCTGGGCAATGCAGTCCATCAGATCAGGGCCACAGGCGGGCGCTGGTTTTTTTCCATCGTGTTCCTCGTCAGCGACACATTGATCGCGCTGGATGCAATTTTCCGCACGCTTTGGCGGGTCTACATCAGCGGCCAGAACCGGCTGGAATGGACTTCGGCGGCACATGCGTCGACCAAATTTGCACGCGGCAACCTCCGTCATCAATCTTGGCAATTGATGTGGCCTTCATCCGCGCTCGCTATATTGATGGCGGTGCATCTGGCGCTCTTCGATCTTCAGGGGTTCTGGACGGCAGTTCCGGTTCTTTTACTTTGGCTGATCGCGCCGGAGTTATCTGTTTGGAGCGCGCGTCCACGTTATTTTCGCGCGCAATCGTTGACCAAACCGCAGCGCAAATTCCTTACCCTTGCGGCGCGGCGCACATGGTATTTTTTTGAGACCTTCGTGGGACCAGATGACAACTGGTTACCACCTGACAATTACCAGTATGGCGAAAATGAAGAGATCGCACACCGCACATCGCCAACCAATATCGGCATGTTTCTTGTCTCGGCACTGGCAGCGCGTGATATGGGATTCATCACGACAGGTGATCTTGTGGTAAGGGCTGGGAATACTCTTGATACGTTGGCCCGAATGACCGTCTATCGCGGGCACATTCTGAATTGGTATGACACCCGGACGCTGGAACCACTGGAGCCGCGGTATGTTTCGGCCGTTGATAGCGGCAATCTGGCGGTGTCACTGATCACTTTGAAGCAGGGATGCCTTGAACTGATCGGACGCCCGACAATCGGTGTTGCGAATGTCCAGAGCCTTGAGACAACGCTAGATCTGTTGTCTGGGGCGCTTCGCGAGGTGTCTGGGCAAGACTTTTCAGCTTTGGATCAGACCGAGCGCGCCATTCGTGACGCGATTGCGCAAGCTGCAATATCACCGCTGCAATGGAAAAACTGCCTTGCCGTGCTTGGCGGTACGCATTGGCGAGCACTTGAAGCACAAGTCTTGGATACAATTGAAAAAACGCCGAACCTTTCAGAGGAACTGTCATCGGACATAACAGCATGGCTGGAACGGTTCGAACATGATTTGCATGCAATTGCGCGCGACATCGAAATGTTCATGCCTTGGCTGCGCGTGATCGCTGATTGTCCGGATAGTGTTGCTGTGGAAGCCCAAGAAATCGTTTCTCAATTGTATGAAAAGGTTGCTCCGATTGACGAAGTGGTTTCGGTAGAGGCATTCGATGAAGTTTTGAAGGCATGGCACGCGGATTATCCTGATGCGTGCAGTGCTACACTGACATGGCTGGATGCGTTGCGGCAGTCAGTGCAGATGGGATTCGAACAGCAAACAGCGTTGCGCGATGCCCTTCGCAACATTGCTGACAAGGGGGATCAGTTGGCCTTCGGCATGGATTTTGTGTTCCTTTATGACTCCTCGGTGCGGTTGTTCTGGATCGGCTACAATCAAAGCCTCGGAAAAATGGATACCAGCCACTATGATCTTTTGGCGACAGAGGCCCGTCTGGCCAGCTATTTTGCAATCGCCAAGCATGACGCACCCATAGAACACTGGTTTGCCTTTAGTCGCCCGATCACGCGGCTTCAGGGCAAACCGTCGATCCTATCGTGGAACGGGTCGATGTTTGAATACCTGATGCCGCCGCTTTTTTTGCCTAGCTACCGCGATACTTTGTTGGGTGAAAGCGAACTGACAGCTGTTGATTTCCAGCGCACATATTGCCACGAACGGGGCGTGCCGTGGGGCATATCGGAATCCGCGTTTGCCACAATAGACACGCGGGGCACCTATCAATACCGTGCCTTTGGCGTACCCGGTCTTGGGATACGCAGGGGGTTGACCGATGACCTTGTTGTGGCACCTTACGGCTCGGCTTTGGCGCTTTGCGGTTGGCCAGAAGCGGCAGCCGAAAACCTTGAAAAACTTGCGCAACTTGGCGCGCTGACCAGATACGGTTTTATCGAAGCATTGGATTTCACGCCTGACCGGAATGCGCCTGACCGCGACTTTGTTGCTGTCACAACGTTCATGGCACATCATCAAGGAATGGTTCAAACGGCCATCGCCAATGCCCTTCACGGCGATATAATGGTTCGCCGCTTCCTGAGGGAAAAGCCAATCCGGGCTATGGATCTTTTGTTGCAGGAGCGTGTGCCGTGGGATGTGCCGCTAGAGACCGGTCGCGCGGATGAGGTCTGGGATCATCCTTCCGACTTGCATCAGCCGCCCGCGCTTGCGCCATGGGTTCCATCGCCGGATTTGGTGGTGCCGCCAGTTCATCTGTTGGGGCATGGCCGCATGTCGTCCTTGCTGACGCAGAGCGGCGGCGGTGGTTTGAGTTTGAAAGACACCGCTTTGACACGATGGCGGCCCGATTCTACCCGCACTGGTCATGGTATGTGGGTTTATCTTCAGGATGTCGAACGTGGAGATCTATGGTCACTGGGTTCAGCGCCTGCAAGTCGCTTGAGTGCGGATACCAAGTGTGTCTTTCACCAACACATGGTTGAGTTGCTGCACCGTCATGATGGGATCGTTGCGCGCATGGACATCACCGTTGCGCCATATGATGACGTAGAAATTCGTCGTGTAACCTTTGTAAACGAGAGCGATGTAGAACGCACAATTGATGTAACGACCTATGCCGAAGTTGTTTTGGCCCCAGCGCTGGAAGATGAACGGCATCAGGCTTTCAGCAAGCTTTTTGTTCACAGCAGCTATCTGCCCGACGAACAGACATTGGTGTTCACACGCCGGCCACGCCGCCCTGAAACCCGCCCTCCGGTTTTGTTGCACAGGTTGGTGGCTGCCGACCCAGATATTGTGGTTACCGCATGGGAAACGGACCGTCACAGCTTTGTAGGACGAAATCAAAGCGCGCGGTCACCTGACGGACTGCAAAGAGGCCTTGGCAAAGGTGCGGGCTGGACACTCGATTCCGTGATGTCTCTTCAGGTGCGAGTGCAGTTAAAACCTATGGAGACCAAACAACTTGTGTTCCTGACCATTGCCAGTTCATCGCGCAGCGAAGGTTTGAAGGTGGCTCAACGCTATCCGATTGGAGCCATTGATCACGTCTACCGGGAGGCATTATCTGAAACCGGACGAACGGTGCAGCAGCTTGGGATCGCGCCGGAGCATTTGCCTGAATTGCAAGTGTTGTCATCCTTTTTGGTCCATACCCACCAGACATTCCGCACTGCAGCCCCGACAGACACTAACGGATGGAATGGCCAGCCAGACCTCTGGCGTTTCGGCGTTTCAGGGGATTACCCCATCCTTCTACTTGTGCTTTCAGATCACGAAAGCTCTACGCTGCTTGATATTTTAGTGCGCGGTCACCGCCTGTGGCACCAGTCTGGTTTGAAGGTCGATCTGGTTATTCTGCGCGACGCGGCGACCAGTTACGAAGAGCCTTTGCGCGAAAAGGTACTGTCCGTGGTCAGTGATACCCATACGACGGGTCTATTGGGTATGCGGGGCGGTATCCACCTGCTTGCGGGCGATCAAATGGCGGCCTCTTTGCGGTGCGGGTTAGAGGCGGCGGCTCATGTCGTGCTTCAAGACGAGAAAAAGACGTTGAGAGAGATGCTGGACAAGGCCGTGGAGGCAGCAGACCAAGCACCGCCATTCGTGCCTGAACCATCCTTGCGTTACAACCAAGTGCCTCCCATCGCTAAGCCGGACAACCTGCAATTCGACAATGGATTTGGTGGATTTGATCCTGAAACCGGTGATTATCTGATCCAACTTGCACCGGGTGTGCACACGCCAGCGCCTTGGTCCAATATCCTTGCCAATAATAATTTTGGCTGTCTTGTCAGCGAAGCTGGTCTTGGTATGACTTGGGCGGTCAACAGCGGCGAACACCGGATTACGCCGTGGTCAAACGATCCTGTCGCGGATTTGCCGGGAGAAGTCTTGTACATTCGAGACGAAGCTGACGGCGATGTCTGGACAACAACGCCGCAGCCGCTGGGGCAGGAGACCGATTGCCAGATCCGGCATGGCATGGGATTCACGCGGTGGAGCAAGAACAGTCATGGATTGGAGCAAGAGCTCCTATCCTTTGTTCCGGTGAATGAGGCGGCAAAGCTTGTAAGGCTGCGCCTAACCAATCGGTCAGGGCAGGCGCGCCGGATATCGGCCACATATTACGCAGAATGGCTCCTTGGCGCGCTTGGCAGCGTTTCCCGCCCTCATGTTGTTAGCCATTATGATGCGGCGGCTAAGGCCATCGTCGGCCGCAACCTTTGGAATGCCGAGTTTGCATCGCGTACGGCATTCCTGACGGCGTCGTTGGACCCGCACAGTGTTACTGGCGACCGGCACGATTTTCTTGGCCATGAGGGCGATGTGTTCGACCCGGATGGATTAAGGCGTTGGGATTTGGGCGAGCATTTTCCCCAAGGCGGTGACGCTTGTGCTGCATATCAGGTGCATTTGCACATCCCACCAGGTGAGCAGGTCGAGGTTGTCTTTGTATTGGGCGAAGTTGGGGAGCCCACGCTTTTACAGCAGGCTGTCGAAAAATGGAAAGATGTTGGGCAGGTAGACCGAGCATTTGAGGCGCTGCAATTAGCGTGGGACAAAAGATTGAGTGCGGTTCAGGTCAAAACCCCTGATCCCGCGTTTGATCTGATGATCAATAAATGGTTGCCCTATCAGAATATGTCGTCACGCATCATGGCGCGCGCGGGGTACTATCAGGCGGGGGGGGCGTTTGGTTTCCGTGATCAGTTACAGGATGTCTTGGCTTTGCTGCTCAGTGACCCCGCACGCGTGCGTGAACACATTCTTCGCGCAGCTCACTATCAGTTTGAGCAAGGCGATGTCCTGCATTGGTGGCACCCGCCAGGAGGCCGGGGTGTACGCACCCGATGTTCTGATGACTATCTTTGGTTGGCATATGTTACAGGGCGTTATGTCGAGGCGACTGGCGACATGACAATTTTTGATGTCGAGGTGCCATTTCTGAAGGCAGCAGATCTGCGACCAGAAGAACATGACCGCTATGCACTTTTTGATACCGGCGAAACGGGAACTTTGCTTGACCATTGCGCCCGTGCGCTGGACCTGATGATAGCGACAGGGTTACACGGTCTTCCGCTGATGGGTGGCGGTGACTGGAATGACGGCATGGACCGTGTTGGCAATGAAGGGTTGGGCGAAAGTGTTTGGCTTGCCTGGTTCCAGATTGCAACAGTTGGCATTTGTGCTCCCTTGATCCGGCAGGCCGGGCGCCCTGATGATGCGATGCGTTGGCAGGCCTATGCGGAAAATCTAGTCGATGCGTTGCAAAAACACGGGTGGGACGGAAACTGGTATTTGCGCGCATTCGACGATGACGGGTTGCCATGGGGCGCCGCCCAGAATGACGAATGCCGGATCGATCTGATTGCGCAGGCGTGGTCGGTCCTGTCTGGGTTGCCAGTGGATGACCGTGCACGTACCGCTTTGAAATCGGCGGGTTCAGAACTTGTTGATGAAAAGGCGCGCCTCATTCGACTGCTTGCGCCGCCCTTTGATAAGACGAACCGTGACCCCGGATACATCCTTGCATATCCGCCGGGCATTCGTGAGAACGGTGGCCAATATACCCATGCCGCAGCATGGTTGGGTGCGGCCTATGTTGCGGTCAAAGATGGTGATCTTGCCTATCAGGTTTTTGATATCATCAACCCCATAGGCCGTACCTCCAGCACGAAAGCCGCCGAGCTATACCGTCGGGAACCGTATGTGTTGGCGGGTGACGTGTCTGGCGTGGGCGCGCAAACGGGGCAGGGTGGTTGGTCATGGTATACCGGGGCAGCGGGCTGGACGCTGCAGCTTGGCGTTGGCGGTATTTTGGGGGTTAAGCCTGAAAATGGTGCGGTTCGGCTGGAGCCTTGCCTGCCAACAGCATGGGGCAGTGCCTCGGTTGTGCTGCAAGGCGAAAATGGCATCCTTGAAATAACCATTCAGGACCCCGATCATCTTGGGCACGGCCGAACCTCAATAACAGTGGACGGCAAGATTTCAGCGCACCCCGTCGTGTCGTTTCCCGGCAAAGGCAAGACAAGGAATGTGGTTTTGACTTTAAAACCTATTTTGGCAATGAACGCTGATCCCGATAAGTTTTAATGAGAGTCGATCAGGGTTGTTGTCGCAATCGCTCGGCTGTTGTGGGATCTGCGGCTTTGAACCTGCGATCTCTTGCGGGCAATGGCGTTGTTGCAGGGTTCTGTCGCAAACTTAATACCTTGACGCTTTGGCGCGGCTGAGTGGACGGCACAGTTTGGTGGGAGTTGTCACGTTAACTTGCGTAGCTTGCAAGTTGGCATGCCGATCGTTGATCAAACGGCGTTTGCCGCGGATTTCCACGCCTCGAATGCTTCGAGTCGATGATAGCGGGCGGTGAGAGCGGAACGACGGCGGGCTGGTACGGCGAAGCAATTGCGGGTTGCGGACTGCATAGATACGAAGCGTTGTAATCCACCCGGCGATCGGAAGCCTTGCATCACCCGCTCT
>Ga0075467_10000428_pt1 | contig 33212 bp, 28 predicted proteins | sample DEB08_DNA_9_FD_75067 | JGI IMG/M metagenome (GOLD analysis project Ga0075467, IMG submission 75067) | Aqueous microbial communities from the Delaware River and Bay under freshwater to marine salinity gradient to study organic matter... | ecosystem: Environmental > Aquatic > Marine > Coastal ... | reverse complement strand
TGCCATAAGCAACCGTTTCAACGGCATTGATTATAGTATCTATTTCTGGATTTATTTCGTAACCCCATTTACCGTCGGTTGCTTCTCCTGTCATTGGGTTGATTTCTCCTGAAGCTACTATTTCCCAACCGGTTTTTTGCTTTATAGTTAAAGCATCAACACCATTTTTATTCATTTTTATAGCCGTACGCTTGTCTCTCTTGTTTTGCCCGGTTAGGTTAGCATTACGACCTACAACGCTATATCTACGTTTGTTTTTTCGTTTTGTTTCTTCTTTTAATCTTTTATCTATGTAGTTTACTAACAGCTCATCATAGTTGTTATCCCAATTGTGATTTGCAAAAACTTTATCAAATGCTTTTCTTATTTCTTTTTTACCATCTTTAGGAGTAAGTTCTTTTGTTAACTGAGCTACTTTACTTGCGAATGCTTTCTTATCGCTAGGACTAGCATACTTACTCCATCTAACAGATCTTGGATCTCGCTCTAATATTTTTCCAATCTCAGCTAACGTATTATCAACAACAGTTTTACCTTGTATCTCTAGTATTTCATTATACTTATCTATTAAATCGTAATCTTGTAGAGCTACAATAGTGGCATCAAAAGCTATTTCAGTAGAAATTCTATTTATTAAAGATTTTTTTCTATTTTCATTTTTTAAAAAGAACTTATTAAATTGCTCTTGCGTAACACTTAGTGGTTCATATATATTGTTTCCAGCCGTAAGAGATACTGATTCTTTTACATACTGACCTTTTGCCAATGCCTCTCTTATCGCAGTTGGATTTGCGTTTTTCTTAACTAATTTTGCAAATATTTTTTCATCCGACTTCATTTCCATTCGAACAAATTCTCTTAGTGGTACTTTCTCTAAGATAACTTCCATGTTGTTGTTTAAGAAGTCTTTATAAGACTTGCTACCTACCGACCCACCAAGTATTGCTGAAATTTGAGGCTCAATGTCTGAGCGATATTGTTCAATTAATTTTTGTCTAAGTCCAGTTCTATTAGCTATTCTGTATCCTACTTTGTCTGGTTTCACTTGATCTAAAGCAGTTCCAAAAACTTTTGTTACAGAATGAAATATGCTATTATAAGTTGGGCTATCTTCTTCTATAATACCTAACTTCTCTCTAAATGTTTTTTCTTCAACCTTAGCTTCTTCCTGCATCTTAATGTCAAGCTGCTCTTCTTGATTTACTTGATCACTAGCTACTTGCATTGGTTGAGAACCTTCTCTAGATTCATCCAGGCTTCTAGTCGGAACATCAACATCTTCGCTAACAATCTTACCTTGTTTTTTGTATTCCTTAATAATGTTTGGAATACTATAGCTAGTCAACTCTTTAATAATAAAGCCGCCAAAGTCATCGTTTTTTTCAGGATTAAACCTCATTATAGATCTCTCCATTAAGTTTGACTTAACGTCTTCTAAAAACCCGTCGACAACCTGGTCCTCCATTATACCACCTTTATTCCTAAGCTGTTTTTCGATCACGTTGTGTAGCATGCTACCAGCTACTAATCTTTGGTAGGCCTCTATTAAGTTAAAAGTATCGTATTCATCTTTTGTAGTTCCGTCTGGAACTATTGACTTTATTTGGTCTCCTATAGGCGCGCCCTTTTTAGAAAACCTTACTTTTTCTGATCTTCTTCTTTTAGTTTCTTTTTTAGATCTTTGGTTAATATAGTTTTCATAATTAACATCGACTTCTCTAGCAGTTTTATACTTGTCTTTAAAGAGTTCAGCAAATTCTTTTTTAGTTAAAGCAGCAATGCTACGCATATCAGTAGCCGCTTGTCTACGTGGAGAAACCACAGGCTCTTCTTTAGCTTCAACTTTCTTAGTAGCCGGCTTGCGCTGTCTTTTTTGTTTTTGCTTTGTTTCTGGTGTAACAACTTCAGCTTTAACTGGTTCTTCTTCTTTAGTAACAGTTTCAACTTTTTCTTCTTCTTCTTTAGTAACAGCGGCAACACTTCCTGTTGGAACTATTTCATCTAGCTGAATATTTATACCACTTACACTACCGCCAGTTGCGGCAATAAACGACTTATGTAGTTTTCCTGATTTAATACTTTTTTGATATTCTTTCATGAAGTTATAGACGTCTTGTCCATCTTTAAACTTCAGTTTTTTCATACCAAACATTCTAAACATAGGTGTAAAATAATCACCTAGTTGTTCAAACGTGGTTTCGTTAAATTCTATTTCACCATTGTTTATTAAATCACTAAACTGTGTTAAGTATTCATCAGGGTTTTTTTGTAGATAATCTTCACTATAAATTCTTTCACCTTTTTTATCTTTAACTTCTATAGTGTCGGTTAGTTTTTTCCGATCAGCAGTGCTAAGTGTACTTAAGAAGCTATTAACAAGCTCTACTTTAGAGTCTATACCTGTTGCTTCGTTTATGTTTTTAAACACAGAGGTCATTATACCATGCAATAACTCGTGCGATCCAACGTTTACGTCTACTTGGTTTAAAGCAGCAAGCTTGTTTATTACTATTTCGCCAGTGCCATCGTCAATAAAACCAGCAACAGTTTCAGTTTCTTCTTTAGTTAAAGAATACTTATCCATTAATTCTTCTGGGGTTAAGTTATCTATAACTTTTAAGTTAAAAAACTTAGCATATCGCTTAGCGAAGTCAATGTTTTTGCCAAGCTTTTCGTTAACATAACCTTTCTTTACAGACTCTAATAAAGCCGCAGATTCTTGTAGGTTAGTGTTTCTACTTTCTATGCCTTCTTTTAAGGACTTTATTTTATCTAAAGTATTTGCTTGTTGTTCTTTTGTAGTTTCTGTTGGTTGTTGTTCAAACAAAGAGACTTCATTGTTGTACTCCTCTTCCGTAAGAGCTACCTCACCTTTACCGTCTTGTCTGTTTACAGTCCCATATCTTTCACTTGTTGGGGTCGTAAATACTGTTGGCTTGTCGTATGCTGGTTGTTTTGGGCCTTCCTTTAACGTGCTTCTTAATTCTTTTATTTTAGCTTCGTCAGCTTTGTTATCTATGTCAACTTGTTCTTGTATTTCAGTTTGCTTAGCTTCAAAAGCCTCTGATTTTTCTTTTAACTCTGTTTTTCTTTTCTCAACTTTTTCTTTTAAAGCCGGATTATTTTTAATGTCAAAATTAGTCTTAGCAAAGTCTGTATCTTCAAACTTATCTATAGCACTATTTATTTCTTCTTTACCTACGGTTTGTCCTTCTATTTTGTATTCACCGGGTAGCATTGCTTGTAGTGTAGTCTTAGCTATATTGACACCAGCACCAGGCGCTTCACCAAGCGTTTCTAAAAATACTTCTTTAACTTCTAGTTCACCCTCTGTTAGTAATTGAGCTGCAGCTTCACCACCGCCACCTCCAGCACTTTCTATAACAACTTGTGCACCAACGTTTTTAAGCGTGCTTGCTCCAAGCTTAGCTCCTACTTTAGCACCCACCCCCGCTGTCATTCTATCAACAGCACCTATAATAATTCCCCTAGAAGCGGCTTTTGCCCTAGCAGCTATAACAAAGTCGTCGTCTTCTAGTAAAGTTTTAACATTTTCTTTATTGAGCTTTAAGCCTCTTTCTTGTAGCTCTTCATCTATATATCCAGAGAAAGACATACCTGCTTCTAAAACAGCTCCAGCGGCTGCATAAGCAGTCGGTATAGATGCAATAGCGCCTGCAGTTGCTGTCCCTGCCGACAGAACGCCAAGTCCTCCAACCGCACCTATAGCAGTACCTGTTCCAACAACAGTACCCCCGGTTGCTAAAGCGGATTCGCTACCCAACATTTGAGCAACACTTTGTATCATTATTTCAGGAGCAACTTTAAGTAAACTTTGCTTTTCAGTTATAGCCTTTGTAACAAAAGCCCAAACACCTTCTTCGTCTGCAATTCTATTGAACTCAGCCATTTCATCTGACTGTTGGTATTTAGACGATGCTTCATGAGCCTCTATCCATTCCTCTATGTCTTCTTCACTCGTAAAACCCGACAACAAATCTAGCGCTTCATCTGAAACGTCACCTGCAACAAAGCCACCAGCAGCAGCTCTATACATATCACCTGCAAATTCCGTTAATGGATTTCTATCAAAAGTTCTTTCAATCCAAGTTTGGTTGTTTAATTCATACTCTCTAGCTTTTCTTGTGGCTTCCATAGGATCCTCTTCCGGTGATCCTTTGAAACCATTTTCTAACTGAGTTGTATACTTTGTAGTATCGGCTTGCTCTTCCCCCGGTGCCGCAGTCACAACCGCATTCTGAGCACCTTGTGGCTTTCCCATTTGAAAACCAAATTGTTGCTTAAAGTTATCCTGACTTTTTGTATATTGTCCGGATGAATGAAGATTGTTGTAAAGCTTGTTTACAGACTCTTCATTGTTGAATTGAACTTTAAACTCTTCAAACGATTTAGTATAAAGGCCTTGTTCGTGTAACTTATTATAAAGTTTCTCCATTGTTTTTATTTAAATATCGTCATATTCTCCTCTGACTCCGCCTGTGCTTTGACTTCCTTTTTGTTCTAAGCTGTAGTGTAATTCTATCTCCCCAGCATCGTTAACAATAAAAAACGGATCTTGTATTGGTATATATCTATTGTTAATTATTGTATTAGAGCCTTGTAATATTCTAGCGGTATTAGCATCTGTTCCATTTTTAAGAGACTTAATGTAGTCTTCCGCTGCTAAAGCAGCTTTATCAATATCGGCTTGACTTTGCGTAAATTTTTTACCACCTGATATTATGTCTAATAGTTTAGACTCAATAGATTCCTTGGCGGCCTTTGCTTTATCTGGATTAAACTTACCACCTTTCATTAGGTTTTGATCTAAAACTACAGTGGCCGCTGGTCTAACTCCATATTCACTGCCACTATTGCTACCCCCGCTTCCTGTACTACCTGTTGACTTTGGTACATATATAGCTGGTTTTGGTTGCATTACTTTTTCATCAAATTGGTTAGTTATATAACCGAGTAGTTCCTTGTCTTGCTCCGCCCAATAAGACTTCATCTCATCTTCACTTTCAAAATCAAAGCCGTCTAATGATTCAGGGTGATAGTCGATGCCTTTGTTTACCCTGTTTTGATATATTAATGCTTTGGTATCATGCTCCATCGCATTTAAAAACTTCGGCGCTTGCTCTGCTATAATGTCTCTTTTAGAGTAACGGTTTGCGTCTGAGTTGACTATGTTTTGCTGTAGCTTAGCATTTGCCGTAGTAGCACTATCAAAAGCTTCTAATTCTGGTGTTATATTTTTTAACGTAGATAGCTCTGCTAATATATCTCTTTGCGTAACAATTGTTTTTTCTCCAGTCTCTGGGTTAGTATATTCGTAATCAGCGCCAATTCTACCATCTGTATAAGCAATAGACTTAACGGCGTCCATATCTCCTTTCATCCAAGAGTTAACTATCTTCATAGAAGGCTTATCAAGGTCCATTATATCTATCTCGTAAGATCCTATTTCTTTCATAGTTTTATCTATGATTTTATTCTTACTATTGAACTCTTCTACACCTCTTAGTGTTTCCGCTTGCTGTCTTTGGTCTAAATCTAAAAAGTTATCAAAAGACTTTAGGTTTTCGTTTAGTTCATCTTGGACCATATCACCAAGAGATAGCGAAGTATTTATTGCAGCTGATTCTAAATACTTACTATAGTTTTCTTTTATTTCATTTTCAAATTTAAGCCTAGCATCTTGCTTCGCCATTACGGCACTTGAAATATTTCTAGCGGCAGCATCTCCTGCTTTTTGTATTACCGTATAGTCTACGTAGGATACCGCTGGATTAGCATAAGCCCCAGTCGATCTATAAGAGCCGGCTTTAACGTTGCTAGCAGGATCGTGATAAATTCTTGATCTATAATCTTTTTGTTCTTCAGCCATTTTGTTTTTTTATTAATAACCCCCACCTGAAGCAAATCCTGCACCCATAGAAGCGGTATTAGAAGCGGTACTAGATATTGCACCCATCATTTGTTGTTGGTATTGTGCTTTTAGAAATTCAGCATTTTGTTGTTGACCAGCTATTCTATCTAATTGAGTCATTTCTCTTTGTTCTTGCGCTCCAAACATATACTGGGCTCCTGCCATTTGGGCATTTTGTACTCTAGCTTGTTCTCCCAAAACTAATTGTTGTCTTTGTTGTTCACCCTGAGCTCTTAGTCTAGCGTTTGCGGCTTCCTGAGACTCTATGCTAGCTGAAACTTCTCTTTTACTTTGGGCTGCTGCTCTAGCTAAAGCAGTTGCTCCACCCGCACCAGCGCCAGTAGATCTTAAAGAGTCTAGTGTGTTTGCTAATGATATGTCAGCTTGTGTAGCTTGCATTTCCGCAGCTTGCGTGGCTACCTGCAAATTAGCATAAGGATTTTGTATTTGGGAGCTCATGTCTTTAACGGCATCAGCTGGATTTATTATTTCCTGTCTATTAGCCTCTAAAGAAGCTAATTGCTCAGCGTATTTTTTTCCTTGCTTTTTAGCCTTGTTAGATTGCACACCTGCCATAATAGCAGTTGTTCCGCCAGCGGCAACGGCAACTGATGCACCAATAATTATTGCGCCTGCTATAAAACTCATTCTTTATTTGTTTTTAGTAAATTAATCTCTTCTATTGATATTACAGGATCGTCAAAGTTTTTAGCAATAACTTCTTCTTCAACTTCCTGTGGTGTTTTTTTGTTTGTTCCGTGTACTGTAATAAATATACAATCTGTATGTGTATAAATTATTCTTTTAGTGCCCGGCTTTGTTATACCATTGTGAGGAGCTTCTATTTTAACTACTCCATCTTCGGTTAAAATGGACATTGTACCTTTCATTAAAAAAAAAGGATGTTCTTTTTTATGTATTTTAGTTACAATTATTTGTCCAGCTGGATTAAATATTTCTCTAACGTAACAATTATCTGCAAATGTGTGCTTTACCGGGTTGTAAGCATGCAGCTCTTCACCCGTCATTGCTTTTTCATTTTTTTCCAGCGCTTCATGGGCTAAAGTAATTTCATCTCTAAACTTTTTTTTCTTTCTTAGCTCAGCCGCCGTTTCCCACATTTCATCAAACGTAAAAGAATGCTTTATATTCATGTTTTCAGTAGCTCTTACCCACTGCTTTTTCGCTTGCTCTTTTGTTAAAGGTGAATTTAATACCTGCTCGTTAATATCCTGCTCTGTCATATAGAAGAAACTTTTGCTTCCGAAGATACAGTAAAAAGTGATACAGGACCTTCTTGGGCAGCTGTTGCTCCGTTAATATTTCTGGTTGACATGGTTAGGTCTAAATAATGTCCTTTTAAACCACTTGTGTGAGAAAACTCAAAATCGTGATAGAAGTCATTATTTTTGTTTATTAAACCCGCATTGTATTCACCTTCTTTATTTATAAATCCAATGTTTACGCTTATACCATCATCACCTTCCATCTGCGATCCGCAGACAGGTATGTCATATGCTTCTTCTAGTGTTTCTGTATAACCAGCCAAACCATTTACGGGTCCATATTTTTCAGAATTTATATCAGTAGCCGTCCACCCGTGAGAACCTTCGTAGTTAACGGTTAAAAAGTTTTTAACGTTAGATGGCTGGTCGTTTATTATTAATTGAATATAAGCAGGATCATTACCACTTCCGTAAAAATTGCATCTAGGAACATTTTGGCTATAATGTTGCCATAAATTATAATTGTTATACGTAAAAAAATTGTTTTTATAGCTAAACCCAAAACTTGGCTTATATGAATATATTGAAGTCCATCCGTTGTTTTTTTCGTAAAAGCCCATTGTAATGAATTTCATTTCATCACTTTCCTCAGTTAACGTATTAAACTTCTTGCCGATAGATATATCACTGTCTGTTTCATCTGTGTTACCTATAGATAGTACGTACTCAGATCTTCTTGCGTCATACATACCTCTAATAAAATCAGCATTAGCTAAGGCTTCCCTACTAAACGTCTTCATTCCATACTCAGATATTTCAGTGATACCATCTCTACTCAACCGTAAAATAGCGCCTCTATCTTTATCTGCAAAATACTGCCTGCCGTTGTGGTAAGAGTGAGTCTCAGGGTGTTGTGAAATACCGTTAGCGTGTAAGTAAGGCGTTATGCTGCCAATTACTTTATTGCTAGTTGCTATCAGCTCACTACCAGTAGCGGTATAAATAGCATCTTTATCTATTAACGCCGAATGCACCTTCGCTTCTTGGAAAATGTTTAAGCTATTGTCTTCAGCAAATAACTTTTGTATGGAGCCATATTTTGGATCAAGCGCTCGAGTTATATCACTACCAGTAGGAAATTCATTAGTTCTGTTAACACCTGTTTTTTTGTTGTATATTCCAGAGTATATTAATTCATTAGACTTCCTCTGTGGTTCGTAGTCAGTGTCGGTCATGTAAGCCTTCACACCATAGTCAACTTGCGTCCCGTTATACTTACCTTTTATTCTAGACTCTTCCACATACCAAATCCCCTCTATAGCATCTCTATCACTAGTCGCCGAGTTTGATATAATGAATGTATTGAAGTACGATATTTCTAATTTTATAGGCATTTGTTTATTTTTTAAATTTATACCATCGTTTCCAATTAGCATCAGTGTCGTCGTCAGTCCATAGGGTGTTCTCATATGTACCGCCTCCATTGTAAGGCGCTAATGCCGCGGCTATAGTGTCGTTTTGGCCAGCTTCCCAAGCCATACGGTCTGATTTATATTTCCCCGGCTTGCCTGAAGACCTTAATATAGCTAAAGTATTCGGAGTATAAAATTCACTCTTATATATAATTACAGAAGTATCCCTATGTATAACTACGTAGTCATACTTAGCTTCGACATTTTCATTGCCGCTACCATTTATACCTGCTATGGGATAACCGAGCTTAGTATACTTGTAAATTATCATTATATGTCTATTATCCGCGTAGTAGTTAGTAAAACCGCTTCTTTCAGCTATTTTATCAGCTAAAAGTGTTTTGTTCTTGTCGGAGTACATTATATTACCAACTCTAGGATTACTTGCATCAACCGTTTTATTAACGCTGCCTCTTCCTATGTATGACGTAAATGTCTTAGCAAGCTGGTTTATATCTTTATTTGGTTCTTTAACATGCGCCGTAAACCTTCTGTGAATGATTTTTTTAAGTTCCTCTTTTTCAGCTATAGTTATTCCCACTGTGTCGGTTAAACCACCACCGTCGGTTACGGTAACTGTCGCCACTTTATTTGTGGAATCGAAGAAAGCGGCCTTATTGACCTTCCCGGTCTGCTCAAGACCTGGTAAACCGTACTGGTCCCATTTGTCATTTAACTCATAAACCCAAGTTGTTTTTAAGACCCACTTGTCGTTCTGTTGAACAACTTTAAATGCTTGATTAGCCCAAGCTTTAACAATATCACTACTAGCAGCGTCTCGTGCTGTTAACGTAGCAAAGTCAATATCAAATGTTAGACCATTATTTTTTTCAACAGCATTCAAGCCCCCATTATCGGCAGAGCCTGTGTAAATCTCACCTGTAGCAACAACGTCGGTATCAAACCTTTCATCATATAATACTTCAACGTTGCTAACAGACTGAGCACTTATGTTGGGTGCTACATTATTAACTGATAATTGCAACGTCCTTATGGCACTACCCGTGTAAGCGCCTCCAGAGGTGTATTCACTAACTAATGTTACTAAATCATACTCATCATACGCACTGTTGCGATGTGCAAAACCAACGCCTGTTGCTGTTAGAGCACCAGCGGTGGACAAACTGACCCTATTCTTTATATCTACTTGGTTGTTGTTGAGATATGACCAGAGATGCAATATTTCAAATTGTAAGCTATTTGAGGCATTACCCTTAGTTGCTTCAACTGTGCCAATTGCTGTTGTGTCAGCTATGTCTTCATCAATACTAGTGCTAAGTGAACCGCCGGTGAACTGTATACTCTCTTCAGTTGGTGCAGATGCGGGTGGGGCATAATTCAAGCTGTAGTTTAAATCGGTTACTAATCCGCATGTAGATGTTTCATAGTATACATCTAACTTAGATTCGAATGGCTCCGTTTCAAATACCGTTAATCCTTCATAATCAGCAGGTGTTGAAGTTGGGTTTGTTGTATCGTAGAATACGTTTAAATTAAGTATCTCAGCTAGTAACGGATTTTTATTCTGATTAAATACAACATCAGGTAAACTTGGAGATGATGCGGTATCAAATTGGCTAACGGTACCTAAGTTAACGACGTCGATTAAAGTGCTATTGTCGTGCGTTTGCATGATAGACTCCGTATCGGTTGCTCCAGACTGTATGACCTTAGGAAATAACAACTCATCCGACCCAGATAAATTGTTTTTGTTAATATCTACTTCTAATATGCTTCTAGGTACCTTATTGATGTTATCACCAAATAAGCTTATGTAAGATGGGCTACTAGAATTAGCATCCTCTGTTGCTGGGTGTGATGCGTATATGTTATAGTAATCCTGTTGAGTTTGCTTTACAACTAACCTATAAGAATACCAACCTAATACATTATTACTACTATATGCTTGTTCTAATGGAACTATGAATGAGTCTTTAAACTCTATAGTGAGTAGCTTACCAATTATATTGTCCTCTTCAGAAGACCAACTGAAATTACCGCTACCCCCTGGGCCTGCGCTAAATCCGAGGGTGCTATTCCAACCAGGATCATTTGCCACGGTTACCGTATCGCTAACGTTGTATAATGCTCTATTCTTGCCTTGTTTGACTGAAGATAAAATCACGGGTGATTGCCTTCCATATCTATCAGATAATACAATACCAACTTGATATGTTCTACGTTGTTTTATTGACGCGTATCTATGCGCAAATTCGGCATGTTGTAGATTTAACCAATCATTAGGAACCGAGCTAGTTATTTCCTGAGCACCTTTTGCGGACGAAGAAACAGTATAACTTATACCTTTATTACCAGCGGCATCTGTTGGATATTGGTAGCTTGATAGATAGTTACCATAAACAATTCTATTAGATACTACTTCCTGAGACTTGGCTTGTATCGGTATTTTATCACTAACTCGAACTATATCCCCCTCTGGTAGTACCTTGTAAGGGTTTTCACTTTTGTAATTAAATACAACACAGTGCCTCCAAAATGTTGGTTGGTTAGACCATACTTTATGCGGGTATATATCTACGTTGTCATAAAAACTTCTTAAGTCTTTAACGTCTATTTCGCCAACAACTCTAACAGCGGCATCGTCAGACTCTTTAACTAATATTTCAATACTTTTTAAGTTGAAAGCATTTTCCCACATGGGTACAAAAGCAAGTTGATCGTTATCACTGCCTGATGCAGTTCCGCTAGCTGTTGTTACAGTTATGGGAGTGCCGGACTGATTGCTAGTGAATATAACTTGGCATATACCATCAGTTGTTGCACTATCATCAGCACCTTTGATTATATATGTGCCAGCAGCCAATGTTCCGCCATCTACATCAAACGAACTAGAAGCGCTAACGGTACCATCAAATCTTCTTGTATAACCAAGATTTATGTCGTTAGACATTGGTAGAGGCACCCTAAGCTGAACGTTGTTTATTGAGTTTTGCATAACTGGCAACCTACCAGTTCTAAAAGCATTTTTTGCTCCGTACTTAGCTAGCGCAACTGTCTCATTGGTGATGAGGGTGCTGGCGTTAGGATCTGTTTCAGCGCTATCCGCAATTATGCAACCATTGTTTTGTGGTGCAAATACCACTTGGGTGAATGGTGCTATTAGTGAATACTCATTATCGTGAAACTTATACCTATAAGAGAATCTCAAAAAATTCTCTTTCATGTACTCTGACGATATACTTGACTCGTTTGTGAGCGTTCTAACGTTTGTTACAGTTGATGGGTTTTGATGCTCGACCAATATAGGCGCCGCATAAGGGGAATACTTAGCAACAGATATTTTATCCTCGCTATCGTAATAGCTAGTATCATTTATTGCTTTGTTAATATTTATCTTTCTAGGCTGGTTTCGGTTATCAGTCCAAAATAAAAGGTCCTCAATAACGTTGATACCGGTTATTAAGTTATTTTGTGAAAAGTTTAAAAAGTCACCACTAACAATTACAACTGGTTCTGCCATCGTTGACAGATCCTGCATTATGATTTTATTTGCTGCCATTCGTTATTCAATTAAGTTCCGGCTGGAATGGTTGGTAAAGTCGCTGTTACATCAGATAAGTTAGTTCCTTTTGATTCACCAGTTTGATCTGTTACGAACCAATATACTTTTTGGTTTAGCTCGTCCACATAATAACCAATAACGTCAGAACCGGAGGCGTAGGCTAAGGGTGTGTTGTAATTTAATTTATTACCTAGTATAGGCTCTGCAGACCCAACACCTTCGTCATTTGATTCTGGTATAGATATATTTTGCGCTTCTCTATACTCGTTTTTTGGTAGAATTTTTTTGTCTACGTCTTTATTAATTTTAGCCCCAGTAAAATTATTTTTTAGTTCAGCCATTTAATTAATGTTTTATGTGCTTAGACTTACCCCTCATTGATTGTATCAACTCTAAAGGCTTGAAGTTTTGCAACCTAAGTTTAGCGTTACGCATTGCTGCTTTCCTTTCTTTTCTATACCGATTTACTATGTACTCTGGCACATTCATTTTAGCACTAAGTACATTTAAGCCTATGTGCTTATATATAGCCTCTTCTGCAAACTTATGTACTTTCATTTCGCCATCAGTACCTAAACCATCAGATATATATTTAAGTGTTATTATTTTTCCCGACAAGTCGCTGCTAAAAGCAATGCTGCCTTCAGCTTCGTTTATCATGAATATCCCAGTATTAGCCGATGCACCTGCATCTAAGCCAAATCGTCCACCCATGTGTGCACTTCTTTCTACCTCATACACTTGAGAAGAAAAATAAGCGTTGTTCTGAATATTAGATGTGTCTCTGCTATCAAACCTATCTTGTTGTATTGAGTCGCCTAGCAACAAGTTTCCTTCGTTGTCAAATAAATAACTATAGTCATTACCTTGAAGTATTGGTATATTAGGCCTAGAGCTGTGCTGATATGGTAATATAACGTTTTCAAATCCTGCGTCATCTATCCAAGAGAACTTAACGTAGTTGACATAGTCCTGGGGCATGTCCATTATTAATGTTGGGCCTAACTCTATCTCTTGTATTTTTTCTACCCTAGCTATTTCGTATGAAAACTCTTGTATGCCTCTTTTACAATGAAACAATATATCAGAGCGCTTTACGTCGTCTATTAGTTTACCATTACCTACGTAAGCAATCATAAAGTTGTTTACAATGTCATCAATAGATATAAACTGATATTTGCCCGTTTTAGCAAACACATACCGTATCTCTACATTTTGGCCGGCATTTACTGTATATCCAGCAAGGGATACCGTAGGACTTGTGTATGTATAAAAACTTGGGTCTACTTCAACATTGTCAATATAAACTCTTATATCCGACTTAAGCGCTGGTACTGGGTCGAAGGTTAAGTCTATCGTTAAGGTAGTCGTTGGCGCAGCATTAAAGTAACCTTGTACTCCTGTGTAATACTGTGAAGCTGTTTCTTTAATTAATCCCATTTATTTTATTGTTTAGTTGCTTCGTTTGATTGTATTATTTGAGATGCCATTTGAGTTATGCTTGGGTCTCTTATAACAATGCCACTGTATGCTAATATCCCTGTAACCAAAGCCATTTCTTCAGATGGATGTAGCTCAAAGTTTGTTGAACCAGTTGTTGTGTATCTTTGTATAGCGTGATTACCAATAGTTAGAGTGACGTCAACTGAACCGCCAACTACTGACGTAGATATAGTAAGTACATCACCTATTTCGTATCCAGAGCCAGCTTCTTGTATTGACACTGAATCCACATTTCCGCTACCATCTGTTGTTAGATAAAATGATGCACCTACACCACTTCCGCTGTTAGTTGCAATTGTAACATTTTGAAGATCTAAGTTAACTGTTCTACTGCCCGCATCAGTGACCATACTAAGATCAACTAAGTCAGCTAGCACAACTAAACCAGTTTCCACAAATGTGTTTAAATCATATATTTTATTGCCATATTGAGAGTTAATTGTATAACCCCATCTTGGATCATCTGGCTTTTTTATATAATCAACAGTAACTGTCGACGCATCAGCTAAAGCTGGCAGCGTTGTTATCGATGTACCCGCAGTTTCTTGATAGTACACAGGAAAAGTTGATGATGGTGCAGTCAACGGTGAAGACTGCATGTAGGTAATCTCGTGCTTTTTAACTTCCTCATATGTCCTTAATCTATCATTACTTACAATGTTGATTATTTTATATATGTCGGCTGGTAAATTGGCAGACCCAGAAGTAAATGTTGAAGTATCTGTTTTGTATAACGTGTCAAGCTTTTCTTGAACATTATTAGTAGTATCAGCAACTCCTTGGTTAACAAGACCTCTCGCTTTATAGTTTAATGTTTTATTTAAATCATAAAACGTTTTGTCTACAAGGCTTAATTGAACTTGCTTAGCTATCTTATTAAACTCATCTGGAGTAAGATAGCCTCGCTGTTCCTTATTCATTATAGATAAAACGGTTTTGTAAACAGTATTTATGTTTATAGCCATTTTATACTTATTTTAATATGTTCGCTTTTTACCTCTTTTTTCTATTCTTGAACCCCTCTTAGCAAAACGCTCTTGTTTCCGGTTAGTTCTATCAACTTGCCTTCCTTCTTTCATAGCACCTTTGTAATCAGCAATATTATCAAAACCAGCTTTTTCCGCTTTCGCTTGACGCTTTTTACCAATGGCTTTTCCCCATGCGTATCCCATATCCCAAAAACTATCACCGCTTTTTGATATATACTGATCCTCAAACATTTTTGCTATTTTATCTTGGGCTTTAGATTCGTTGCTTTGTCTAGGCGGGCCTTGAGAAACATCTTTAATGTAGTTAGCATCAGCGTTGCGGTGCGGCAGTTCTTCAACCTTCATAACATTTTCTGCAGATTGCTTACTTAATAAATCCGCGGCTGTTTCAATACTGGCCGTATCCATTAGTTTAATGTCTTCACCGCGGGAAGACTTACTACTACTAGGCGTACTAGTCTTTGTGCTTTTGCCCACTTCTTTCTGTTTAAGATCAATAGGTACTCCCATTATCGCTTTGCTTTATTTGCTCTGTTATTAATCTTACTGCTTTTTTTCTCAAATTTAGTTGATTTGTTTTGTTTTTTAATACCAGCTTTATGATCTTTCACCTGCCCTTTAACGGTCTTTCTGTAATCCTTTAAAGTTGATCTCATTTCTTTAACACTAGCACCATCTTCAGCCATTTTAGCAAAGTTAGGGGCTTTGGCAATATTACTAGCCGCACTGGTATTAAATGTGCTAGGTGTTTCTACTTCTTTAGAACCCATCAACATAGTGTTTCCAGATCTTGGTAAGCCAGCTATTTGCATTTTTGACGGAGTGCTTTTTACACCTGCTGCTATTTCAGAGCTAGTACGTAGTCTAGACTTTGGCTTAGACTTTGGCTTTGGCTTTAGCTTTCCTGTAACAAACTCTGACGCGCGATTAGGATTGTTTTGCACAGCGTGTGCTTCTCGCGCTAATTCATTATTTGATTTTGCTGTTTTAGTTGCTTTAGTTGACTTTGGTCTATTTCGTTCATCTAAATCCTTCATTTTCCAATCAGGTCGAGGATCCGGATTAGTTGTTGGCGTCCATAGGTTGCTCCACCAGTCGTTACTTGGGAAACTATAATATTTAGCTTTGCTAACGTTTTGTTTTGAACCTTTGTTATCTGCTTTTGCTTTATTTTCAGGTGTTATTTTATTGTTAAATGGCATAATCGATTTGTTGTGTTATGGTAGCCACGATTTATTTATGTGGCTACCTTAACGGGTTTTTAATTGCTATTCTTTTAATCTTTTTTCAATAGTTTGGAATACTTCTATTCCTTCATCTGTTTTAAACCAAGCGGCCAAAGCAGAATATGGGTTTTCATCAAACGGCACTGTCATTAATTTTCTACCGTTACTTGCCCATTTAAAAGTTCTTTGATCTGAGGCTAGTTTTATAATCCCCTGTTCTTGAGCTTTTATACCTATATTCCTAACTTCTACATTATCATCAGAGGCTAGTTCTAAGAACATACTTGGATTATTCCTTGCCATAATCATAACATCTCGCTTAACCTCCTTAGAAGTCATCTTATTGACCTTAGAGCCTATTTCTACACGTAGTATAGCTTCAGCCTTGTCAATATCCATAGATTTAGCGGTATTTAAAGCATCTAATTCTATTTCTAAATAATCAAGATCATCTTCAGCTTCTTTTACGTTATCTTGTTCTTCATAATACTTATCCTTAGAAGGGTGATATAAAGAAAGAAACTTTTGAAGTGTAACCTTTTCTTTTGGCACAGCTAAAACACCTTCTCTAAAAGCAACGTGCTCTAAAACACCATCACCTTTAAATTCATCTACAAATAATGTTCTTTGGTTTCTAGTGTACTTTAATTCTCTTTCGTATCCTTTTTCTTCATCGAAATAGTAAATACCTCTTGTTTTGAGCATATAAACTATTGGTGACTTATTTCCTTTTAACTGGTATAATCTATCTTTAATTTCCCAGTTCTTTTCTAAACTTGTTGACATAATATAATTTAATAAATAAAAAAAGTAAAAACTTGAGGCCACACAATTATGACCCCAAGTTTTAATTAATTGCTATTAAGCATCTGTTGCGTTAAACAATATGAAGTTATTAGCAGCTTGTGTTACGAGACATCTCTCTGACAAGTAGTGAATCTCCATAGCATCAAGATCGCTATTAGAAGCTCCAACAGATCCAGTAACCCAAGACTTCATGCGTCGGTTATCAGTTTCAGAAGCTCTGTAACGAACGTGAAGGAATGGACGACGGATGTTCTTACCCATCATTTGATCATACACTGAAGATGTTCCAGCAGGAACTAAAACTCCCTCAATACCACCAACAGCAGCACGAGTAGCTTGATCATTCAAATATTTCCAGTCAGTCTTATAAAAATCATAAGAACCTCTTCGGAAACCAGAGAAACCAAGGTTAAGAGCCATATCTTCACTGTTCTCAAACACACCATAAGATGTTCCAGTAGAGTATCCACCGTTCATGAGGGCTAACCCAGTATCAATACCTAAGGCAGCAGAACGATTCAAGAAAAGCATGTTTTCTTCAATAGCGCCTTGCTTGTCCAGCTCAATACACATGTTATCCATAGAGGCTTGAAAATCAGCAGCAGTTGTTGTAACTATGTTAGCAGCACCAAATCCTTCAGATACAATACCTCTATCAGAGATAGCAGCAAATAAACCTTCAGTACCTGCAGTACCTGCGCCACCATCAGTTGGTAAAGCAATAGTAGAATCTGCGTGTACAAGCTCGCCTTCAACCATAGCCATTTCAAGATAATCTTCGAAACGAGTTCGGGTATCACCTTCAGCCTTCATATACCATAAGTAACCAGCTTGGCCAGCTTCTCCTGAAACTTCAACCCAACCAATTTGAGCGGCATCAGATCCTGATACTTCAAACTTGTCCTTGATAATAATAGGCTTATTGCTAAAGCTCTTGAATTCAGGCTTAACAGAGCCAGACATTCCAGCTGATCCTTTTGCAAATTCAGAACCGTAAACAAACAATTGAATTGGCTCGGTGTCAACTGCGCCCATGTTGCTCAACGCAGCTCCTCCATAAGGAAGGATAGTAGCCGTGTCATTAGCAACAGCGCTAACATAAGCTTTGATTACTTCACCACCAGTCATTAGCTTTGCAACAACCGTTTGACCTACTCTAAGAGCGTGAGCCCCTAAACCGCTAAGAGTGTTGGCAGATGCATCGGCAACGATTGCTGATGAACTTGCTGTTCCAGCTAATCCATAAGCTAAGTGAAGACGGCCTTGCTCAGACCAGATAATCTGATCGCCTGACATAGGCATTTCAGCTCCTACTAGTCGTAAGAAAGATGAAATTGATCTGTTTCCGTATCGCTCAACTTCTTGTTCGTAAAGCTCAGGAAGATACTGCTGACCCCAAGTATCAAAACTTGAATCAGCAAAATTAATATAGTTACTTGATAAAGTAACTTTCGAATGTGCGGGATCTACAAACCCCGTTGCTGGGGTAGTAAATTCGACTATACTTTGTGCCATTTTTTATATGTTTTAGTAATTTTTAAGTTTTATTTTCAATTTAGAACTGTTATCACCATCCATTACTCTGACCTTGGTACCATTTGCATTTATAACTCCTGGATCAGATTTTCTACCATTAACATTAATGTTTTTGGCCTCTGACGTCATTTGTCGCACTGCATCTGCTTTACCTTGCTCATAAAAATGATTGGCTAAACCATCGGGATTGCTAGCAGCAAAAAGGGCTTTATGATAACCTTTAGCGTCTGCTAATACGTTATCTTTAATGTACTCACTGAATACATTTAATAAATCACTTTGTGTTTGCTTAACGCTATCAACATCTTTAACGTTGTATCGATACTTCTTTTCTCCTACTTCAAATTCAAAACCTTTGAATTGTTCGTTAAAAAGATTATTCGTTACGTTGTCAAAATGTTCCTTTTGGCGAGATGATAGTTCTTTACCGCTTTTAACTTGCTCTTGATGCTGGTTGTAAAACTCAACTGCTTCTTTTTGCTCTGGACTTAACTTTGAACCCAACTTGACTTCATCGTAATATTTGTCTTTAAGCGAATTAAGAAACCCTTGAGCCTCTGAAACAGCTTCTTTGTGAGCTAGTTTTTTTCGGCGTACATCTCTTTCTTCATCAAACTCTTCGTCAAAAGAAAATTTGTCTTCAATTAAGAAGTCTATTTCTTCATTAGATAAGTGTGACTTAGTTTGTTTATAATACTCACGTAGTAGTGAATCACCATCTACGTTGCTATAATCTGCGTTTAATCTAACATAGTCATCTAGAGTTCCACCAGTCTCGTTCATAAACTCAACGACTTTCTGTATGTTCTCCGGTAGATCTATGCTATTCTCTTGTATTTCTTTTACTACAGCCTCTTTTGTTACCTCTTCAACAAGCTCAACAACTTCGTCTGTAATTTCTTCTAATACTTTTTGGTCTTCTCCTTCGTTGGCTTCTTCTTTTTCGGTGTTTTCTTCGTTGTTGGCTTCTTCTTTGATCCGTACATTTTCTTCGTTATTTATTTTTGCTAAATCTATTTTATAACCGTCTTCGGTTTTAGTTGTAACTTTATTTGGCTCAACTTCTTGCACGTCAACTTGTTCTACCTGTGTTGGCTCCGTGTTTTCTACTACTTCTGTGTTTTCTTCGTTATCCATAATATAATATAAAAAATTTGGTTTATAAATTAAAACCTCCTAGTAAGTCATTACCAGATGATTCAAAGTCTTTAGGTGGTTTGTTATTTTTTCTTTGATCTATAAGTTCGCTTTGTTGTGAAGCTTGAATTTTAGTTCTTTTATCTTTACGATCTTCCTTGTACTCTTCTCTACCGTTAATCACCTGTAAATCTAATTGTTTAAGTCCTTGATTAATTTCAAACTCAAACCTCATTAATTCTCTTTTAAGATCAACCTCTCTTTGCATTTTTTCTAAATCAAAACTATGCTTAACCTGCATCAATTGAGACTTAGTAGAAGCAAGTGCTTGTTCTTTTTGCATTTCAACTTCAGCGGATGCTTGAGCGGCCTGAGCGTTAGATTGTGATTGAGCTTGTATGTTTTGCATTTGTTGAGCTCTATCTTGTTCACCCTTTTTTCTTCTTCTCAGCTTTAGCAATTGATTAGCTAACTTTAAGTTCTTAACTTCTCTTATGTCTATGACGTCATCTAGAGTTATTTGGTCTCTTTGTAAAGCGACTTGTATGTTGTTTTCTAGTAATTGCTTTTCTTCTTCGTCCGGTGCTAAGCTTATATATACGCCAAAGTCGTGAAGATGCATGCTATGTAGTTCTTGTAGCGTAGCCACATTAAACTTGCCTAACGAATTTATAAAAGAGCTTCTAGTATTAGAATATTCTATAGCATCTGATAATCTTAAAGAAGTAACCTCAGCCATGCGCAGTGTTAAGTACAAACCAGCCTGCAATATGTGTTTCGTGGCTGTATTTGAATTTGCAGCTGCCATTTTCTGCAGACCAACTAATGCGTTGGAATCGGGTTTGCTACCGTCTCTAGCCTCGTTTAGGCCAGTAACATCGCGGAGCATTTGCATGTAGTAATTGTATGTAGTTATTAAGCTTTGTATCTTAGCACCACCAGAACCACTTTGTAACTCAGTTATAGGTACTCTAGCTGGATTCATATCTCCATCTGCTGTCATTGACCTTCCGATAACACTACCAGTTTGGAAATACATATTCAATGCCTCCTGTGGGTTGTAGTTTGTTCCGGTACCTAAGTCTATTTCGGCTAGGCCATCTGCATCCATATATATACCGTCAGGAACTAATCTTGACATAACTTGCTGCAACTTCAAGTGTGTTAACTGCACCATGTCTGCAAAAGAAGTCATTCTCGATACTAAAGATTCTGGTCTACCTTGATATATTCTAGGGGCAACTATGCAATAGCTCATATTAACCTTAGTTATATCTGACTTAGGCCTGGTCATATTTTCAGACAACCTCCACTTAAGAAGTTTTTCCATGCCTACTATCTTTGCCCCCTCATATAGTACCTCTATAGATCTTTGTACTTTTTCAAACTGAGACTTTGCGTCTTTAGGTGGATTAAACTCATCTGTTTTTTCAATAGCTTTTTTAGCACCTGATGCTGTGTTTTTTATTTTATATACTTGGTTGTTAAACGTTTTATATTCAAAAAACAGTACATCTACAAAGTTGTCTTGACTTGTTGCTGAATATTTTTGTGATCTATAAACAGAACCGTCGTAAGCCATATCCTCAACTTCTTTTATGTCATCATTAGTTAGTTGTGGAAAAAACTTCTTTAGCTCAGATATAGTCATTCTTTTAACTTCGCCCACATAGTAAAGATCATCAAAATATGGTGAATCAGTGTATGAGTATACTATATCAACAGGATCTACATATTCTATACGTATTCCTTCCGCGGTGTTAAATGTGCTTTTAGCGCATGACATACCTATAACAACTTGATCATAATCGCACCTGCGCTTTACTAAGTCAAATTTGTTTAAGTCAAACACGTTTGATATTGCCTCTTCCTGAGCAATCTCTATGGATGGCTTGTATTCAAGCTGCATCTTTACTGATAACTCTTCTTTTGTTTGTGGTAATTCTTTAGGATCATTCTTGAACATATTGATACCAGTTGTTGTATCAATTTTTTCAAGTAATATTCGATTATTCATGTCTCTTAGCATAGACTCTACATAATCGGTTTTTTGTTTTAAAGAATCTGGATCTTGGCTGTAAGTTTTTATATCAAAAACTCTATCAGACATACCATTAACAACTATGTCGACAAACTTTGGTATGATAGGTACTGGCTTCCAGTCTAGATTTAAATAAGATAAGTCACCATTTATAGCTAACTCATCTTTGTATTTTTGTATAGATTGTTCCCCTCGAGCATACAGTCTTAATCTATGAAAGTTGTCTTTAGTAGCTTGGTATTTGTCGCTACCGTTGTCTTTTCTAAACCACTCAGATTCTATGGCTTTTGCCACTTTCATACCATATTCATTTCCAGACTTTTCTACGTCAAGCACTGATTGACTAGGAAAAATCCCTTTAGATGGTTTGTTCTGCATTATATGTTCATTTTAATTTTTCTTCAACTCTGAAGTGTATCCAGTATTATCGTATCTTTTAAATCCAAAGTCAATGACTTTTTTTCCAATCTTTTTAACGGGCATGTACAGGTTTCTATTGCAGGCCATTATAGCTAAACCTGAACTAATAGATGCATCATGCTTAGTTCTATTATTTATATTAAATTTAGACCAATCGTTTAGCGTTTTATTAAAGTAAACGCTACCGTATTCTGCTTTTTCCGTTAAGCCTACGTGGTTAGCTATATAGGTTTCTATTGCAGCGGCATGAGCCTGCTTAACATCTTCACTAGAATTTGGTATGCCACCAATTTCTTTTTCTGTTATAGATAGCTTTTTCCAAGCTCTATCTGGTCTATTCATTGAGAATCCTCTATAACCTCTATTTTTGAAATGATACAGCAATCTTGGTTTATTGTTTTCAACCAGTATAGGCATGCCATAAAAAACACACGCCATTAATACATCTTCAAAAAATATTTCAGCAGTTTGTGGTCTAGCTATATATTCTAAAAAAATGTGGTTTGTAGGCACGTCTTCCATAGAGAATTTTGTTACTCCGTGTAAAGCGCCATTAGAACCTCTACCGTCTACAGTTCCAGATATATCATAAGGGTCACAACCAAAAGCACCTATGTGCTCGTTACCTGGGCACTTAACTCCATTCTTACTTATTACTCGATTTTGAAGATCTTTACTTGGTAACCAAGATAAATAAAATCTACCACCTCTATCTGGTATAAAAATAACTTTAGTGTCTATAGCCCCATTTTCCCACTGAAAGCTGCCTTGGGTTATTAAATTAGAACTATACGAATCGCCGTTAAAATCAATTTGCTCGTATATTTTTGCTAAATTAAATAAGCTATTTTTAGTTTCGTCTCTAAACGCGTGCTCTTCCGTCCTTGGAAACTGTCGATAAAACTCATTTAAAGCGTCCTGATCGCCCTTAAGACCTTCTACTTCGTTGTCCCAATGTTCTATAACCCCAACATCTATTTCGTCGCCGTGTGGATCTTGTTTTGGTTTGTCTGGTGTATCAAACACTGGCAAGCCAAACTTATCTATAAAGCCTTCGTAGTTCCACTCCATCGGTATAAACAAGTTATATAGCCCGCTTTTAGTTTGGCCGTTCTTGTTTCTCTTTAACGTGTCAGACGCATCATACAGTTTGCGAAAATTTTCGCCCCCTTTGTCTAAAGCATTAGAAGTAGAGCCCATCATACACTTGCCTACGATTCTGCTACCCAACCTTAAACAAGTTTTTGTAACTCGCCAATTGTTTAGTATATTATCAGGTCTTTCCCATTTTCCAGACTCATCGTGTACTAATAACTTAAGCTTTTCACCGTCATAAGAGTTGTCTCCAGTGTTTTTCCAGTCTATAGAAGTATCAAGACCTTCTAAATCAGAGCTTTTGGCTTTGCTTTCTATTTTTCGTCTTGTTAGCTTAGATGCTGGCACTCTAAAAGAAAGCTCTGTTTTAGGCCTATCCATACCATCTTGTATGGGCTTAAAAAAGAAGGGTAGGTTAACAGACATTGGTACAACCTTATCTGTAAACATTTTTTTAGCGTCGCTACCACTTTTTGATAGTATACCAAACCTAGCATCGTTCGTCATTGTGGCTAGATTGACAATTTCACCAGACGCCATAAAAGAAAAACCAGATCTTCTATTTTTTAGGTAGCACATTCCGTAACACCTATTATCTAGCTTACACGCCTCCCAATATAAAAAGAACAGCCGGTTAGCCTCTCTAAATTCCGCTTCTCCAACATCTATTTTACACCACTGCAAGTACATGTAGTGCGTACCTGTTATGTATGTGCTTACCCCATTGTTTTTAAACCAAAAACCATTTTCACGCCTATTAAATTCTTCGTCTATATAATCGTGATACTTTGACTTAAATTGCTCTGGACAATCTAACCAATCAAATATTGTTTTAATTTTTTCAAGCTCTTTGTGCTTGTCTAGTCTTTTCCAATATTGTTCTTGTTTGTCGCTAGATCTAGAGTAAACATCTTTAGGTTCTTTTGGTAAAGCTATTTTTAAACCAGATATTTCGTACACATCTCCTATTTGACCGGTGCCACTTAAAGAAATAATATCATCTTCACTATTATAACCTTTTTTCCAGCTTTTAGATTTATTTAACCTATGAAGCCTATTAAGATTCACAGGTTCTACTATTTTATATAACGTTTGGTTATACATTATTTTTTAGCTCTTTTTTCAGCAAAGCCGCTTATCGAATCTTGATTTTTGTCTTCTAGTACAACCCCGTTTAAAGCGGCATCTTCTTGCTCAATCCTAGACAATATTTCAAAAGCATCAAATATAGCTAGCTTTTTTGTTGCTGCGGCATTTTTTAGTCTGTCTGCGGATACGTCTTCGTCTGTATCTACAATTGGTTCTTCAGCAACTTTAATTAGTTCTTTTACTGCTACCCGCCCAGCTTGGATTATATGCTTCCTCGTTTCCTCCGTATTCATATTTAATTGAAATATCTTGGTTTCGCACTCTATATAAACGCTTGCCATCTATTAAAAATTCAAATTGGCTCTTAGGGCCTATGCCCACTAAATCACCTACTTCAAGCCCTTTACTACTAAGACCACTATTTGAATATATCAATATACCAACCAGCTCATTCTCGATATTTAGCTCGTACTTGTCTTTATTCTTTATTGGCTGCACAAAACAGTAATCTTCTAATGCCTGCCAACGTTCTTTGCGATCACCATTTGTAAACGGCTTGTAAGCATATACTTGATCTATTTGACAAGAATACAATTCTTCTTCTATATAGCCAGCACTATTTTTTTCAACGCCTTTAATGTTATGCCACCTTCTAAATATATTGTGGTGTACTATTACTTTATCACCCTTTACTATTGGTGTGTTAAATGCAAGAGGTGTAGATATTACTTCGGCTTCTCTGCTAACACTTTTATGATCAAATATATCCGTGTTCGTGATCAGCTTTTTACCATCTATGTTAACTTCGTTGTTATATCTACTGCCCGTGGGTTTTATTAAAAAATTAAAAACACTTCTCATTAATAGTCTAAGTTATATTCAACGGACACAGACATGTTTTTATTAAAGTCTTTCCACCGCTTTACATCACCCTCTGTGTCTTGTATATAAATAATATACTTTTCTTCAGACTCTTGTATATCTACAATTTGGTGCTTACCGTACACTTCTTGGCCAACCGAATAGTGCATTGCATTTTCTTTGTATTCTTTGCCTATGGTTATTTTACGGATTAATGACATCAGCTTCGGGTTCTTTTATAGTTCCATCTACAATACTAATACTGACCTTGCCATACTTATCCATAAGTTCTTTTTGAATAACTTGAAAGTTATCTTGGAGTCCGGCTAATCTAGCCATCAAGCTGTATTTGTGCATTTCTGCGTCTGATATACTTATTTTACAAGAATTCATTTCATTAGAAATGCCTTGCAATTTGACTAGCTCGTCTTGACTTATTTTGTTTTCTACTTTTTTCATTTTATTAAATTTATTTGCAAATATAGTTAAATATCTTCTTCAGGTTCAAATTCGTATTCTTTTTCAATCATCAGTTTCGGGAAAAAATGTTATTTCAGATTGATTGATCGTATCGAGTTTATCGGTATCTAGTTTCGTTTTTATCGATTCAGAGATCACCAGAGGATAGATGAATGAATCGGCAGGAATCATCACCTCTCGCCCATGAATGCGAAGGGATGCTACGGCTTCTGATTCTGCTCTATCTAGTATTATAAATTCCATCAAATTGCTGCTATAAATGTGTCAATGTCCGCTATCATTAGATCGACCTCCGCTGTTGTCATTCCTGTTGCCGCTACTTTGCAGCACCATTTTCCATTGGTGAAAGTGTCGATCACTCCTTGTTTGTTTCTTGCTCCAAAGGCGAAATCATAAGCGATTCCCGTGGTCGGTCGGGTTTGTGTCCTTGTCGTTCGAGTAGCCCCAACGGTTATATGAAGTTTGTTGGTTGCGCTTCTATGCCCGATTATCATTTTACCATCGGTTAAAGCTGTGCCACTTTTAGCGAAAGACGAAGAGTGACCATTACCGTAAACAGCCACATCGAAGGAAGCACCGTTTTGTGCCTGTAGCATTATTCGAGAAGCAGAGGTGTTCATCGCTCCGAGAATGTTGCGCGTTCCCGTTCCTACAAATCCACTAATATGATATGCCCCAACTAACCAATCTGAACCTGAATTAAAGTCGGTGTTCAAGTCAATTTGAGTATCTGCCCATTGAGTTACACCATCCCAAGTTACCCCGATTGAACTATCAATTGTCGGTGAGTTTTTATAAATGTCATCCTTCGTTCCAGGACTAACCATATTGATTTCAGCCGATGCCTCCACCCCTCCACCAACGGGCATGAATTGAATCAACTTTGAATAATATCCATTCGATTTTGCAGCTACAAATAAATCTGAGCAAGCAGCCTTGAATCCATTAGACAAAGCCCCTCCAGCAGCTACTACAGCAGCAAAGTAAGTCACAGCGTCCGTGTCGTAACTTGGTGGCGGCCCTACATCTCCACTTGAGCTTGTTGCTCCTAGATTTAATCCAAACATATATTATATTTTACCAACAATTATCCAGTTGTCTACTGTTATTTGTTTCAATGTTGCCCCACCCCATTGCGCTGTAATTGCGATTGTTGCAATTCCCCCATTTAAATTAACACCTATTCCTGGGGCTACCGTTACCTGACCACCTCCCGCTTGAATCATATCAATCTCTGTGCCTACAGGAAATGCTTGGGTTGAATTTGGAGGAATATTTACAGCTACTGCAGCTACATTATCAGAGTATATAAAAGTACCCTCGTGTGTACCTAGTGTTAAGTCTATATTTGTGGTTGTGTCAGTAACTATTGGTCTTTTACCTGTTATATCTTGGTTGCCAGTTATAGCACCTGTCATTGCCCCACCCGCTTTTGGTAATGCAGCATCGGCTGTTAATCCTTGAGCTGCAGTAGCATAATCGGTGGTAGCAAAAGCTTTTACATCCGCAAGGTTAGTTACTTCAGAATCCATCAATGCACCCGCGGCAGTAACGTTTGTTGCGTCTGTTACATCCGCTAAAGCCTCTATACCGTCTAGCTTTGTTTTATCACCGTTAACAAACGCACCTTCGCTTGGTGGTTGTTGTGCTGTTGCGCCTAAAGCTGCCCCTGCTGTTACTGTGGCTACCGCAACTGAATTAATAGTGCCTACCGTTGTTGCGCCTGTGTTGCTAATTGTAACGTCACCTGACATTGCAACAGATACCGATTGATTTGATGAATTACCCAAAAACATCTTTGCAGAGTCAAGGTTTGGTGTTGCATTCGTTCTACCAGCACCGCCTACTTTGATAGTCATATTGGATGTTGGAGTGGCCCTTTCTATCTTACCGATGTTTTGTATCAAGTTAGCCTCTCCTGATGGAGGAACATTTGTTAGTTTTCCAGCTTCAGTAGATGAAACATAAACTGTATCGCCTACAGAAAAAATAATACTGGTTTCGCCAAAGTCAGTAACATCTAATCCTTTGACACTTCCAAAAGTAGCAACCTCACCTGTGTTATTCTCTGCAATATCAGCTAAAGCTATCCCAAAAGCTGGCATTGTAGCCGATGAATTTGATTGTGCTAATTGAATCTCTGGTGTGTTGCCTGATATACCTGAGATATAAACAACCTCTCCTTTATCAATTGCGCTACCTATTGCTTTTGCATCAAATCTAACCGCACCATTCAAGTCACCGATAAAGTCAGGTGCTGTTATGGCTCCAGCGTCGTCTATTGTAGCAGAGGAGTTTTGTAGTAGCTTACCTGTGGTTGTGTCAAATCTAGCAATCGCGTTATCTGTTGCCGAAGATGGGCCTACTACATCACCACTGCCTCCGCCACCACTTACTGTAGCGAATGATAACTCCCCTGCTCCGTTGGTCTGAAGCACTTGTCCTCCTGTTCCATCTGTTTGTGGGTACTTAATGCCATCAATAGTAACATTACTTGTAATAACATTACCTGGCCCACTCGGTGTTATTGAAATGTCTCCACCACCTGATGACACAATACTGTTACCATTGACATCTAGGTCTCCACCAAGTATTGGTGCGGCATCACCGCCAACACTACTTAACTTATTGTTAAATGTGTTCCAGTTAGTTGAGCTTAGATAACCGTCTACTGATGTAGTTGCCGCAGCCATTGATATATCTGGCGTTGTTCCGCCTGAAGAAACTACAGGGGCTGTTCCTGTAACACTTGTTACGCCAGAAGTTGTAACGTAGCCTTGTGTGGAATGATCTCCCCAACTATAAGCAGTGTTCCAGTTTGTTGAATTATCTGTTAGTATACTATAAGTGCCGCTACTAGCACCTCTAAGCATAATTCCTTGTGATGTAAAATCACCATCAACAACAACGTCAGCATGAGATGTCTCACTTGTAATATACCCCTGAGCTGAATGGTCACCCCATCCATAGGCTGTGTCCCAATTAGAACTATTGTTGGTGGTAATACTATAAGTACCAGAGCCATTAGTTGTCATAAGGCCCGCCGTGCCAAAATCACCGTCTACAAGTACATCAGTATGTGAGGTTTCAGAGGTTAAGTAACTAGCGGACGAGTGATCACCCCAACCATAAGCTGTATCCCATTGACCAACTTTAGTGTCGGTAATGGTATTAGCTCCCATGTCAATTATTTGACTGTTAGCATCTAATGTGCCACCCAGCTGGGGAGTAAGGTCTTCTATAATATTAAAAGCAGCTTGTGATGCCGCAACCTCTAGGCTTATCTTGCCTGTTGAATTATCGTATGTTAGTACGAAGTTGTCAGTACCAGCACCCGGAGTTTGCGTCGTGTCAAAACTATAGTTGCCCAAGCTAGCTGTGTTAATAAAGGTAGACAACTCACCGACCGTATAGTTCCTAACAGTTCCAGTCGTAGCGTCTGTACCTACTACTTTATCGCCACTTGTTAAGGTCTGATCTAAAGAATATGATGTTATTCTAGCCATTATCTATTTGGATCTTTTATCATATCGTCTATTGCCTTATTAAAGACTTTATCGGTGTATGATTTGTTTTTGTAAAATATGTTTCGTTCAGAAACAGGTAGGTCTTCTTGACCTGCCATTATTCTGTATATTCTTGATATAATATTAGAAAATTTAAATGACACTTTATATATAGCGTATTTAGAATCTAGTCTGTTTCTTTCTCTCCAAACTTCTATCCAACCTTCTCTTCTTAGTCTTTCCCACCGGTGCTTATCCCAAGAGAACAAATACACGCCATCTATAAAGTCTTTTCTGTTGAATCTATTTAGTGACTCTAAATATATAAGCAATTCTAAATCAGCTTCTTTTATATTATAAGTTTTACAGACCCATTTTCTTATGAGCCTGTAATACTTCAATATTTTTATTTCTTTTAAATCTGAGCCTGATATTTTCATTCAACAATCACAATGTCAGCTAGACTTATAACTTGGTAAAGCTTACCGTCAAAGTCTATGCCATGCCCCGCGTGTTTGTCATACATTACAATGTCTCCTTTTATAACGCCCTTGACTTTATCTCCGCAGGTTACAACTTTGCCTCTTTGGTACCTAACGTCTTTGTTTTGAGATTCAGTAAGTTCTAAACCTGCTACTTTGGCTATTTCAGCTTTTATTTTGTCTATTACCAAGTAATTTCCTATTGCTTTCATCATAACCTTATATTAGAGATTACACAATCCGCGGAAATTATAGTGCTTACAACTGAAACAGCGTTTTTTAACGCGGTTTTTGTCACTAAAGCTGGGTCTATAATTCCAGATTTCAACATATTAACGGTTTTACCAGTAGATACATCTAAGCTATAACCCCTTTTAAAAACTAAGTCTGCATGGTTAAATCCAGCATTTTCTAATATAACTTCCCAAGGTCTACAAATTGACCTTGTCAGCAACTTTTCTAGATCTTTTGTTTTTACGGTATGTGCTGCGTTTAATAGTGCAACTCCTCCTCCTGGAACAATACCGTCTTGTAAGGCTGCCTTCGTAGCGTATATAGCGTCTTCAACCCTATCTTTCTTTTCTTTAAGTTCAACCTGAGAATCAGCACCTACAAAAATAACAGCAACCTTACCTTTAAGAATAGCCAAGCGCTCTTCAATCTTCTTTTTAAGAAATGGATTGTCTTCATCTTTGATTAAATTTTCAACATACTCTATTCTTTCGTCAAGCTTAACTGACTGTTGTTCAATGGTAAGCACCGTTGTTTTGTTGTCTGTAATAGCTTTGTTTACTACACCTAGGTCTTCGGGACTTATTAAGTCCATATCATCGCCAAGCTCTTCGTCTATAACTTTAGCGCCGGTCAATATAGCTACATCTTCTATGGTGTCACGCTTAGTTTGACCAAAACCAGGTGCGTCAATAATGTTGATCTTAATGTTACCTTTTACTTTGTTAGCTAGCAAAGCAGACATAGGTTGCTCTTCAACTTGTCCTATAATTAGCAAACTTTTATTTTGCTTTATAACAAACTCTAATATATTTTGTATTTTCCTTACGTTAGGTATTGGCGAAGACGATATTAGTACATAAGGATTATCTAAAATAGCTTTACCAGAATCTTTGTTAGTTACTAAGTGTGGTGATTTTAAACCACAGTTTAACTGTGTTCCTTCTATCATTTGTACATAGGTGTCGCTATTGTCAGAGTTTTCTAACATAACAACGCCATTTTTACCAACGTTAGTAAAAGCTTCACCTATTATACCGCCAAGAAACTTATCATTATTGGTACTTATATTAGCTACATGTGTTAGCATGTCATCAGTTACATTGATTTTTACTTTATCGATGTGTTCGATGATTTTTTCAAGCGCTGTGTTTATGCTATTCTTTATAGACCTTATATCTGATTCACCAGATGATAGCTCTTTATAAACTTCACTAAGCAGTGCTTGAGCTAATACCGTAGACGTAGTAGTGCCATCACCAGCTTCTCTTACGGTGTTTCTAGCGGCTTCTTTTATTAGTGTTGCGCCAATGTTCTCTATTGGATCTAACAACACCACAGATTCAGCCACAGTTACACCATCTTTGGTTATAATAGGCTTACCCATCGCGTCTTCGTATATAACACACTTGCCAGACGCGCCTAGTGTAGATTTTACGGCCTCAGCCAGTTTGTCTACACCAGATTTTATTTTACTCTTAGCGTCATCGCCAAAGGTCAAATCCTTTACAATTTCACTTGGATTATTATATTCCATTAAATTAAATTAAATTATTTTACTTAAATGTTTTGACGACCTTAGGTCCTTCTGCAAATGTAAGCTTTTTTTCATAATGCTCGACGCTAGCATCAATAGCTTTCTCTGCCTCAAGCATACTTTGCCTACGCGTTACGTCAACCCATTGGTCGTCGGATCTTAAGAACTCCGTTTGGAAGTACCCATTTGAGAGTTGCACGATCCTCCAATTTTTTTTCTTTGTCAAGCTCTTCCAAAATTCTATGGTTTCTGGGCTTGGGGTTTCATTCGCGTTAAACGAGTTTGTTTTGTAATAAAAATATGTCATTGTACTTGGTTTTGGTTTTTGTTATTTTACGAATCTATGTTATTCTTGTTATGCTTAACTCTATTTTTTGCTGTTAATAATATTCTTTCTTCTAATCTAGCGATGTTAGACCTTAGACTAGCATTCTCCTCCATTAGCTTTTCTATCTTTTTATATAGTTCGTCTACTCTAGCTTCTAGCTCGGTTATTCTATCCTTGCTGTTTTCACGCCTGTTAAGCTTAGCCTCTGCGGATTTATCAATTTTCTTTTTCCAGATACTCCAACCTTCTTTAAGCCCTAGCGCGCCAATCAAGGCGATTAGCATTGGAATTATATTATCCTTATCCATCTTTAATATTTCTTTTTGCTTTCTTTTCTAGTTCCCTCGCCTCCGTTACCTCGGTTGTCTTTAATAGTTTTCCAACGGCGGTCTTTGTGATCGTAGTCATGTAGTTTTAACCAACGTTTAGCATAAGCCAAACTGTACTTCTTGGTGAGCTCTTTTAGCTTAGCTCTTCTTAGCCTCTGGTTTTCTGCTTTTTTATCTTTACGATCTTTTGTCATAGCAGCGCTCTTGTCCCTCTTTTCTTTAGCCGCTTTAGCGGCCGACGATAATTTTTGCTTTTCCATTATCCTAATACCCAATTGTTGGTGCCTATGTTAATCAAGTGCTTTGGGAAATGTTGATCTACAGCTATGTTAGCACTCGTACTACCATTTACGGTAACGCCTGATCCTGATGTTACAGCCCCAGTAGTATTGGTAAAGCTTAGTATAACATGTGTCCCTACGGGCGTGACAAGTGCGTCAGGTATATTAAGCTTAGGCGTTCCAGCGTCAGTAAATACAAATGTAGTATCAAAATTTGATGATGACAGATCTACTGGTGACGCGCTATTAGTAGTTTTAACCTCTTTATGCGTGGTAGATATAACACCTTCTGTTGTATTACCAGCCGATGGTAATATGCTATTACTAGTTATCTGAACCTTTTCATTTTGTATCGCACCGGTTGTAGTTAATGCGCTTGCTGATAACAAAGTACCGCTCCACGTTAATGCCGAAGATGCGCCGAATGCGCCACTATCATTAAACTGTATTTCTGTATCGTTACCAACTGGCACTCCTAAGTATTGTGGTATGTTCAAAGTACCACTCGTTAATGTAGCAGCACCTGATGTACCAGTTGTTGTTAGAGAAATAGTATAATTAGGCACGTTAAGTGTGCCAGATGCTAACGTTGCTACTCCGGATGTGTTAGTAGTTGTTAATGCACTAAAGCTGTCTCCCCAATCTAATACGTTACTACCGTTAGTAATTAGTATTTGGCCATTAGATCCTGTAGAACTAGGGAATGTCAAAGCTGTACCTTGCCCAGTTAAAATGAACTGTTTTAGTGTATCTACCGTAATGTTTTTAGTTGACAAATCGGCATCAGTGGAAACTAATCGCTCAGTTCCAGTTAACGTACCATCTATTGTTATGTCTTTAATTCTTGCCATCTGTGTATTTGTATATTAACAATATCACATGAAATATTATTTTATTAAAACCGGGACTATAGCCTTGTAAGTCCATAGATCTTATAGGGCTAATGTCTCACTTTTGTTAAGATGTATGGAAGTAAAGTGTTTTATACCCCGTATGCAAGCCATACCCCCCAAACGCAAAGCGGTTTCAAAAGCCCCACGGGCCCCATACCCAGGGCCTTGCCCCATATTTTTTCACGTTTTTCCCTAGGCCCTATAGTATATGGATCACATACATATAAGCAGGCAAGCTGCTATACACAAATACGACCTTTTTTTTATTTATAAATACGACCTTATATA
>Ga0075467_10000427_pt1 | contig 33218 bp, 27 predicted proteins | sample DEB08_DNA_9_FD_75067 | JGI IMG/M metagenome (GOLD analysis project Ga0075467, IMG submission 75067) | Aqueous microbial communities from the Delaware River and Bay under freshwater to marine salinity gradient to study organic matter... | ecosystem: Environmental > Aquatic > Marine > Coastal ... | reverse complement strand
GTGGGGCAAGTCGGGGAAACTGGATGCAAAACTGCTCTATCTGCGGGTCAATGGCCGCCAGATCAGGCTTACCGGATCATTTGATGACAAGGGCGTAACCGGAACCGCTGGTGTTGTCGGCGCCATCGCCCTTGTCCCGATCGCGGGATTTTTCATGACGGGAACCAGCGCCGTCCTGCCAAAAGGTGGCGCGGTTGGTGGCTTCATTGATGAAGATGTGGAACTGGCGATCGCGAACAAGGCACCGGCTCCGCTCGCGGTAGGCGCACCCGCTCCGGCCATGGCAGTCGAAGCAGAAAGCGCCGAACCGGAAGAGTGAACTGAAAGGGCCTGCGCCGGACAAGGCGCGGGTCACTTTCACCGTTGCCCTTCAACGTGCCGCCCCAGCCGGCCGGCCGTCAATCCCCGCCCGCAGCCCGGACTTGCGCGCGTCCCGGCCCGCCGCCGCGCGCCGCTTTTCGCCAGTTTCACGATTGTGCATTGCCTTTGGTGACTTATAAGCATAATACACCTCGAACACTCCTATTGGAAAAGCAGGAATTCGAGGATGCTGGAACTCAAGAATGTAACCCATGTCTACCCGAACGGCACGAGGGCGCTCGACGATGTCAGCCTGTCGATCCCCAAGGGCATGTTCGGATTGCTCGGTCCCAACGGGGCGGGCAAGTCGACGCTGATGCGCACGGTGGCGACGCTGCAGACGCCGACCCAGGGCGAGATATATTTTGGCGATCTCGACATATTGAAGGAACCGGAGAAGCTGCGCGAGACGCTGGGCTATCTGCCGCAGGATTTCGGTGTCTATCCGCGGGTCTCCGCCTATGACATGCTTGATCACATGGCGATCCTGAAAGGGATAGCCTCGGCCACCGACCGCAAGGCGACGGTCGAAACCCTGCTCAACCAGACCAACCTGTGGGACGTCCGCAAAAAGGCGATTGCCGGATTTTCCGGCGGCATGCGGCAGCGTTTCGGCATCGCCCAGGCGCTGATCGGCAACCCCGAGCTGATCATCGTCGACGAGCCGACCGCCGGCCTCGACCCGGAGGAGCGCAACCGTTTTCTCAACCTGCTCGCCGAGATCGGCGAGAATGTCGTGGTCATCCTGTCCACCCATATTGTCGAGGATGTCTCGGACCTGTGCCCGCAAATGGCGATCATATCCGAAGGACGCATCCGGATGACCGGTGCACCGCTGGACCTGATCGAAAAGGCCAGAGGCACGGTCTGGGCCAGGACCATCGCCCGCGACCAGCTGGACCGGGCCAGGGCCGAGCATAATGTGATCTCGACCCGGCTGTTTGCCGGCCACACGATCATCCATGTGCTGGCCGACAGCGATCCGGGCGACGGTTTCAGCCTGGTCGATGGCGGGCTGGAAGATGTCTATTTCTCGACTCTCGTCGGTGCCCGCAACGGCAGCGGCGCCGCTGCTGCCGCCTAGGTCCGGGAGAAGAAGATGTTCGCCAAGATCGCCACGTTCGAGCTGCGCTACCAGCTGCGCAATCCGGTTTTCTGGGTTGTCACCATCCTGTTTTTCCTGCTCACCTTCGGCGCGGTGACCGCAGAGAATATCACCATCGGCAGCGGCGGCAATGTCCATGTCAACGCGCCGTCGGCGATCATGCAGATCAGCCAGATCCTGACCCTGTTCTTCATGTTCGTGACCACCGCCTTTGTCGCCAATGTGATCGTGCGCGATGACGAAAGCGGTTTTGGCCCGATGGTCCGCGCCACCCGGGTGCGCAAGTTCGACTATCTGTTCGGCCGTTTTGTCGGCGCCTTTCTGGTCGCCGCCATCGCTTTTGCCGGAGTGCCGCTGGCGATCTATATCGGCAGCCTGATGCCCTGGCTGGATCCCGAGACCGTCGGCCCCAACCGGCTCGGCTATTATCTGTTTTCCTATTTCATCCTGGCGCTGCCGGGCATTTTCCTGACCTCCTCGGTCTTCTTTGCGATCGCCACCGTGACCCGCTCGATGATCTATACCTATGTCGCGGTCGTCGCCTTTCTGGTGCTCTATCTCAGCTTTCTGACCGTCATCGGCAACACGCCGGAATGGCAGGATACGGCGGCGCTGTTCGAACCGTTCGGACTGGGCGCGCTGGCGGTGATCACCGAATATTGGACGGTGACCGAGCGCAACAGCCTGCTGCCGGCGCTCGAAGGCACGCTGCTGTACAACCGCCTGTTTGCCGTCGGCCTGTCGATGCTGGCGCTGGCATTCGCCTATCACCGGTTCAGCTTCGCCGAGCGCGGCATTTCCCGGCGGCGGATGAAGAAACAGCGCCGGCAGGCGGCCAAGCTCGCGAAAACCGCACCCCAAACCGTCGACAGGCTTCCCGCTCCCGATCCGAAATCGGCCGCATGGGCGCAATTCTGGACCCAGATGCGCCTCGAGATGCGGATGGTGTTGCGCAGCCCGGCCTTTTTCATCCTGATGCTGATCGGTCTGTTCAACGCCAGTGCCCGCCTGCTGACCTCGAACGAGATCTACGGCACCCCGCTGATCCCGGTGACCTTTTCCCTGATCGGCATGTTGCAGGGATCCTTCGCGATCATCCCGTTCATCATCGCCATATATTATGCCGGTGAACTGGTCTGGCGCGACCGGGACCGCAAGATGCACGAGATCATCGACGCCACCGCTCTGCCGAACTGGGCCTATATGGCCCCGAAAACGCTGGCCGTGTCTGTCGTGCTCGTGTCGGCGCTGGCGGTGTCCGGCATTACCGCCGTCGCGATCCAGTCGATCCGCGGCTATTTTGACTATGAACTGGTCAAATATTTCACCTGGTATGTGCTGCCGCTCGGAGTCGACATGATCCTGATCGCGATATTGGCGGTCTTTGTCCAGGCGCTGAGCCCGAACAAATATATCGGCTGGGCGATCATGCTCGTCTATTTCGTTTCGACGATCACGCTGAACAATCTCGGTTTCGAACATCCGCTCTACCAATATGGCAGCACCGGCGACAATCCGGTGTCCGACCTGAACGCCGACAATATCGAGCGCGCGCGCAACTGGTGGCTGCGGCTCTACTGGGGCGGATATGCGCTGATCTTTGCGGTGCTGGCGCATCTGCTGTGGCGCCGGGGAACCGAATCCAGCCTGCTCCCCCGGCTGCGCCAGATGCCGCGCCGCCTCGCCGGTACACCCGGCCTGATCATGCTGGCAGCCGTGGCCATTGCCGGCGGAAGCGGTGCCTATATCTTTTACAATACCAATATTCTCAACGAATATCGCACCACCGACAGCTCCGAAAAACAGCTCGCGGATTATGAGAAAAAATATCTCAAATATGAAAATGTCGAGCAGCCGGCGATCGCCAGTATCACCCTCAAGGTCGACCTGTTCCCGGAAGAAAAGCGGGCGGAATTTGCAGGCTCCTACGATCTGGTCAACGACACGGACGCGCCGATCGAGACCCTGCATGTGCGGTTCAACGATCCCTATGTCGAGATCGTGAAGCTGGATGTGCCGGCGGCGACGCTGGAGATGGACGATCCGAAGATGCAATATCGGATATACCGTTTCGACCAGCCGATGGCGGTGGGAGAGAAGCGGAGCCTCAGCTTTCAGAGCCGGCGCCAGCAAAAGGGGTTCCGGGCTGGTGATCAGGATATCCGTCTGGTGAAAAACGGCACCTTCCTGAACAACGGAGAATTTTCTCCCTATATCGGCATGGATCGCAACAGCTTGCTGAGCGACCGGCAGACGCGGCGCAAATATGGCCTGCCGCCGGAATTGCGGCCCGCGAAGCTGGAAGATGAATCGGCGCGGATGCGCAACTATGTCGGCAATACCGACTGGGTGATGTCGGATATCACCGTCACCACCAGCAGCACCCAGGTGCCGATCGCACCGGGCAACAAGGTCAGTGACGAAGTCCACGGAGACCGCCGCACCGCGCGATTTGTCTCCCGGTCCCCGATCCTGGCCTTCTTCTCGATCCAGTCGGCCGATTATGCGAGCAGAAGCCGCACCGCTGACGGCGTCGAGATGACCGTCTATTATCATCCCGATCATGATTATAATATCGACACGATGCTGGATGCCACCCAATCATCGCTGGCCTATTACAAGAAGAGTTTCGGACCCTATCAGTTCGACTATGCACGGATCATCGAATTCCCCGGCTATGCCCGCTTTGCCCAGGCCTTTGCCGGTACCGTGCCCTTTTCCGAAACCATCGGCTTCATCGTCGACAACAGCGATATCAACGAAATCGACTATGTCACCTATGTGACCGCGCATGAATTCGGCCATCAATATTGGGCGCATCAGCTGATCAGCGCCAATATGCAGGGCGGGACCCTGCTGGTCGAAACCATGGCGCAATATTCGGCGCTGATGGTGATGAAACAGCTGTATGGCGAGGACAAGATTCGCCGCTTCCTGCAATTTGAACTCGACCGCTATCTGGCGGAACGCGGTAGCGAAGTGATCGAGGAATTGCCGCTCAACCGCGTCGAGAATCAGGGCTATATCCACTATCGCAAGGGCGCCGTGATCATGTATCTGCTGCAGGACCGGCTGGGCGAAGATCGGGTCAATGAGATGCTGTCCAGTCTTCTGGATCGCTACAAGTTCAAGGGCCCGCCATATGCCATTTCCACCGATCTGGTGGACGGCTTCAAATCGCTCGCCCGCAATGATGCGGAGCGGCAGCTGGTGACCGATCTGCTGGAGAAGATCACCCTCTATGATCTGAAAGCCGGCGCGGCCACGGTCCGGAAACTGGCCGACGGGCGGTTTGAGACCGAAATCTCGATCGATGCCGCGAAATATTATGCCGATGGTATGGGCAAGGAAAGCGAGGCCGACCTGGATGACGAGATCGATATCGGCCTGTTCACCGCCAAGCCGGGGCGCGGGGCATTTGACAGCAAGAATGTGCTCTACAGGAAACGGCACCAGATCCGGTCCGGAACCCGGAAGATCAGGATAGTGACCGGGAAACGTCCGCTCTTCGCCGGCGTCGATCCCTATAATAAATATATCGACCGCAACAGCGACGACAATATTGTTGAGGTGTCTGCACCTTAGCCATCTTGACGCGCCAGAAGCTGTGAGCCATGCGCTGCCGATGCGATTTTTCTCTGATAATGCCGCGTCGGTCCACCCCAGGTTGCTGGAAGCGATGGCTGCGGCCAATGCGCCGGACACGGCCTATGACGGCGATGCCCTGAGCGCGCAGCTGAACAGGGCCTTTTCCGACCTGTTCGAAACCGAGGTCGAGGCGCTCTGGGTGGCGACCGGAACCGCGGCCAATTGCCTGGCGCTCGCCGCGATGTGCCCCGCGCATCAGGGCGTGATCTGCCACAAGGAAGCCCATATCGAGCAGGATGAAGCCGGCGCGCCCGGTTTCTTCACCGGCGGCGCCAAGCTGATGCTGCTCGACGGGGCAGGGGCAAAGCTGTCGCCGGAAACGGTCGAGGCCCATTGCGCCGCGATCCGCGACGATGTCCACCAAGTGCAGCCGTCTGCCGTTTCGATCACCAATGCCAGCGAATATGGCATGGTCTACCGTCCGGAAGAAGTCGCCGCCCTGTCGGCCATCTGCAAGGCGCGCGGGCTCGGCCTGCACATGGACGGCGCCCGCTTTGCCAATGCGGTCGCCACGCTTGGCTGCTCGCCGGCCGAACTGACCTGGAAGGCCGGGGTCGATGCGCTCAGCTTCGGCTTTGTCAAGAATGGCGGCATGGGCGCCGAGGCGCTGATCTTCTTTGACCGGGCGCTCGCCGCCGACACGCACTATCGCCGCAAGCGTGCCGGCCATCTGCAGTCCAAGGGCCGCTTTCTCGCGGCGCAGGTCCTGGCGATGCTGCAGGACGACCTGTGGCTCGCCAATGCCAGCGCTGCCAATGCCGGCGCGCAGATCATTGCCGCCGCCGCGGGCGACCGGCTGGTCTACCCGGTCGAGGCAAACGAGATTTTCATCCGGCTGACGGCCGAGGAGGCGGCGCGGCTGCGCGCCATCGGCTTCGACTTCTATGACTGGGGCGAGGGGCAGGCGCGCCTGGTCACCAGCTGGAACCAGAGCGCGGACGATATCCGTCCGCTCGCCGACGCGATCGCCGCGCTGTGAGCGGCGAGGAGAGCGCTGAAGTCAGCCTGCTCACTCCCCGCATCCTGATCCCCTTTCTCTTGGTCTCGCTGATCTGGGGATCGACCTGGCTGGTGATCAAGGACCAGATTTCCGAAGTGCCGCCCAGCTGGTCGGTCAGCTACCGCTTCCTGATTGCCGCCGCGGCGATGTTTGCGCTGGCCGCCTTCCGCCGCCTGCCGTTCCGGCTCGACCAGACCGGCTATCTGCTGGCACTGATTCTCGGCTTCTTCCAGTTCACCTTCAATTTCAACTTCGTCTATAATGCGGAACTGTTCATCACTTCGGGTCTGGTCGCGGTGCTGTTCGCGCTGCTGATGGTGCCCAATGCAATCATGGGCCGGATTTTCCTCGGCCACAAGCTGACCGCGCCCTTTCTCGGCGGCTCGGCGATCGCCGCGGTCGGCATCGCGATGCTGTTCTGGCACGAATATCAATCCTCCCCGGCCAGCCTCGAACAGGTGCTGCTCGGTGCGGCGCTGACCTTTGGCGGGATCATGTCAGCATCCGTGGCCAACGTAATGCAGGCGGGCGAGCGGCTGAAATCCTACCCGATCATCACTGTTCTCGCGTGGGCGATGCTGTTCGGCGCGCTGATCAATGTCCTGGTATCGTGGATCACCGTCGGTCCGCCGGTCTACGAGACGCGCGCCGCCTATTGGGGCGGAATCGTCTATCTCGGCGTCATCGGTTCGGTCGTGACCTTCCCGCTCTATTTTGCCATGATCCGCGAGATCGGACCGGGCAAGGCCGCCTATTCCAGCGTGCTGGTGCCGGTGGTGGCGATGATCCTGTCGACCATTTTCGAAGGCTATGTCTGGACCATGCTGTCGGCCGGCGGTGCGGTTCTGGCGATGATCGGCCTGCTGGTGGCGCTGCGGGCCCGCAAGCCGAAGCTGCAGCGCATTCCGGCCTGAAGTCTAGTCCAGCAGGGCCTGCAATCCTGCCTTGTAGTCCGGATAGCGCGGCTGCCAGCCCAGCAGCCGCTTGGCCCTGCCATTGGCGACGCGGCGATTCTCGGCATAGAAACCCAGCGCTGCCTCGGACAGATTGGCCTCGTCCAGCGACTGCAGCGGCGGCACATCCATGCCCAGCAGCCGGGCGGCATGGGCAATGACCTCATGTTGCGGCGCGGGCAGGTCATCGGAAATATTATAGACGCCCGCCGGACCGTCAAAGGACGCAATCACCGCCGCGACAATATCATCGACATGGATCCGGCTGAATATCTGTCCCGGCATGTCGATCCGGCTGGCCTTGCCCTCGCGCAACCGGTCGAGCGGGCTGCGCCCCGGACCATAGATGCCGGGCAGGCGAAAGACGTGCATGTCAACACGCAGCTCCTGCCAGCGCTGGTCGGCCTCGCTGCGTGCCTTGCGCCGGCCCGATCCGATCGGCGCGCTCTCGTCGACCCAGGCCCCGTCGGCGTCGCCATAGACTCCGGTCGAGGACAGATAGCCGCTCCATTGCAGGGAAGCCGTCCGGATCGCCTCGCCATAATGGTCGAGCACCGGCTCGCTGCCGTCGCGGGCCGGCGGCACCGAGGATAATATATGGGTCGCGGATTCCACTGCTGCCAGAACCGATGGCGCATCATCAAAGGCGATCGCGCCATCCTGCGCTGCCCGGCGGGTACCGGTCACGGTCCAGCCGTCACCGCGCAACCGCTGCGCAAGCCGCGAGGCGCCATAGCCCATTCCGAAGATCAACATGCTGGGCATCGCTCGCCCTTCCCTCTTCATCGGGCAGGATCCTGCCCGCCCCCTTGCGGCCAAGCCATAAACGCAATTGCGCGGGGTGCAAATGGCTCTTATGGCAAGGCCCATGCTAGATATTCAAAAAGCTCCGAATGACGAAATGGCCGATGCCGCACCCGCACCAAAGGATCCGGCGACCATCCGCCGCGAGGATTATCGCCCGCCGGCCTGGTTCATTCCGGAAGTCGCGCTCGACTTCGACCTCGATCTGACCCGGACGCTGGTTCGCTCGAAACTGGACGTGCGCCGTTCGAAAAGCGCCGGCGCAGAAGAACCGCTGGTCCTGCAGGGCGATGATATCACCCCCGTTTCGGTGAAAGTGGACGGCGCGACCCGCACCGACTGGACCATGGTCGAGGGCGATCTGGTGCTGCCGCTCGCCGGCGCCTCGCATGTCGTCGAGATCGCGGTCGAACTCGATCCGTCGACCAACACCCAGCTGATGGGTCTCTATGGCTCGAACGGCATGCTCTGCACCCAGTGCGAGGCGGAAGGCTTCCGCCGCATCACCTTCGCCCCCGACCGGCCGGACGTGCTGAGCCGCTATTCGGTCCGTATGGAAGCCGACAAGGCGAAGTTCCCGGTGCTATTGTGCAATGGCGACAAGGTTGCCGGGGGCGATGCCGAGAATGGCCGCCACTGGGTGCAGTGGAACGATCCCTGGCCCAAGCCGAGCTATCTGTTCGCACTGGTCGCGGGCGATCTGGTCGCCAACAACGACAGCTTCACCACTCGCTCCGGCAAGCCGGTCGAGCTCAACATCTGGGTCCGCGACGGCGATCTCGACCGCACCGGCCACGCGATGCAGGCTCTGAAGGATTCGATGCGCTGGGACGAGGAGACCTATGGCCGCGAATATGATCTCGGCCTGTTCAACATCGTCGCGGTCAATGATTTCAACATGGGCGCGATGGAGAACAAGGGCCTCAATATCTTCAATTCGCGCTATATTCTCGCCGATCCCGAAGTCGCCACCGACGCCGATTTCGACGGCATTGAGGGCGTGGTCGCGCATGAATATTTCCACAACTGGTCCGGCAATCGCGTCACCTGCCGCGACTGGTTCCAGCTCAGCCTCAAGGAGGGCTTCACCGTCTACCGCGACCAGAGCTTCTCCGCCGACATGGGCTCGGCCGCGCTCAAGCGGATCGAGGATGTGCGGATATTGCGCGCCGCACAATTCCCCGAGGATGCCGGCCCGCTGGCCCATCCGATCCGTCCGGAAAGCTACCAGGAAATCTCCAATTTCTACACCGCCACCATCTACAACAAGGGCGCGGAAGTGATCCGGATGATGGCGACCCTGATGGGGCCGGAGCGGTTCCGCAAGGGCACCGATCTCTATTTCGACCGCCACGACGGCGAGGCCGCGACCTGCGAGGATTTCGTCACCGCGATGGAAGACGGCGGCGCGATCGACCTGAAACAGTTCCGCAAATGGTATGAGACGCCGGGCACGCCGCGGGTATCCGTGAAGCTGTTGCACGATCCGCAGACCGGTACCGCGACCCTCCACTGCACGCAGAAAATTGCCCAGAAGGGCGAACGGCCGGCGCCGTCCGACCTGGTTATCCCGCTGCGCACCGCGCTGCTCGATCCGGAGACTGGCGCGCATGACGGGGAACAATTGCTGCTGCTCGACCAGCCGGAAAAAAGCTTCGTCCTCGACGGCCACAAGGACCATCCGGTGCTGTCGATCAACCGCGGCTTCTCCGCGCCGATCATCCTGGAAAGCGACCAGACGGCCGAGCAGCTGGCCTTCCTGTCGGCCCATGACGACGATCCGTTCGCGCGGTTCGAGGCGATGCAGCAGTTGATGACCCACTATCTGACCGCAAAGGTCTCCGGCACGCCGGTCGACCGCGACATCATTCTGCTGGCGATTGCCCGGATTCTCGCCGACCCGTCGCTCGATCCCGCCTTTCTGGCCGAAATCATCCTGTTGCCCAGCGAGGCTTTTCTGGGCGACCAGATGGCCGAGGTCGATCCGCAGGCGATCCACGACGAGCGCGAGAAATTGCGCGGCAAGATCGGCATCCAGTTCGAAAAGCAGTTCCGCAAGCTCTACCGGTCCTGCGCGCCGGGCGAATTCTCGCTTGATGCCGAGGCGCGGGCCAAGCGCAAGTTGCGCAACGTGACGCTCGGCTATCTCGCCGCCTCGTTCACCGAAAATGCCGCAGAGACCGCCTTCGAGCAATATCGCGAGGCGGACAATATGACCGCCATGCAGGGCGCGCTGGCTGTCCTGTCGCATCTCGAGGCCGAGGAGCGCACGATCGCGTTTGAGGATTTCTACAAGAGATTCAAGGGCAACCCGCTGGTGCTCGACAAATGGTTCAGCCTGCAGGTGATGTCGATGCGTCCCGATACGCTGAAGCGGGTCGACGCCCTGTCGCGCCACCCCGATTTCACCATGGCCAATCCCAACCGCGTCCGCGCGCTCTACGGCGCGTTCACCGGCAACCAGGTCCGCTTCCACGATCCGTCGGGCAAGGGCTATCAGATGATCGCCGACATGGTGATCGCGCTGGACAAGCAGAATCCGCAGACCGCGGCGCGCTTCATCCCGTCGCTGGGACGCTGGCGCCGCTACGAGCGCGGCCGCTCGGACCTGATGCGGCTGGCGCTGGAGAAGATCGCGGCGCAGCCGGACCTGTCCAAGGATGTATCCGAGCAGGTGCACAAAAGCCTTGCTTGATATCGCGACTTCCTCCCTGCTCGATGGCACGAGACACGGCTTTCTCGGCCGGGCAGGTGGTGTTTCGAAGGGCCTTTACAGCGGCCTGAATATCGGTCTCGGCAGCGATGACGATCGCGCGGCCATTATGGAAAACCGCCGGCTGGCGACCGAAGGCGTGTTGCCCGGCAGCGAACTGGTCACCGTGCACCAGATCCACAGCGCCGAGGTCGTCACCGTGACCGGCCCGATGCCGCTGGATCAGCGCCCGCAGGCCGATGCCATGGTTACCGACCAGCCGAACCTGCTGCTCGGCATATTGACCGCTGACTGCGTGCCGGTGCTGTTCCACGATCCGCAGGCCAATATCATCGGCGCCGCCCATGCCGGCTGGAAAGGCGCGCTGGCCGGTGTCACCGACAATGTCATCATCGAGATGGAGGCGCTCGGTGCAGACCGCGCCGCGATCGCCTGCGCCATCGGGCCCTGCATCGCCCAGTCCAGCTATGAGGTCGACGCCGGCTTCCGCACGAGATTTCTGAACGCCGATGCGGCCAACGACCGTTTCTTCGCACCCGGCAAGCCCGGCCATTTCCAGTTCGATATCGAATCCTATGTCGCGGCGCGCCTGCAGGGCGCAGGCATCAGCGAGATCGACAAGCTCGGGCTCGACACCTGCGCCCATGAAGACCGCTATTACAGCTATCGCCGCTCCTGCCATCGCGGCGAAGCGGGCTACGGGCGCCAGATTTCGCTGATCGGACTCAAGCCATGAACGCACAACGCATCGGTCTATGGGCGGGGCTTGCCATATTCATCGGCATGCTGTTGCTGCCGACACCGGAATCGATGAGTCCCCAGGCTTGGCACGTGGCCGCGCTGACCATATTGATGGCAATCTGGTGGATGACCCAGGCGGTGCCGCTGACCGCAACCGCGCTGCTGCCCTTTCTGGCGCTGCCGACCATGGGCATCATGACCACGGCCGAAACCGCGAGCGAATATTATTCGCCGATCCTGTTCCTGATCCTCGGCGGCGCCTTTCTGGCGCTGGCGATCGAGCGGGTCGGCCTGCACAAGCGCCTGGCGCTGGCGATCATCGGCCTGTCCGGCAAGACTGCCTGGGGCATATTGTTCGCCTTCATGATCGCCACCGCCTTGCTCTCCATGCTGATTTCCAACACCTCCGCCACCCTGATCATGGTGCCGATCGCGCTCGCCGTGCTCGTCGCCGGCGGCGTCCAGCATAAGGAAACCGAGGGCTTTGCCGGCGCGCTGATCATGGGCGTCGCCTTCGCCGCCTCGATCGGTGGCCTCGGCACTCTGGTCGGCAGCCCGACCAACGCGATTGCCGTCGGCCTGATCAACAAGACGCTGGGCATGCAGATCGATTTTGTCGAATGGCTCAAATTCGGCCTGCCGATCGTGATCGTCGGCATCCCGGTCCTGGCCGGAATATTGATTGTCGTGCAGAAGGTGGGCCGCGACAGTTTCGACGGCGTCAAGGCCCGCACGGTGATCGGCGCATCCGGACCGTGGAGCATTCCCGAAAAACGGCTGGTGCCGGTCGTGGCGATTGTCGTGCTTGGCTGGCTGCTATTGCCGGAAATCAAGACCCTGTTCCCGGAAGGCGCGCTGCACGATGGCAGCATCGCCATTGTCGGTGGGCTGCTGCTGTTCATGCTGCCCGACGGCACGGGCCGCAAATTGCTCGACTGGGACGAGGCCGACCGCGCGCCCTGGGGCGTGATCATGATGTTCGGCGGCGGCCTGGCGCTGGCCGCCGGGATCATCGAATCCGGCCTGGCCGACTGGCTCGGCCTGATGCTGGAACCGCTCCGCTCGGTGCCGGTGATCGTGATCGCCGTTGCGCTGGTCGCTCTGGTCATCCTGATCACCGAATTTGCCTCGAACGTCGCCACCGCCAGCGGCGTGATGCCGGTGGTCGCCAGCCTGATCCTCGCCACCGGGGTCGATCCGGTGCTGCTCGCGGTGCCCGCCGCGATGGCCGCCAGCTGGGGCTTCATGCTGCCCAGCGGCACCGGCCCCAATGCCATCGCCTGGTCAACCGGCCATATCGAACTGCCGAAAATGCTGAAATCGGGCTTCCTGCTCGACCTCGCCGGCATCCCGATCATAATCGGCTGCATCTGGATAGTTTCCATTGTAACCAGTTAGCTTTTCGTTCATGGTTTCACCGATATTTTCAGGGATAGAGGGAAGAATATGTCCGAACATGATGATGACGTCGCCGGGATCCCGGTAACGCGCCGGATGCCCAAGGCACCGATCGAAAGAATTGGCGGGCGCAAGCTGAAGCCGGCGACGCTGATGATGGGCCATGGCTATGATCCGGAGCTGTCCTAAGGTTCGCTGAAGCCGCCGATCTTCCTGACCTCGACCTTCGCGTTCGAAAATGCCGCTGCCGGCAAGCGCTTTTTCGAGGGCATCACCGGCAAGCGTCCCGGCGGTTCCGAAGGCCTGGTCTATTCGCGCTTCAACGGCCCCAACCAGGAAATTCTCGAAGACCGGCTCAGCGTCTGGGACGAGGCGGAGGATGCGCTGGTCTTCTCCAGCGGCATGTCCGCCATCGCCACGGTTCTGCTCGCCAATGTCAACCAGGGCGATGTCGTGGTCCACAGCGGTCCGCTCTATGCTGCGACCGAGACGCTGATCAACAAGATCCTCGGCCGCTTCGGCGTCACCTTCCTCGACTTCCCCGCCGGTGCGTCACCATCCGAAGTCGCGGTGATGCTGGAACAGGCAAAGGAACAGGCCACCGCCAATGGCGGCAAGGTCGCGATCATCTATCTGGAAAGCCCCGCCAACCCGACCAATGCGCTGGTCGATATCGAAGGCGTCGCCGATGCCCGGCAACAGGTATTCGGTGACGATGGCGCGCCGCCAATCGCCATCGACAATACCTTTCTCGGCCCGCTCTGGCAGCAGCCGCTGAAGCACGGTGCCGATATCGTCATCTACAGCCTGACCAAATATGTCGGCGGCCATAGCGATCTCGTCGCCGGCGGGGTGCTCGGCAGCAAGGCCCATATGGACCCGATCCGCGCGATCCGGAACACCATCGGCACGATCTGCGATCCGAATACCGCCTGGATGCTGATGCGCAGCCTCGAGACGCTCGAACTGCGGATGACCCGTGCCGGCGAAAATGCGCTCAAGGTCTGCACCTTCCTGCGCGATCATCCCAAGGTCGACGGTCTCGGCTATCTCGGATTCATCGAGAGCAACAGCCAGAAGGACATTTATGAGCGCCATTGCAGCGGCGCCGGCTCGACCTTCTCGCTGTTCATCAAGGGCGGCGAGGCGGAGGCGTTCCGCTTCCTCGATTCGATGAAGATCGCCAAGCTGGCGGTGAGCCTCGGCGGCACCGAAACACTGGCCAGCCTGCCCGCCGCGATGACCCATCTGTCGGTCCCCGACGAGCGCAAGGCGGCGCTCGGCATTACCGACAATCTGGTCCGCATCTCAATCGGTGTCGAGGATCCGGATGACCTGATCGCCGATTTCGACCAGGCGCTGGCCGCCGTCTGACGGCTGTATAAGGGAAAAGCGCCTGACCAATTCTGGCGCACATGGCGCCGCTAGGGGCTGGTCAGGGATTCGATCACGCGGGACAGTTTTTCCCGCACGGTTTCGGCCGCCTTTTTCAGCTGTGGATTGTCAATCGCCTGCATCGAGGCGACCGGATTGATCGCGGCCACCTCGACCTGGCCGGGACCCTTTTGCTGAACCACCACATTGCATGGCAACATCGTCCCGACCTTGTCCTCCAGCTGCAGCGCTTCATGAGCCAGTTTCGGATTGCATGCGCCCAATATCGTGTATGGCCTGAAGTCCACATCGATCTTGTTCTTCAGCGTCTGCTGGACATCGACGCGGGTCAGCACGCCAAAGCCCTCGTTTTGGAGCGCCGCTTCCGTCCGCGCGATGGCTTCGTCGAAAGAGGTCTCCAGGGTTGCGGCCATATAATAGGTCATAATTACCTCATTTTCGGGGTTGTTGCGGTCATTCGCCGTGCTCCGTCTTGTCCTGCTCGTCTTCACTCTGGTAAAGAATGCCATTATCATGGTCACCATATTCCGCCGCTTCCGTTGACCGCGGCACAAAGGCTTGCGGATCGATTTGCAGGATGCCGAACAGGGCGACAGCGACTATGACAAGTCCGGTCAGATAGGCGAAAGCCGAAGGCGGGCGCGCATTTACTCTATCGGGATGGCGCGCGGCAGGCTTGGCACCGGTCACCATCGCCCGCACCAGATTCTCGCGGGTCAGGCCGGACATGACGACGACCGCCAAAATATGGACCACGACCAGCGCGAGCAGGCTCCAGCCGATCACTTCGTGCAGCTCTTCGGCGGTTTCCCCGCCACTGGTCACGATCAACGCACCGGTCCAGATGACCACCGCGGTAACCGCGATCAGCAGCAGGGCGGATATCCAGCCGAGCGGGTTATGACCAAAGGCTGGCCTTGGCTTGAACCGGACCATTTCGCCGATATGATGCCCAAGGCCGCCATCTCTGAACATCCCCGAGAAACGGGCATATTCGCCGCCGACAAAACCCCAGATCAGGCGAAAGGCGATCAGAATGGCCGCGATCCAGCCGGACATGATATGCCAGGGGTTGAGCAGGCTGTCTTCTTCCGCCGAGAGAAAGGCTAACGCGATCGCGATGACGAGGAGCCAGTGGAAAAGGCGCAATGGCCCGTCCCAGACATGAATGCGGGAACCCGCCAATTGGGAATCAGCTTCGGACATTGGGTATCTCCTCGGATCCTGTCGGCTTTGATGAAAACCATCTCTGGATTATTGTTCGCGATTCCCAAATAGGGAGGTTTACGGATGCTTGCCGGATGCGCGATTGTAATCGGGCTGATCATGCAAATGCACCGGTAATCCCTTAAGTATGATTACGAGTTTGTTTCGATCCGCTTCTTGTCGATTATTTGGGCGTCTCGCTGGAGTCGGCTCATATTTTATGACCCCCCCAAAGGAGTTCTGCTCCAGCGAGACAAATACTGGCTCTTCGCGAAAATTGGTGGCCGACGATGCGTTTTCGATCGACGCAATCCGCGGCCAACCGGATCGCGCGCCAATCGCAGAAATCGGAGACTGAAATGTTCAAAAAACCCCTCAATTTCAAGAATCTTTGTCTGGCGGTCACTGCCGGGCTCGCCCTGACATCCCCCGTTCTGGCACAAAGCGGTGGCCGATCCGCGCCTCCGTCGCGACCACCTTCAACCGGCACGACATCGGGCGACCTGACTCAGGATCGCACCCGTGACCGGCTTGATACGCCCGATCAGGACCGCTTGCGCGACAGGGACCGGCTCGATACGCCCGACCGGGACCGGATAAGAGATCGGGACAATCTCTATCTCGGCACCCGGGACCGGCTGCGGACATTCGACCGCGACCGGGACGGCAGTATTGACCGGTCAGAATTTCAGCAATGGCATATATCCTCGTTCAACACGCTCGACAGCGATGGCGATGGCGGTTTTGGATTGCCGGAATTTCAGGCAGTTCGGTTTGGCCCCGGACCCGTCGGCAGCAAATCCCGTCAACGTCGGCGCACCGAGGAACGGGCGCAGCTCCGCAAGACCGAGCGGTTCCGGGCCATGGACGGCAATGGCGACGGCATTGTCACCCGCACCGAATATATGAAATTTGGCGAGCTCAACTATCTCGACGCGGATGCCAATGATGACGGCAAGCTCAGCTACCGCGAATTGCAGCAATTTCATCGCGGCGGCTGAATGGGCCGGACCTCCAGGGCCAATCGGCCAGGGACAGGCATGATGCAGCCAGTTGCGGCTGCCGTGGCGGGCATGATCTTCATGGCCCGCCCTTTGCCTTTCCTACACCGGGCATGATCGTCTATTCTGGCCAACGGATATTTGGATCGGCGCAGATGAATCGGGCAAGCGGCAGGCAGGATGGCGAAAACCGGCCTGGCGCTGGCGCGAACGGAAGGTCACAGTCGGTGGCAGTCTGGCGATCGGAAAAGCCTGGAAATTGGCGGGTCTGGGCCAAAGGTCACGGAAAATGAAACGGATGGTTTCTGTCAGTTTCTCAATTCCACAGCGGCCCTATGGCTTCGCACCCGGCTCGACCGACAGGATTTCGATCGCATCTTCCTGCCCGGCAAAATCGGCCAGGTCCCCGGGCACCAGTCCGGTCAGCGCCCGGCTGATCGGGGCGGAAAAGGAGACCAGGGCATTGGCCGGATCGGCTTCGTCATCGCCGACCAGCGAGAGGGTCTTCTGCTTGCCGTTGAGCAGAAAGGTTACCCGGGTGCCGAACGCCACGGTGTCGCCGCCTGGCGGCGGCTGCAGCTCCGCCGTCGATTGTCTGGTGTTCCAGTAGCGCAGGTCGCGCCTGGCGATCTTCAGCGCGGTTTCGTCGGTCAGCGCCGCGATCTCGTTCTGCAAGGCTGCGACGCGCTGCTTGATCAGCTGCAACCCGCGCCCGGTGACGAGATTGGGGCCGAGCGGAATCGGGTGCTCGAACTTGGGTTCGAGATGCTCGTCATCCCCCTCCCTGCGGAACGCGACGCTCATCGGTCAGCGCCAGTCAACGATTTTCCAGCCGCGCTTCCTGGCCATATGCCGCAACGGGGGCGTCGGCGTGGTTGCGATCGGCTCGTCGGCAAATTCCAGCATCGCCTGGTCGCTGACATGGTCGGAATAGGCGCGGACATGGGTGTCGGCGCGCTGCCATCCCTGCCGGGCAAACAGGTCCTCGATCCGGCCGATCTTGGCATCATCATAGCAATTCTCGCCGATGATCCGGGGCCTTACCCGCCCTTCGCCGTCGACTTCCAGCAGCGTGCCGATCAGATGATCAAAGCCCAGCCGCCGGGCAATCGCCTGGGCATAAAGTTCGTAGGATGCGGTGACCAGCACCAGCGTCCGTCCGGCAGCGCGGTCGGCCTCAATCTGCTCCAGCGCCTTCTGATGGCGGTTCGAGCGCAGTACCTTGTCGGCGAACCGCTCAATGTGCGGCTGCAATGCGGCCAGCTTCGGGCCGCTGCCCATCAGCATCCGCTGGTTGAACGTCTTCAATTGCCCGCGGTTGATCAGCTTCAGTCCATAGCCGATAAAGCCGAACGTCAGCAGCGGCAGGAAGATCAGGCGCCACGGCGCCCGCGCAAAAACCAGGTGAAACAGGAACGGCGTATAGGTCCCGCGCACGGTAATCGTCCGGTCCATGTCGTAGAGCGATATTTTCTGCATGCTGTCCCGAAGTTTCCGTTCGCCCGGGCTCATAGCAGCCCGCCCGCAAAAGCACCAAATATTTGAGCGGTTTAATCTCTTGAGCTTTGCCGCGATTTCGGTCACCTATAGAGCATATGTCGATACCCAGCGATTTTGTCGAAGAGACAGCCGAAGATGGTGCGGTCATGCTGCATTTTTCCGGCGATCTTTCGATCGGCAGCATGGGGGACTTGCCGGAGCGGCTGAGAGAATATGCCGGCGAAGCGACGCGGCTGGATATCGCCGATACCGGCTATATCGATACGGTTGGTGCCTGGCTGATTCACCGGACCGCACGCGACATGGAAGCGGAAATTGTCGGGGCCAATGACGATGCCAAGCGCTTGATCGCTGCCGTCGCCAGGGCCGACCAGCCGACCGATATCCGGCCGGAACCAATCAATCCGGTGCTCCGGATACTCAACGATGTGGGTGAGGCGACCACGATAGCCTTTACCACCATGGCCGGACTCGTCGGCTTCCTGGGCGCGATCATATTGGGTTTTTTCCGGCTGATCCGGCATCCCGGCAGGATCAGATGGAACGCCGTGATCCAGCGCTTCGACGTGGTCGGGGTGCGCGCGCTCGGGATCATCGGCCTGATGAGCTTTCTCATCGGCCTCGTGATCGCCCAGCAGGGCGCAGTGCAGCTGCGGCAGTTCGGAGCGGAAGTATTCACCGTCAATCTGGTCGGCAGGCTGACCCTGCGCGAGCTGGGCGTGCTGATGACCGCGATCATGGTCGCCGGCCGGTCAGGCTCGGCCTTTGCTGCGCAAATCGGCACGATGAAGCTGACCGAGGAAATCGACGCGATGCGCACGATTGGCGTGTCGCCGGTCGAGGCGCTGGTGCTGCCGCGCTTTATCGCCGCGGTTTTCATGCTGCCTTTGCTCGGTTTCTATGCATCGGTCGTGGCGATTATCGGCGGCGGCCTGCTCAGCTGGGTGGAACTGGACATCCCTCCGGCGACATTTTTCTCGCGCATTCGCGAAGTGGTCCCGCTGACCGACGTCTATGTCGGCCTGGTGAAGGCGCCGGTGTTCGGTGCGATCATTGCGCTGACCGGTTGCTATCAGGGCATGCAGGTCAAGGGCAATGCAGAGGACGTCGGCAAGCGCACCACTGCGGCGGTGGTCCAGGCAATTTTTCTCGTCATCGTGCTCGATGCCTTTTTCGCGGTCTTCTTTACCTGGATCGGATGGGATTGATGAGCGATACCCGGGCCATAGCATTTGACCGCGATTATGATGGCCCGATCATCAGCGTGCACGGCCTGCGCAACAGCTTCGGCAAGCAGGTGGTGCACGACAATCTCAATCTGGATGTCCGGCGTGGCGAGATCATCGGCGTGGTCGGTGGCTCGGGTACCGGCAAATCGGTGCTGATGCGCTCGATCATCGGATTGCAAACCCCGAAAGAGGGCGAGATTCGGGTGTTCGGCGAACAGATATTGGGCAAATCCGATGCCCAGACGATCGAAATTCGCAAGCGCTGGGGGGTTTTGTTCCAGGGCGGTGCCCTGTTTTCCACCCTGACCGTGGCCGAAAATGTGATGGTGCCGATCCGCGAATTCTATCCGGACATGGATCGGGAGTTCCGGCGCGAAATCGCCAAATATAAGGTCTGCCTTTCCGGACTGTCGCCCGATGCCGCGCCGAAATATCCTTCCGAACTGTCCGGTGGCATGCGCAAGCGCGCCGGCATCGCCCGGGCGCTGGCGCTCGATCCGGAACTGCTGTTTCTCGATGAACCGACCGCCGGGCTCGATCCGATCGGCGCCGCCGCCTTCGACAGCCTGACCAAGGAATTGCAGCAGACTCTGGGACTGACGGTCTTTCTGATCACCCATGATCTGGATACGCTGCATGCGATTTGTGACCGGGTCGCCGTGATCGCCGACCGGGGCGTGATCGCCGTCGGGACGATCGACGAGCTGCTTGCGCTCGATCATCCCTGGATACAGGAATATTTTAACGGCCCGCGTGGCCGGCTGGCATCTGCCGGAAAGAAGATGCTGGCATGAGATTGATGCGCCGGTTCAGAGAAATGTTGCAGCCGCCGCCGTCGCTCGTCATAGAGGTGAAATAGATGGAAACGCGCTCCAACCATATTCTTGTCGGTGTTGTCACTTTGGCGATGCTGGCGCTTGTCGCCGCCTTCCTGGTCTGGATCGTCCGCTTTGGCGATGGCGAGACCAAGCAATATGACATATTCTTTTCCCAGTCCGTCGGCGGTCTGGCAGCGGGCACCGGCGTAACCTTTGCCGGTGTGCCGTCGGGGCAGGTGCTCAAGGTGGAATTGTGGAAAAAGGACCCCAATTTCGTGCGCGTGCGCATCGCCGTGAGCAAGGACACGCCGATCCTGGAGGGTACCACCGCCACAATACAGAGTGTCAGCTTTACCGCCCCGCCCAATATTCAGCTCGATGGCGCCAAGAAGGGCGCCCCGCCTATTACCGATCTCGGCCCTGAAGGGGTGCCGGTGATCCCGACCAAGCCGGGCGCGCTGGGCGAATTGCTCAACAGTGCCCCGCTGGTGGTTGAGCGGCTGGCAACCCTCACCGAAAGGATGATCGAGCTGTTGTCGGACAAAAACCAGAAATCGATCAGCGGCATATTGGCCAACACCGACAAGTTGACGGGCAGTCTGGCGCAGCAGGCTCCGCAACTGGAGGCCCTGATGGCCGACGCGCGGATCGCCATTCACAACGCCGGCGTGACGGCTGAGAAACTGTCCCTCGTGGCAGACAGCACTAACGACTTTCTCACCAACAATGGCCAGCCGATAGCCAAAAATCTCGCCAATACGCTGGACGCCGCCGACAAGAGCCTGCGCGCGCTGGAAGGTGTCTTGAAAAACGTCCAGCCCGGTGCGGAGCATTTTTCCAGGAAGACCCTGCCGGAAGTGGACCAGTTGGTCCGCGACATGCAGGCGCTGACCAAGTCCATGACCAATGTGGCCGAACGGTTGGACCAGGGCGGTGCCGGATCATTATTGTCGGCGCCGGCGCTGCCCGACTATGAACCAGGACAATGAAGGGGCAGATATGATGAGCACGTTTCGACTGTTGAAAGCCGTCGGTCTGCTGGCCGCAACCGCTGCGCTCGGTGCCTGCGTCAGTTTCGGCGGGTCCGAACCGCCGCCGTCCCTGCTTTCGCTGTCGCCGGACCTGAAACTGTCGGCCGGGGCGACGCAGAGCGGGCCGCAAACCGGTTCGCTGGTGGTAGCGCTGCCCGCTGCGCCGCAAAAGCTCAATACCGTTCGTGTGCCGGTGCAGACCAGCGGCACCGGCATAGCCTATCTCAAGGATGCAATCTGGGTCGACAAGCCGGCCCGCCTGTTTCAGGATCTGCTCAGCGAGACTATCGCCGCCCGTAATGGTCGGCTGGTGCTCTCCGCAACCGAAGCGGGCGGGAATGCGCAGACCTATATCACCGGCGAACTGGTCAATTTCGGCCTCGATGGCCCCAGCCTCAGGGTCACCGTCACCTATGACGCGGTTAAAATGATCGCCGGCAAGCCGGTCGAGAAAAAACGCTTCGAAGCCAGTGAATCCGTGTTTGCCGCCGAACCGGGACCGGTCGGCCAAGGCCTCAACCGGGCGGCCAATAAAGTGGCTGCCGATGTTGCCGAATGGGTTGGCTAGAGGCTCGACAAGATCCGCTATTCCTCGCCGTAGCTGAACCCCTCGGGTTCCGGCCAGTCGATCGCCGTCGCCGCCATCACCCGGAACAGACAGCCCATTTCTTCGGCATGGGTCAACCGCCGATGCGCAGCCCGGATGGCGTCGGCCTGTTTGGGGCTCGCCGCAATCAGCGCCGCGGCGCGCTGATCAATACCGAGTGACTTGAGCCACTGACCCTGTTCGGTCGGTCCATGCACGGCCAGCAAGCGTGTACGCGCGATATTGGCGAGCGTATGAAAATCGACATGGGCCGTGAGATCGGATGCGCCGGGACTGTCAAACGGGCTGATCGGCATATGGTCCTTGACCGCCTGCAGGGTGCTGCCGGTGCCCGGTCTCGTATAGCCATAGTCGATGATCAGCAGCGTGCCGCCCTGTTTCGCCAGCCTATTGGCAAGATTGCCGGCCCATTCCACGCTGACCGGCGAACGCTCCAGGATCGTGCCGTCCGGAAATCCGCTGGTGGTGCTGCCAATCGGCACCTCTTCCGCGTCGATGCTCGGCACCGCGACAAATTTGCTGCGATCCCTCGCCACCATCTGCCGCCGCCAGCCCCCGGACGTCGCGACGAATTGCTCGACCGGCAGCGCGTCGAAAAATTCATTGGCGACGACAAGCAGCGGTCCGTCTTCCGGCAGGCTCGCGATATCGTCATGCCAGATGGCATCGGCATGCAGCTGCGCCTGCCTGGCTTTCAGGACCGGACTGGTCTCGACAAAATGGACCGCCGGGCGGCAGCCGAACCTGGCCATGGAGCGCAGCGCATCATGGGCGAGCGTGCCGCGTCCCGGCCCCAGTTCGACATAGTGACAATGGCCGGGCGATCCCTTGCGCAACCAGAGGTCGGCCAGCCAGATGCCGACAATTTCTCCGAACATCTGGCTGATTTCCGGAGCGGTGACAAAATCACCTTCCTCGCCGAGCGGGTCCTTGCTGGCATAATAATGGGCATTGGCGATCGCCATATAATCGCCGAGCGGGATCGGACCCTCGCGGTCGATCCTGTCCGCGATGATATGCGCTGCGCTGGGTAGGTCCGGCTTGGTGCCGTCAGGCAACGCTCTTGTCTCCGGCCACCGGCTCGACGCGCGCGCGCCGACCCTTGGCGGTAAACACCAGCCAGGCACCAAGCAATATCATCGGCACGGTCAGCCATTGACCCATGCTGAAGCCCGATTGCTCGACCAGCCAGGTGAGCTGTGCATCCGGCTGGCGGAAAAATTCCACCGTGAACCGGCTGAAACCGTAGACCAGCAATCCGGCGCCAACGAGCTTGCCGGGCTGATAGCGGGCATCGGTCTTCCAGAAGAGGAAGGAGAGGATGAGGAAATAAATAATCCCTTCCAGCCCCGCTTCATAGAGCTGGCTGGGATGGCGCGCGACTTCGCCACCCATCGGAAAAATGATCGCCCATGGCACGTCGGTGGCGCGGCCCCAGAGCTCGCCATTGACGAAATTGGCCAGCCGGCCGAAGAACAGGCCGAAAGGAATGACGCAGGCGATATAATCGCACATGCGCAGAAAATCGAGCTTCTCGCGCCTTGCCGTCCACCACAGGGCGAGCACGACGCCGATCGTGCCGCCGTGCAGCGACATGCCGCCATTCCACACCTGCAATATCTTCACCGGTTCCAGCAATATCTCGGGATTGTAGAAGAACACATAGCCTAGCCGGCCGCCGACGATGATCCCGAGCGTCGCCCAGAAGATCATGTCATCGGCATGGCGGCGCGCCATCGGCGATCCCGGCTGGGCGACCAGCTTGGTCAGATACCAGTAACCGATCAATATCCCGGCGAGATAGGCCAGCGAATACCACTTGAGCTGGAAAAATCCGAGATCGAGCGCATTGGGGGAGAGGCCAAGCTCCTCAAACCGCGTAAATTGCGCTGCATTGGCCAAGATAATATCAATCAACTCTTTTCCCCGTGTGGTTTCCTGTCCATATAAAGGGAAATTCCCCTATACCAAGAGGGAACAACGGGAGACTTGAATAATGGCGACCTCTGAATTGGATATGGTAATCGACAAAACGCTGGAAGCGCTGACCCGGCCTGGCGAGTTGCTGGAACTCGACACGATCAGCAAATTCGGCGTCGATATGCCGATCTTCAAGAATGCGCCGCAGAATGTTTCCGACTATTTCGCCTATTTCTGTCACCAGCATGCCGACAAGGAATTTCTGGTCGATGGCGACATCCGCCTGACCTTCGGCGAAACCTATGCCGCCGCTCGCGCCCTGGCCGGCGGGCTGATCGAAGGCTATGGTGTGCAGAAAGGCGACCGGATCGGGATTGCCGCGCGCAATTCCGCCAACTGGGTCATTCTCGACATGGCGATCACCATGGCCGGCGGCGTCTCGACCAAGCTGAACGGTTGGTGGCGCGGCGACGAGTTGGCCGACGGGATCGAGGATGTCGGCTGTACCTTCGTGTTTGCCGACTATCAGCGGGCGCAGCGGCTGGTCGAGTCCAAGCGCGATCACGGTGCCGAACTGCTGATCTTCGAACATGACAAATTGCCGCTGGAAGGCCTGAAGGTCATGCTGGAAAAAGGCGGTGGTGGGGAAACACCGCTGCCGCAAATGACGGCCGAGGACAATGCGACGATCCTGTTCACGTCCGGCTCTACCGGTCGCTCCAAGGGTGCCTATTCCGAACATCGTGCGGTGGTGCAGGGCGCGATGAGTTTTGTCGGCACGGTGCTCGTGCTCGTCAACATCATGGAAAAACAGGGCAAGATGCCGGAAGGTCAGCCGACCGCGATGGTCTGCGTGCCCCTGTTCCATGTCACTGCCTCGGTGCCACTGGTGCTGGTCAGCTATGCGATCGGACGCAAGCTGGTGCTGCTCAACAAATGGGACGCGGAAGAGGCGATGCGCCTGATCGAGAAGGAGCGCGTCACCTATTTTGTCGGTGTCCCGCTGATGAGCATGGAAATCTATTCGCATCCGCATTTTGACAAATATGATCTCAGCAGCTGCGTCACCATGGCCGCGGGCGGTGCGCCGCGACCGGTCGAACATGTCCGGCGGATCAAGGAGAAAATGGGCGATGGCTATCCGGTGATCGGCTACGGCCTGACCGAAACCAATGGCGTCGGCTGTTCCAACCAGAACGAGAATTACCTGGAAAAACCGGATAGCACGGGTCGGGCGACCCCGCCGATCGTCGAAGTCGCCATTCTCGACGATGACGGCAACAAGATGCCGCAGGGAGAGCGTGGCGAAGTCTGTATCCGCACCTCCGCCAATTTCACCGGCTACTGGAACAACGAAGAGGCGACCCGGGATGCCTTCACCGATGACGGCTTTTTCCGCACCGGCGACATCGGCTATCTCGATCCCGAGGATTATCTCTATATCGTCGATCGCAAGAAGGAGATCATCATCCGCGGCGGCGAGAATATCAGCTGCCAGGAAGTGGAGGCCGCCGTCTACGCCAATCCGGCCATCGCGGAAGCCTGTATTTTCGGCGTCCCCGACGAACGGTTCGGGGAAGTTCCGGCGCTGGTCTATCATACCAAGGAGGGTCACAGCCTGTCCGATGACGAACTGATGGAATCGCTCAGGCACCAGCTCGCTCCGTTCAAATTGCCGGTTCATATCTGGCAATATGCGGAACCCCTGCCGAAACTCGGTACTGCGAAAATTGCAAAGATCGTATTGGCGAAAAAGCATCGCGACGAACTGGCCGCAACCGGATGAATGTTCGCGCCAATATTCCGGCTGCGCCGGCTGATCCCGCCACACGGATCGCCCGGCAGCGGGATATTATCAATCGCCGGGAGCTGGCCGAAGAAATTGACAGCCTGATCGCCGAGCATGGCGTCGCCCAGGCCCGGCCGAAGATACTGGCGCTGCTGCAGCGCGCGCTCGACGACGGGCGAGCGGAAATCAGCGCCCGCTTGCTGAAACGGCCGTCGGCCGGTCACGAAATGGCGGCAGCGCAATCCTTTCTGGTCGACCAGCTGGTCCGCCTGATCCACGATATCGCGGTCTATCACCAATATCCGGTGGGCAATCCGTCGTCCGGCGAGCGGATCGCGGTGATGGCGGTGGGCGGCTACGGGCGCGGCGAGATGGCACCGCACAGCGACGTCGACATCGCTTTCCTGACCCCGCACAAGACCAACAGCTGGACCGAGCAGGCGGTCGAAGCGATGCTCTACTGGCTCTGGGACCTCGGCTTCAAGGTCGGGCAGTCCAGCCGCTCGATCGATGAAATGGTGCGCATGGCCAGGGAGGATCTGTCGATCCGCACGGCCTTGCTCGAGGGTCGCTATATCTGGGGCGACACCGGCGTCTACGAGGAAGCCAAGCAGCGTTTCTTCAATGATGTTGTCGCGGGTACCGACAGCAGTTTCGTCGCGCAGAAACTGGCCGAGCGCGATGCCCGGCACGTGAAAATGGGCGACAGCCGTTATGTCGTCGAACCCAATGTCAAGGAAGGCAAGGGCGGCCTGCGCGATCTGCAGACGCTCTACTGGATCGGCAAATATATTCACCGGGTGACCTCCGCCGGCGAGCTGGTCGATGTCGGCCTGCTCACCGCCGACGAGTTCAAGCGTTTTCGCAAGACCGCCAATTTTCTCTGGGCGGTGCGCTGCCACATGCATGACATTACCGGTCGGGCAGAAGACCGGCTGACCTTCGATCTGCAGCCCGAGGTTGCCCGGCGCATGCGCTTTGCCGACCGGCCCGGGAAATCCTCGGTCGAACGGTTCATGCAATATTATTTTCTGAACGCGAAAGTGGTCGGCAACCTGACCGGTGTGTTCCTCGCCCATCTGGACGAAACCCACAATGCCGGCGTGCGCCGCTTCCTGCCGTCGCTGACCCGCAAGCCAAAAAAGCTCAACGGCTTTGTGCTCGATCGCGGACGGCTCGCCCTGCCGCATGAAAAATTCTTCGAGGAAGACCCGGTCCGGCTGCTCGAAATTTTCTGGCTGGCCGACAAGCATGAACTGGAAATCCATCCGCTGGCGATGCGGTCGGCGCGGCGCGATGCCAAGCTGATCGACAACAAGATCCGCAAGGACACCCGCGCCAACAAGCTGTTTCTCGACGTGCTCTGCTCTCCGGGTGATCCGGAACTGGTGCTGCGCTGGATGAACGAGGCAGCGATTTTTGGTCGCTTCATTCCTGATTTCGGTCGCGTCGTCGGCCAGATGCAGTTCGACATGTATCATCATTATACCGTCGACGAGCACAGCATCCGGGCGATCGGCCTGCTCGCCAAGATCGGCCGCGGCGACCTGATCGCCGACCATCCCAACAGCACGGCGACGATGGAGAAACTGCAGAACCGCCGGGTGCTGTTTGTCGCCACGCTGCTGCACGACATCGCCAAGGGCCGCGGCGGCGATCACAGCATCCTGGGCGCGGAAGTGGCGATGACGCTCTGCCCGCGGCTGGGGCTGAAGCCGCATGAAACCGAACTGGTTGCCTGGCTGGTCCGCAATCATCTGCTGATGTCGGCGGTCGCCTTCAAGCGCGATCTGTCGGATTTCAAGACCATCCAGGACTTCGCCAGCCAGGTGAAAAGCGTCGAACGCCTGCGCCAGCTCACCGTGTTGACCGTTGTCGATATTCGCGCGGTCGGTCCCGGCGTCTGGAACAGCTGGAAACGGCAATTGCTGACCGACCTGTTCGAGGCGGCGCAGGAAATGCTGCTGCTCGGCCACAAGCAGCGCGGCCGCAAGGAACGGATCGACGAGAAAAAGGCGGTTCTGGCCGAGGCGCTGGACCTGCCGGAAGCCGAATTCAGGAAACTGGCCAAGCGTTTCCCCGATGCCTACTGGATCGCCGAGCCGGATGACATCATCGCCCAGAACGCCCGGCTCGTGCTCGATGCCGGGGATACCGACCTGGCGCTGTTCGCGGATGTCTATCCCGAACGCGGCGCAACCCTGATCACTGTCTATGCCGCCGACCATCCGGGCCTGTTCTACCGGATCGCGGGCGGCATCCATGTTTCCGGCGGCAATATCATCGACGCGCGCATCCATACCACCCGCGATGGCATGGCGCTGGACAATTTCCTTGTCCAGGATCCGCGCGGCAAGCCCTTTTCCGAAAAAGGACAGCTGGACCGTCTCAAGCAGGCGGTCGAGGATGCGATGGCCAACCGGACCAAGCTGTCGACCAAGCTCGAGGCCCGGCCGCTGGCCCATTCGCGTGCCGGCGCCTTTGCCATCACGCCCTTTGCCCTGGTCGACAATGATGCGTCCAACCGGTTCACGGTGATCGAGGTCAATGCGCAGGACCGTCCGGCGCTACTCAACGAGCTCGCCCATGCGCTGTTCGAATCGAAGGTCACGGTGCACAGCGCGCATATCGCCACTTATGGCGAGCGCGCGGTCGACACATTTTACATCACCGACCTGTTGGGGGGCAAGATTACCAGCAAGCAGCGGCTGAACGGGCTGCAAAAACGCCTGACCAATGCGGCGGAACGCAAGGACGGGAAGGAAGCGGCCTAGGGCAGCTTGTTCTTGAGCGCTGCCAGCGCCCCGAACGGTCCTGCCTCTTCTTCCGATTTGAGGATTTCCTGTGCCACGGCATCGGCATTGGGACCGCGCGGAAACGGATCGAGCGCCAGATAAAGGGTCTGCGCAATGGCTTCGCCGAGATCGAGCTGGCCATTGTCATATTCGATGATGTCGCAATCTTCCTCGGTCAGCTCGATTTCTTCCTCCGTGCCCTCGATTTCCAGCCGGGGCACGAAGGCAATATCGAATTTTTCGCGCAGCCGGACCTGAAAGCTCTCCCCGGTGACCGAGCAGCGTTGCTGCAAATCGGATTCGATCCGCCCGGTAAAGCCGATCCGGTCATCGCCGGCGAGCAACCGATATTCAGCATCCAGCGTGCCGATCCTGGGCAGGTCAAATCTCTGGGCCAGCTTTTGCCGTTCGTCCTCGCTCGCGGACAATTTGCCCGTGCGCGGCGTCGAGCCGATTTCGGAAAGCTTGACGATATGGGAAAATTCCGGTGCTTCCATCAGGCAGCCGGTCCGCTGGCCGGCAGCTGGCCCGCAACAATCGCGTCCGCGCTACATGCCTGCAACGCCGCATGATAGGCGGTCAGCCGGCTGGCGAGCATGTCGAGCGCCGCTTCGTCCGGTTTCTCGCCGCGGAAAATATTGCGCACGATCGCCTCGCGCAGGTCAGCATCCTGTTCCAGCGCTGCGCGATAGGCGCCGACCCGGCCGCCCAGTGCCCCCATCATGCGGCCAACATGCTTGCCGACAATCATGTCGCCAATGCCGATCTGGCGCAATTGCCCGTCCATGTCCTTGATGAAAATCTCGGTCAGCCAGGCAAGATCCTGAGCCCGCTCGTCATCCTTTTCCAGCCGGATCAGAACCAGCGAGAATATCGCCGCGATCATGTCGAACCGGCCGTCGATACTGTCCGGGACCTGCCCCTCTTCATACCAGGCCAGCTGCCGTCCCTCGCTGACAATCGCATTGTATAGCGGCTGCATCTTGGCGTTGGGATTGTCTCGGGAAAAAATCTTGCTGAAAAAGGACATTGCTGGTTCCGCTGGTTGGATCGAAAGTTTAAGGACGATCGGGTCGCTTGTTAAGTCTGGATACAGGGCATATTGATATTTATGGCCCGAGATGCAATGGGCGATGACGGGTCAGGCACCGATATGGTGCGGGCCGTATAGTGGAGAATGAGTTCGATGGTCGGCAATATCAAGAAACACAGCCTGTGGCTGGGACTAATGGCTGGCACCATGATGATGGCTGGATGCACCCAGGTGCGCGGCCACCAGGGATATATTGCCGATGAAGTGCTGATGTCGGCGATCCAGGCTGGCGTCGACAACCGCCAGTCGGTGGAAGCATCGCTCGGTCGCCCGACCTTCACCGGCCAGTTTGACGACAATACCTGGTATTATCTGTCCCGCGACACCCGCCAATATGGCTTCAACAACCCGCATCCGCGCGACCAGCTGGTGATGCGGGTGCAATTTGATGCCGCCGGAAATGTGACCGCTGTCGACCGTACCGGTCTGGAACTGGTTGCGAACATCAGTCCGGATGGCGACAAGACCCCGACTCTGGGCCGTGACCGGTCCTTCTTCGAAGAGCTGTTCGGCAATATTGGCGCCGTGGGTGCCCCCGGCGCTCAGGGTCCGAGCAACGATCCCACCCGGCCCTAGACGGCTCCGCCTATTTTGCGATACCGCTGGCGGCGAGGACCGCCAGGGTCACCAGTTCCGATGCGGTGGAGGCCATGGTGGCAATCTGCACCGATTTTTCCAGTCCGACCAGCATCGGTCCGATGACCGAATCGCCGCCCAGTTCGCGCAGCAATTTGGCGGACAAGTTGGCCGACTGCAGGCCCGGCATGACCAGCACGTTGGCGGGCTGTGACAGGCGGCTGAACGGATAGTTCGCCATCAGCTTCGGATTGAGCGCCACGTCGGGTGCCATTTCACCTTCATATTCGAAATTGACCCGCCGCTGGTCGAGCAGCGCCACCGCTTCGCGGAGATTCTCCAGCCAGCGGCCTTCGGGATTGCCGAAGGTCGAATAGCTGAGGAAGGCGACGCGCGGTTCGTGACCCATCTGCCGGGCGACCGCCGCCGTCTGTTCGGCGATGTCCGCCAGCTCGTTCGCCGAAGGCCGCTCGTTGACCGTGGTATCGGCCATGAAAATCGTATGATGCTGGCCGACCATGACATGGATACCAAAGGCGGTGCGGCCTTTCTCGACATCGATCACCTTGGCGACATCGCGGAAGGATTGCGAATAGGGCCGGGTAACCCCGGTGATCATCGCGTCGCCCTGGTCCATCGCCAGCAGCGCGGAACCGAAGATATTGCGGTCCTGATTGACCATGCGCTTGATATCGCGCTCCATATAGCCGCGGCGGTGCAGGCGCTCGTACAGCATGTTCACCATGTCGGGTACCAGCGGGCTGTTGCGGCTGTTGTGCACCTCGAAACTGTCGGGGTCGCGCACGCCCAGCTCCTTGAGCTTTTCCCGGACGCGGTCATCGCGGCCAACCAGCACCGGCGTGCCATAGCCGCCATCCTGGAACTGGATCGCCGCGCGCAGCACGACATCCTCCTCGGCTTCGGCAAAGATGATCCGTTTCGGCGACAGGCGGCAGGCCTCATAGGCCTGGGTCAGCACCGACGTGGTCGGGTTGAGGCGGGCCTTCAGGCTCTGGCGATAGGCGTCCAGATCCTCGATCGGCTTCTGGGCCACGCCGCTGTCCATGGCCGCCTTGGCAACCGCAGCAGACACCACGTCCATCAGGCGCGGGTCGAACGGTGCCGGGATGATATAGTCGACGCCAAAGGTTGGTGCGTGGCCGCCATAGGCTGCGGCGACTTCTTCCGGTACCTGTTCCCGGGCCAGTTCGGCAATGGCATGGGCGGCGGCGACTTTCATTTCCTCGTTGATCCGGGTCGCCCGCACGTCGAGCGCGCCGCGGAAGATGAAAGGAAAGCCCAGGACATTGTTGACCTGGTTGGGATAGTCGGAGCGTCCGGTGGCGATAATCGCATCGGGGCGTGCCGCCTTGGCGTCGGGCGGGGTGATTTCGGGATCGGGATTGGCCATCGCAAAGATGATCGGCTTGTCGGCCATGTCCTTGACCATTTCCGGTTTCAGCGCGCCGGCGGCCGACAGGCCGAGAAAGACATCCGCGCCGGTAAGGGCATCAGTCAGCGTGCGCGCTTCGGTATCGATCGCATGGGCGGATTTCCACTGGTCGACGCCGTCGCGGCCGCGATAGATGACACCGGTCCGGTCGCACATGGTCAGATTGTCGTGCGGCACACCAAGGCTCTTGATCAGCGATGCGCAGGCAATGGCGGCAGCGCCGGCACCGTTGACGACCACCTTGATATCCTCGATCTTGCGGTCGGTCAGCAGGCAGGCATTGATGATCCCGGCCGCGGCGATAATCGCGGTGCCGTGCTGGTCATCGTGGAATACCGGGATATTCATCCGGTCGCGCAAGGTCTGTTCGATGATGAAACAATCGGGAGCGGCAATATCTTCCAGATTGATGCCGCCAAAGCTGGGTTCCATGATCTGGACCGCATTGATGAAGGTTTCGGCATCCTCTGTGTCGAGTTCCAGATCGATCGAGTCGACATCGGCGAAGCGCTTGAACAGGACTGCCTTGCCTTCCATCACCGGCTTCGACGCCAGGGCACCCAGATTGCCGAGACCGAGGATCGCGGTGCCGTTGGAAATCACCGCAACCAGATTGCCCTTCGCGGTATAGTCATAGGCTTTTGAAGGATCTTCGGCGATTGCCCGGACCGGGACGGCAACGCCGGGAGAGTAAGCGAGGCTGAGATCGCGCTGGGTTGCCATCGGTTTCGAAGCGATAATCTCGATTTTTCCGGGACGGCCGTGGGAGTGAAAGAGCAGGGCTTCCCGTTCGGAAAATTCCAGATTGTTGTCATTCTTGTCAGCCAAATCATATCTCCGCATATCAGGTGTCGGCTTGCTTGTGCCGATCGGATGGTAACGTCCCGCTCTCGGCTTACCCGCTTTGAAGCAGGGCCGCAATATGAAGTAAATTTCAACGGGATATGCTCGCCACTCTTTTATGTCCGGCTGCACTCGGCTATCGCGGGGCCATGGCAACCCAGACTCAGGACATAGTGGAAAAACGGGGCAAGGCGCCGGCATCGGTACCGGACAAGGTCACGCCGATGATGGAGCAATATTTCGGACTGAAGGAAAAGGCCGGGGATTGCCTGTTGTTCTACCGGATGGGTGATTTTTTCGAACTGTTTTACGAGGATGCCAGGCTCGCCGCGGCGGCGCTGGATATCGCGCTGACCTCGCGCGGCAAGAATGCCGGCGATGCGATCCCGATGTGCGGCGTGCCGGTCCACGCCGCGGAAGGCTATCTGGCGAAACTGATTCGCGCCGGCTTCAAGGTGGCGATTGCCGAGCAGGTGGAAACCCCGGCCGAGGCCAAGGCGCGCGGCGGCTACAAGGCCTTGGTCGCGCGCGATATCATCCGCTACGTAACCGCCGGAACGCTGACCGAAGACAATCTGCTCGACGCGCGCAGCGACAATATGCTGGTCGCCCTGGCCGAGGCGCAGGGTGAAATCGGACTGGCTGCGGCGGACATTTCCACCGGCAATTTCGAACTGGCGACGATCTCCGATGATGCGCTCGATGCGGAACTGGCCCGACTGGCGCCGTCGGAAATCATATGTCCGCCGTCCCTGCTGCCGCGGCTGCGCAAGGCGACCGGCTGGGCCAGGGAGAATTTCGACAGCACGCAGGCGGAAAGGCGGCTGCGCGCGCATTTCGGGGTGGCCACGCTGGACGGCATGGGCGAATTTTCGCGCGCCGAACTGGCCAGCGCCGGCGGACTGCTTGCCTATGTCGACCATGTGTCCCAGGGTCACGCCCCCTATCTGCATCCGCCGAAGAAGCGCGAGACGCGCGAGTTTCTCTCGATTGACGGGCCGACCCGGGCGAGTCTGGAGATCGACCGGACGCTGGCCGGCGGACGCGAGGGCAGCCTGCTCCACGCGATCGACCGCACGGTGACCCCGGCCGGCGCGCGCCTGCTGGCCCGCGATCTGGCGGCACCCCTGTTTGCCGAACAGCCGATCAACCGGCGGCTCGGGCTGGTGCAATGGTTCCATGACGGCTCGGCGATCCGCGACGATGTCCGCACCGAGCTCAAGGCGCTGCCCGATATCGG
>Ga0075467_10000426_pt1 | contig 33228 bp, 63 predicted proteins | sample DEB08_DNA_9_FD_75067 | JGI IMG/M metagenome (GOLD analysis project Ga0075467, IMG submission 75067) | Aqueous microbial communities from the Delaware River and Bay under freshwater to marine salinity gradient to study organic matter... | ecosystem: Environmental > Aquatic > Marine > Coastal ... | reverse complement strand
TATAAATATCGTTAGGAAGCGTAAACGCTTCTCTAAATGGAATAAACCTGAACTGGTTTCTGACGTTGAAGTGGTAAAAGAATATTATGGCTATAGTAATCAAAAGGCCAGACAAGTACTACCACTTCTTTCATCCGACCAGATATTGAATTTGAAAGAGAAGGTATTTAAAGGTGGTAGAAGAAAATAATAACGTCCATTGGACACCACAAGACATGCTAGAGATTATCCTGGATGAGCCGGATGATTTTTTAAAGGTTCGCGAGACATTAACCCGTATTGGTGTAGCTTCACGTAAAGATAAGAAACTGTTTCAGTCTTGTCACATTCTACATAAGCAAGGCAGATATTTTATCGTGCACTTTAAGGAGCTATTCCTCCTTGATGGTAAGAAATCTAATTTAGAATTAAATGATGTACAACGTAGAAATACTATTACTACATTACTATCTGACTGGGGCTTGATTAAGCTTGCAGCTTCTGGTGAATTAGATTGCGCGGCTCTACGTCAGATAAAAATTATTCCATTCAAAGAAAAGAGTGAGTGGGAATTATGCCCTAAGTATAATATCGGTAATAAGTAATGTTTGACGATAAGTTCCTAGACGCTGTTCGAGCTAAAAAGCATTATCGTATAGATTATCCGGGGGATATTGACTATAGTTGGGATGAATTTTTACCATTCTTAGATAGTCACCCTCGTAATAAAATGACTATATCTGGCGATAAAATTAAGTTTAATCTGCTAGCTTTAGAAGCCCGAGGGTCTACTCCTCAGTTTGCTAAATATATTATCTCGGAATTAAAGAAAACTTTTCCTAAAAATGGTATAAGCGCACACGCTTTTGGAGGACTTACAGATCAGTCTAAAAGCTTTAAAATCCATAGAGATAAAATGGATGTTTTTTATCTACAGGTCTTAGGAGATATCGAATGGTCGGTTTGGGAACCAAACGATACAAATTGGTATAACGATTCAGCGTACGAAAATCTTTCTTCCGATCAGGGCAAAAAACTATTTACAGAACGATTTACTTGTGGTAAAATGATATGGATTCCCAGAGGAACTTACCATCTGGTACAGCCTTATACCAGTCGTATGGGAATTTCATTCGGGGTCGAATCTGAGATAGACCCATCAACTTACGTATAGCAGCTATACCGTAAAATCATAGCTGAAACGTATAAATATACTTGAGTGCGGATTATCCGGCTCTTAATATTCTTGCTTGAAAAAGGAGAACACAATGACAAGCAGACGAATCAACACAACTTCATTTCCACCTGCTGCTTTTGTAGGATTTGATCACCTCTTCAAAGAACTTGATCACGTCACAAAGCATGCATACGATAACTATCCTCCTCATAATATCCTTAAGATCGGTGAATCAGAATATCTGATTGAACTTGCCGTCGCTGGTTTCAGTAAAGATGGTATTGATATTGAGCTACACGATAGAACTCTTACCGTAACAGGTGATCATGTTTCAAAGGGTCGCGAGTATATTCATCGTGGTATTTCTACGAAGAAATTCAAACGCACCTTTAGATTGTCTGAACACGTGCAAGTGCACGGAGCAGATATTCAAGATGGCGTACTAGCAATTAAGTTGAAGTATGTAGTCCCAGAAGATCAGCGTCCTCGTAAAATTTCAATTGGAAACAACGAGGTCAATAATGACACACACAGTACTAACAATCCAGAACTACTTACTGAATCCAGTGAGAGAAATTATAAATACTGGGGCGGATCTAAGAACTAAATATCGTAAACATCGTGAAGCTGTTAAAGCAGTCAAAGAGCTTCGTGCTCTTACTGACCATCAGCTAAACGACATGGGTCTCACCAGAGGTGAAATCTATGATGTTGTTCATAATGGCATCAACCGAAATCTTAAAGGTTGGGTATAATATGACTGCATTAACAATGAATTACGTTGTGAATCCATTTAACGGTTTTTTTAAGACTTTATTCAAGTTTTTTGAAATCGTTGGATATGCCAGAGCAGCTAACGAACTCCATAGGCTCGGTTATTATGAAGAAGCAAAAGAATGTATTCTTCAACAGCAACGCTTAAAGGCAGAACACTAAACTAAAAGAAGTAACGCTTTAGTTCTACTATTGTGTTACTTCTACACACAACACACAAAGGAAAATAAAATGACTAATAAGAACCCCTTCGAAATCCGTGCAGATATGCTAAAGCTTGCAAAAGACTACATGGATAAACAATACGAGACAAACATCGCGGTTGCTGAGAAAATGACCGATATCGGTGAAAAAACCCTTGAAGATATCCGAGAAACATACAAAATGTATTCAACTGAAGAATTGATGGCAAAAGCTAAAGAGATGTATTCTTTCGTTTCTACTAAAGATTAATTATAAATACCCCCGTGCCATACCAAGCATGGGGGTTTTTTGTATGTCTGACGATAACTTAAACTTAAGCGAATTTGACTATATTATGGCAGCAGTGGCTGATTATACTATGGATCGTAATATCGATAAAGAAATGTTCTGGAACATTATTAATCACGTCGACGACGGGTATGAATTTTTAACGGCCATTGCGGCTCAAGGCCATTTAATGGAACTTGTTGAAAATCATAATATAATGAGAAAGTACCATCGAGAAAAATCCATAAAATAAAAGGTGTACAGATGCTTTCCTATATGGTATAATATATTTAATTATGGAGGCGCTATGACTTTTTACACTAACGTGACACGGTACGGCAACCAGATCTTGTACCGTGGATACACTGATAATGGCACAGCCATTACTCAAAAATACAAATTCAAACCCACACTCTATGTAAAGACTGATAGACCTAGTGATTGGAAAACTATGGAAGGTCAACCTGTAGGTCCAGTACAGTTTGATAGTATGGGTGATGCACGTGATTTCGTAAAGCAATACGAAGGCGTTGTCGGATTTAAGGTCTGGGGTAATACTAATTACATCCATCAGTTTATTACTAGTAAATTTCCAGGTGAAGTCAAGTTCAATAGATCATTAGTCAATGTTGCTAATATCGATATCGAAGTCCATTCTGAAGATGGATTTCCTACACCAGACGAAGCTGCACATCCTATCACAGCCATTACACATAAGTCAAGCAAGTCTGCTATATATCATGTTTTCCACTTTGGTGACTGGGATAAAGATAAATCTATTCTAAAAGATGTAATTGTCCAAGAGCATCGTGGTAAAAGCGAAGTAGAAATGCTTGCGATGTATATTAAGTTCTGGAAAGGTAATTATCCAGACATTATTACAGGCTGGAATGTCAGGTTCTTCGACGTTCCTTACATCTTAAATCGTATTGCTAGGCTCGGTGCTGAAGAAGCAGTTAAAGCTTTCTCTCCATGGAATCTGGTAGACCGCCAAGAAATCGCCATAAACGGCTCATCTCAGTGTGCTTTTGATATTAAAGGCATTACACAGATGGACTATATCGAGCTATTTAAAAAGTTCGGTTATTCGTATGGCGCCCAAGAGTCATATAAACTTGATCATATCGCATACGTAGTCCTTGGCGAACGTAAGCTTTCATATGAAGAATATGGCAATCTACAAAACCTGTATAAAGAGAACTATCAACTCTATATTGATTATAACATCAAGGATGTTCAACTTGTAGAACTTATTGATGAGAAGATGGATCTTATCACACTTGCTATGACTATGGCATATCGTGGAGGTGTTAACTATCAAGACACTATGGGAACTACTGCTATATGGGATTCGATCATCTATCGTGAACTGAGTAAATCTATGATTGCAGTTCCGCCTAACGATCAAAAGGTTAAGAACCCTTATGCCGGTGGGTATGTGAAAGAACCTCATGTAGGTGCACACGACTGGGTTGTATCATTTGACCTTAACTCGCTTTACCCTAACTTAATTGTTCAATATAACATGTCGCCAGAGACTCTAGTTACATCTCTTGATGGTCGTTTCCTAGAAGGCGTTGAGCATTATATGGATACGCCTGTTGATTCCCGCGCCAGAGATATGAATGTTGCTGTTGCTATTAATGGTTCATCGTATCGTAAAGACAAGCAAGGTTTCTTGCCTAAGCTTATTGTTGATTACTATAGTGAACGTAAAGCTATTAAGAAAGAAATGCTTGCGCGTGAACAAGAGTATCAAAAGAATAAAACAGTAGAACTTGAACGGCAAATCAATCAGCTTGAAAACCGTCAGATGGCTATTAAAATTCTTCTTAACTCTTTGTATGGAGCTTTGGGTAATAAGTATTTTCGTTATTTTGATATGCGTATGGCAGAAGGCATTACATTATCAGGTCAGCTTACTATTCAATGGGCAGAACGTGCTATCAATGCTGAGATGAATCGTATTCTCCAAACAAATGGCCGTGATTATGTTATTGCCATTGATACTGACTCGGTATATGTCAACTTCGGTTCATTTGTTAAGAAGCTTAAACCACAAGATCCAGTCGAAGCGCTTGATAAAATATGTGAAGAGCACTTTATTCCTTTGCTAGAAAAATCATACGACACACTGTATGATCACATGAATGCATTTGACAAACGTATGGTTATGGCCCGTGAAGTTATTGCTGATCGTGGTATCTGGACTGCAAAGAAACGTTACATTCTCAACGTACATAACTCTGAAGGTGTACAATACGCAGAGCCTAAGATGAAGATCATGGGTATTGAAGCTATTAAGTCTTCTACACCTGAGGTTGTTCGTGACAAGTTTAAGGCAGCATTCAAGATGATGCTTACAGGGGATCGTCATGGCACTCAAGACTTTATAGCAAACTTTAAGAAAGACTTTAAACAGCTTCCACCTGAGAAAGTCGCCTTCCCCCGTGGAGTAAGCGATCTTAAGAAATGGGACCGACGTAAAACCATCTATGCAAAAGGCACACCCATTCACGTACGTGGAAGCTTGCTATATAATCACCATCTAAAGATGAATAGTTTGTCTTCAACATATGAGACTATTAAGGCCGGTGAGAAAGTAAAATTCTGCTATCTTAAGACGCCTAATCCTATCAAAGAGAATGTGATTGCATTTCCTGAGTATTTGCCTGAAGAATTGAGATTGCATAAGTATATCAACTATGATCTTCAGTTTCAAAAAACATTTCTAGATCCACTTGAGCCAATACTAGATGCTATTGGGTGGAGTGCTGAAGAACAGATAACTATGGAGGATATATTTGGATGAGTAAAAAGTATGCAATACAGATAGCAATGTCACCTGAGAATGATGACTGGATCTACGTGACTGAGGATCAAATGACGGTAAATGCCAATAGAACCTATGTCGGATTTGGTATGGTTTATCCAGTAATATTTGAAGAATACTGGGAAGCAGAAGATGCTGCACAGATCTGGCGAAAAGCTGGCGATACTACAGACAACTATGTAAGGGTAGTAGAATATAAAAAGCCGCTGTAAGGTTTACAAGCGATGACAAATGAGTTATAATATGAATATTAACAATGGAGAATACTATGTCTGATTGGGCACACGATATTAATATGATGCACCATAAGTTTGGTGTACACGAATGGTTTGAAAAGAACAAAGACGATAAAGGACTTATGCAGAAGTATCTTAGCTTCCGTCTTAAGATGTGTATGGAAGAAATGAATGAGACCATTGACGCTGCACTCTTTGATAAAGATTCTGAAGAGATTGTAGATGGCCTCATTGATCTTTGTGTCTTTGCTATTGGTACACTCGATGTTTTCGGGGTAGATGCTAATACCGCATGGGATCGTGTATATGAAGCTAATATGGCAAAGGAGCCTGGAGTAAAGCCTGGTCGTCCTAACCCTTTTGGACTTCCGGATCTTCTGAAGCCAAGCGGATGGACACCACCAACACACGAGGAAAATCATGGGACTTTCCCTCTCGCTCTTTAAGAGTCAATACGACAATAAGACAGACAAACGTATGGATTTCTCTAGCTTTGACGAGCTAGAGAAACTCCTTTATGGTTTATCCAAGGCACCGAAGAAAGGTAAGAAATATGCAGAACTTATTTCACCGGCTATATACGAACCCGGTACTACTCGAGCAAACAAAAATGTTACTGCTTGGGCAGGTTGGTGTGCTGTTGATGTTGATGACATTGAGATTGATGGAGAGTTAAATGATTTTGTCCGTAATATGGTTCCTGATTGGCGCCTTGTTTGCTATAGCACTGCAAGCTCGCGGCCTGGTAAAGCGAAGTTCAGACTCGTATTCGAACTTGATCGCTATATACCAGTGGCAGAAATCAAACACTTCTGGTACGCACTGCAGTCACGGCTTGACGATCAAGGAGACAAACAGTGTAAAGACCTCAGCCGAATGTATTACATCCCTGCAACGTATGCTGAAGCTGATAATTTTATATTCAGCGGTGCTGGTAAGCCTATTGATGTTGACGCTTTACTCGCAAAGTATCCCTATGTAGATAGGGTTAAGAGTGGTAATACGTTTCTCGATCGATTACCTCCTGAGCTAGCAGAGCAAGTAGTCAATCATCGTAAGTCTATGATGCAGAACACCAACATCTATTGGACTGGATATCATGACTGCCCGTTCTGGCCTAAAAAGCTCGCAGCTGAGTACACCGCAATTTCTGAGACTGGATGGTATTCTAAGATGTATTCTATGATGGTCGCAGTGGCGGCACGAGCACTTGAAAAAGAATATCCCATATCATCAACACAAATCGCAGAGCTGTGTAAACAGTTTGATGCTGAGAATGGCAACTGGTACGATAATCGTCCACTTAACGTAGAAGCAGACAGAGCACTTGAATATGCCTATAGGAATGTATAATGAAGCAACTGAATAACTGGTGGGTGATTGACACCGAATTTGATAATGGTATTACTCACTGGGGACCAGATGAATGGCAGAATCATATGGCCGAGTTTACTACGAAGTATTTTGTTCCAGATGAATCACGCAGACGAGTATGTTTAGACATTGGTGCAAATATAGGACAGTCAGCTTTAGGGTTTACAAAGTACTTCGGTAAGGTGCATTCATTCGAGCCTTGTGTGGACTTCTTCGAGTGTCTTAATAAGAACGTAGAACAAGCCGGATTAGATAATGTTACCACTCATAATGTAGGTCTTTCCGATAATACCTCTGAGCTTTTTTTTAAAAAGAAAATGAATAGAGGTGGTACATCAAGAATGTACACAGACGAAGAGATAGGTCTTAAACATCATTTACATAAAAACGATTTATATGTGACTGAAAAAGTAAATGTTAAAACTCTGGATTCATATGAATTTAAGTATGTGGATCTCATTAAGATTGATGTTGAAGGTTGGGAGCCATGCGTTCTAAAGGGTGCTATTAAAACTATTAATGATTGGAAACCTACAATCGTTGCTGAGTGGCACACCAAAAAAGATAAAACTGCACTAGACGACATACTCCTTCCGTGGGGTTATGTTAAGATGTATCAACGAAGATCCGATTGGTACTATGTGCACAAGGACAAGGTAATGGATGTAGTCACCGGACTAATAAAAGATCACCCGCTCGCATCGCACACAGCATTTTGGAAGCTATTAGGTATATGAAAAATGTTTAAGAGATGGTGGAGAATCTGGGCTAAAAGCCTTGGTGAAAAAGTAGGCGAGACCGATACGCAAGCGAATATTGTCGCTGTGATTAGATCATTCTGGTGGGTGGTGCATATTATTACCTGCTTTATGATTATTATACACAACGGTGCTAAATTAGGATGGTGGCTGTGAATCTTTCTAAGGTAAACCGTGTAGAAGTGATCGACGAGAATGGTCGGTCATACGTAAAATATAATTGTAATAATGTAAAAATCAGTTTACAAGACGATGGAAACACGTTAAAATTGTTCTTAGATAAGGAGAACAAAGATGAACATCAATCACCGTCCAAACCTTGACACAAAGCGAGTATGCGAAATTTATTCTGAAAAGGATGGGGTTCCTGTAACGTATGTTTGCACTTCAGCTATTGGCGGACAAGCTCAAGCAATGGATATTTTCTATCGTGAGACTCCTCACCCTGATTTTGGCAATCGTTACTTTGGTTTGTTTCTGTATCGTAACACACACTTTCTTGCCGATGGTGCTATAATGATCACCAATGCAGACAAGATTGAAGATGCTGAATTTGGTATGATTGAAGGACCGACCGGTTGGGAATATAGCCAACACCGTCACGACTATCGCAATGTTGAAGGTTCTGGTTGTGCTATTGATGGTGGCCGCGCATACTTTAAACGCGTTGGTGACTTGAGTGTGCCAATGAAAATGATGGCCGTTGTTGATGGCAAATTTGAGGAGAAACAGAATGGCTAACGAAACAAACGCAGGTTACCGCAACGCAGGTTACCGCAACACAGGTTCCTACAACACAGGTGACTGCAACACAGGTGACTGCAACACAGGTTCCAGCAACACAGGCCACTACAACACAGGTCACTTTCATGTAGGTTGTTTTAACACAGCCCCTGCTGAGAAAGCTTATTACTTCAATCGCTTGATTGATAAAGGTGACTGGGACAACGCAGAGAAGCCGGATTGGATTTATGAAGTTTCACCAACAAAGTGGGTAGAAGAGAATCAAATGACCGACAAGGAGAAGTTAGACAACCCCTCTTACAAAACGACAGCTGGCTACCTTCGTGTGATCGACATGAAGTCAGCGTGGGCAGAAGCTTATGCAAACGCCACACCAGAGGACATTGAGTTGACTAAAGCACTACCCGCTTTTGACGCTGTTGTGTTCCTTGATATCACAGGTATTTATTTGCGTGACAAATCTGCTAATGCACCATGTGAGGGTCGTGAAGTAGAGATTGACGGCGTGACATATGTGTTGAAGCTTAAAGGAGAAACAGGATGAGCGGCTATAAAACAACACGAGGTGCAGCAGGTGTTATCGCAGCACGTTACGAGAATATGCTACGTAGCCAATCAGAAGACTATCAAGACGATATGGTTATTATGTCTCTTATTAACCACTATAGCTTCTGCCTAGATTGCGACGAAGACACTCTTCTTGTAGCTATTGAAAGAGTGCTCAAGGAGTACATGCCCCCGTCTCATTTTAGATATTGGAGGCTTGCCTTAAAAGATAAGGAACCGCAATGACCTTTACTTACGATGAAGATATGATGCCTGATCCCTTTGGCGAATGTAAGTGCGAAGCACGATACACTATTGAACCGAACGGCGATGGGTATGCTTTATACTATGGGCGTTGTAACCATCGTCACGGATATAATCTAATCAACATGGTAGAGGCTGCGTGGAACTTTGAGCCACGGCATATTGAAAAACTAATCAATCTCGGTAACGCAGAATATGCGAAGAAGTCCGACGGAGGGCATATAGCAGAATGAACTGGTATGTATGGCTAGCAACATATCAATATGATGCTGACTTTGGTAATGATACCATTGAACTGATGCAACAAGCATACATTGCGGGTCTTCAAACTGCTTATGACCAAATGTATAAAAATGAAGATGGTGATTGGGACTTCATTATGTGGCGTCTGAAAAATCTGATAGAGGAAAGCAAATGAAGAACAATAATCCATTACAGTTCATGAAAGGCGCTCTTCTACAATACGAAGAAAGTCTAAGACAAACGGGTAGAACCACTCGTGATGTAGAAGAAGCGAGAAAAACTGGAGCAATATTAGTATGCCACAGCCATAACCATGCTAGAATGATATCAGACGAATTTGGAATAGAAACTGTCTCATTAGAAAGATATATGGAAGACGATTATCATAGAGGCAAGAAACCAACTAAGTTTCTATTTGAACATTTCTGTCAATATGTTATTATTGCGCAAAAGTTAGAAGAAGCACAAAGGATTATAGAATAATGGGCATCAACATGCACGTTTACACAGTCTACGGCGTAAGACTTGAATGGGATCAAGAATTCTATGATATATACGAAGAACTTGATGAAGCACTTCTAGACGAATTCGGATACAGTAAACGACCACCAGAAGACCGTCAGATTGAAGCACTTATAGACGGTATGGGTGGTAACTATATGATTCTTGGTCATATCATATACGACTCAGGTGACTTTCGTTATTGTGAAGGCATGAACAACTATCAAGAGATTGATATGAGCAATCTGGAGAGCATTGAAAGGTTGTATAAAGAAAAGTTCAAACGGTTGTATCCTGACCACTACCATTTGATCGCACATCATGACTTCAAACTGATAAACGTGATTCATTATTCATAAAAGTGGTTTACACCTCTATAATAGTAGTGTAAGATGATAATGTGAGAAACGGAGACTGCTATGACCTTTACTTACGATGAAGATATGATGGCTGATTGTCTTAGAGCAAATGGTTGGTCCGAAAGGTGGGCAGAAGGAAACTGGGCACCTGATAGCATTCAATCTGACTATTGTGGATTTGATTTGAAAGAAGCATTTTCCATGCTTCTAACATCAAAAAATCTATATGGCGAACAATGGGAAAAAATGTGGAAATGAACTTTGATCGTAACTGGCTTGAAGATAAAGTAGAATCTGTTGCTCGTATGTTGACAGCAGAGAAAATGGGTTTGGTAAAAGACAAACTCGGAGAAAATCAACCATATGAACTTTGGAGTCAGTGTATTCCAGATGCTCGTAAATTTTTGGGATTGGAATGAATGAGTTCCGAGTCCTCGTTTGCGGCGGAAGAGACTATGGAACAAAAGTCGTTGACGATCAACGAATCATTGATAGAAGACAAGTCGATCGACTTAGAAGATTACTTGACGCAGTACATGAAGGAGCGAGGGCTGCAGGAAAAGTTCTGGTCATCATTCATGGAAACGCACGAGGGGCAGATCTTCTTGCAGATCAATACGCAAGAGAGAAATCGCTTAAAGTTCTATCATTTCCTGCAGACTGGAGAAATCATGGACGATCCGCAGGACCCATTCGCAACAAATTAATGTTGACAAATGGACAACCGCGTGTTATAATAGCATTTAAGGGTGGTAATGGTACTGCCGATATGATTCGACAAGGTAAGAAAGCTGGTGTTCCAGTATATGAGGTGAAAGAATTAATATAACAAAGTTCTTGATATAGTGGATATGGACGAATGATTAAAGTATTGAAGATTATGTTGAGTGATATTTTACCAAAGAGCTTCTATTCGTTCTTTAAAGGTGTTGGTTTCATCGCTATACTCTTTGCAGTTCTAACTGGTGTAGCGATTTTTCTTATCGGTATTGCAGCTTTTATTGGATGGTTACTTGCTATACCAGTAGATTTGGGTATGCTGATTTTATGTGGTATTATTTTAATTGCAATTTGGATTGACTCTGCACATGGAAGGTCACGATAATATATAGGTGAAGTCGGCGAGGCAAATCATGAATTGGAATTGAGTGAAGAATGACAGCACAAGAAGCAGCAAAATTACTACTAGGTGGCATTCTTGATCCTGATCATGGTGATGCTACCATCGAAGGATTTAGAGATATTAACTGGCAAACAGTGTATGATGAAATGCGTTGGGATCATAATGAAAGCATAGAAATATGCGGTGATGATGATTGGTGCAATGTCCTAGTGGCAGCACTAAGAGCTATTGCAGGTGAAGAATGACTTGGTCAACTCCGTGGATTAAAGTAAGGAAAGAAGAATGATAACTGAACAAGAATGGCAAGCCACGCTTGCCAAAATAGAAGAACTGGAAGCAAAGAACGAAAAGCTTCTTAAAGGTATTGAAATCTATGAACGTGAACGTATTCGTTTCATGCACTCTAAACCAGAAATAACCGGTAAGTTCTTTATTGGTGGCTATCACGGATCAAATAACGATAACATGCTTCCTGAGTATATTGAAATCTGCCCTGCATATGGTTGTGCTTGGACGCAGGTTTACGAGAGAAGTAGTAGAACCATTAGCTATGAGGGATCGTGATGAATAAAGATTATGTAGTGGTGACAACTACTTATAGCTACCGTATGCGGTACGTGATGCACAAAAATGATCTTCGAAAGATGAACAGTGATATTCGGCCGACTGATAATGAACTTGGAGATTGGGCATGTGACACTATCGTGATGGAAGAGTGTGAAGAGTTTTCGCAACATTGGTTGGGCGAACAAATCTCTGATGTGTATGAATGTGATGAAGATGAAATGTTGACTTTCTTTGATAAAGACAATGACCATCTTTCTGGATGGGATCGAGAATACAAAATTCAATGGGTCCGTAATCTATTGATAAAGGATAATAAAGATGATCTACAAACCTAATAATTGGGTAATCGTCAAAGTAAAAGGTGACGACACACATTACCGTGTTTTAGCTGGGTGGTCGGGTGGATATCTCGATGGCTCTTCTTGGCGCATGAATAGTGGCATCACTTCTTTCCGTGAAGGCGACGAACACTTTCTGTTTTACGGATCAAGTGGTTCGTGTTATAGTTGTGGTAAAGAGTCATATGGGCTAAAAATGAACAATGCTTATATCTGGAATCAACTACAAGAACTTCACGGCGATAAAGTTGAAATGGTGCCAGAAGACACTGACTGGTCAAAAATGGATTGGATTATCAAATGAAGTTTACGCATCAACACAGTGACGGCACAAAGATTGAACTTGAGATACCAGACCACGCGGCGATGGATACTGTCCTTGAAGAGTTTCAAAACTTCCTTCGTGCGTGTGGTTACGTGGTTGAATACAATCAATGTTTATTTTTGGGGAATATAGATGAGTAAAGTCGAGCAATATGACACTCTTGTAAAACAACTCTTCGACATTCTTGATACAGTTGAGGAGAATGCAGAGGGCAAAGAGTTTCGGCCCACTGTGATTAGATCGTGTAGAACGCAACATACTATGCAACTCGAATCAATTTTAAAAGAATTGAAGGATCTTTGTAATAAAACGGTTTACAGCTGAATAGTATTATGATACAATTGAAAATATCATAAAGAAAAAAAACAGAAATTGTAAAGGTGAATATTATGTCTAAACCTATTTGCACTGTAATGGTTGGCTTGCCTGGTTTGGGCAAGTCAACTCTTGTTGAAAGTGAACTTGCTATCTACAAAGCTATTGACTTTCCTGTGTTTATTTACAGCACCGATGCTGAAATTGAGCGCCGATGTGCTGCGAACGGTTGGACTTATGACGAAGGCTTTGCTGAATTCATTGAGCCTGCTACCAAGTATATGAACGAACAACTTGATATTGCAGTTCGCAGTAAGCAAGATATTATCTGGGATCAAACCAATCTTGGTATTAAGAAGCGCAAGAAGATTATCAATCGGATGAAACAGGCTGGTTATCGAGTTCAATGTGCCTGCATTATGCCACCTGAACCTTCGCATATTTCAGATCAAAAAGATTGGAAGTTTCGCCTTGAGAATCGCCCTGGTAAGAATATTCCTAACCACATTCTGGCGAATATGATTGAAAGCTATGTTGTTCCTACCATTGAAGAAGGTTTTGATATGGTTAGCTTCGATAATATGCACGGCGCTTTACTGGCTATTGATTACGCAGAAGAATTTGATTACGGAGAAGAACCATGAAAGTTAATATTAGAGAATACCGCCATCGTTGGGTAAGCTATGTTCATGACCGCTACATGGACAAAAAGTATGACCGCGACTGGAAAGATAGCTCAACGCGATTTGAATCTTTTCTTGAAAAGGTAGAGGATGGTTTGCAGTGGATTTATAACCACAGCATTAATCTGTATCTTGACAAACGTCCTGGTCAAAAGATTAAGGTGCGTATTGATCCGTGTGACACATGGTCAATGGATCACACACTTGCACCTATCATCTTGCCTATGCTGAAACAGTTGAAAGAAACCAAACACGGTTCACCTTGGACAGATGATGAAGATGTTCCAGAAGAACTGCGTAGTACCAGTGCTCCTCCTAAGGAAAATGATTATGACACAGACGACAATCATCACAAGCGTTGGGATTGGGTTATGGGAGAAATGATCTGGGCGTTTGAACAAAAGGTTCGTGACGAGTGGCAAGACGATTATTACGAATACGATCACGTAACGCCAAACAAAGACTCTGAAGATTTTTCAAAGTCCTTAGGGTTGAAACTAGTGTGGGAAGATCCAGATGGTCGCAAAGCACATCAAGAACGTATGACAAACGGCTTTAGACTGTTCGGCAAATATTATGAAAATTTGTGGGATTAGGTAATAACAAATGACAGATAATAATGGATACGCGATGACCACATACAAAGGCAAAGTTACGAAAGAATTTATTGAACGTCGTGATCAGCTGGTGCTAGAAGATAAGCGTGATCGAGAGATCGCAGAACGCCAGTGGGACTTTGAGTTTCCTGAACACCATCTTGCTAGTATCCCTACGTCTGGACACGTGCTCTATGATGGATACGATCACGACACGGATCATGAGTTCTTCGGGGCTTGCGACTTCAAACACGTGAACCGAGATAGTCAATTCCACATCTCGCCTTACATTCGTAGACAGATTGCAGAAGGCAACATTGACCACATCGTACTATGGAAGTATAAGAACAAAGACTGGTCACGCTCACTGCAGGAAGGTGATGCCGTACAGTACGAGATCATTGATTATATTCCAGCCGATGAGATTATTTACGCTTTAAATAAAAAAAGTGACGTTCGGGGGTTTACAATTAGAACTTAATAATGTATAGTAGTCATATCAAACAGGAGAAGTATATGACACTTACTGAACTGGCAATTACTTGGTCAAAAAATGTCCAGTAAAGCCGAACGCATTATTAGCAACCGTATTACTGAAAAGCCTAATATGCTGGTGCCAATGTATCTTATGATGTCTTACGCTTACTATGTACAAGATGATCCTATCGTCTCAGATAGCTTCTATGATAAACTTGCGCGCAAGCTTCTTAAAGAATACGACAATATTGAGCATCGTCATATATGTCTTATAGATAAGGATGCATTAGAGGCTGGAAGCTTTCTAGGAGAATATCCTGGCATTGTAGAAGGTGCACTAAACGATTTTAAGAAAGGAATTTGACAATGTATAAAGTATCTTTAAAAACAGTATATGGGCTAAAATGGCTGGGGTATCATGCTACGATGGGCTATGAAACTTTTGTGAAAAAAAGTAATGCGACCGTATTTGATGAGCCTATGACTATCGACTCACCCCAAATTGGGGATTGGATTAATACAAAAAATGTGCTGTCAGTTAAATCAGTGGAGTTGACTAAATGATTGCTGGTAAAATTTGGGGAAACACCGAACTGATTGAAGCCAATGGTGCTTTAGAGTTTCATCGTATTGAAATGAATAAAGGTGGGGTTTGTTCTAAGCATTGTCATGAGTTTAAATGGAATGGCTTTTATGTAGAGTCAGGTCGTATGCTTATTCGTGTATGGCAAAATGACTACGATTTAGTTGATGAGACTATTCTAGAACCTGGTATGTACACTAAGGTCAAGCCTGGTGTATATCATCAGTTCGAATGTCTTGAAAGCGGCGTAGCGTTTGAGCTGTACTGGGCAGAATTCAATCATAATGATATTAAGCGAGAAACAGTGGGACATGCATGATTGTAGGATTTACTGCTTCAACATTTGATCTATGCTACGTGAAACAAAAAGTGTGTGCAACTATCTTATTTGTGGTTTACAGGCAAAGATATTTGTCGTAAAATAGGTATTGAGTTCTACTTTAATAAACGGAACCATATATTTTCATCATCTAGACTTAGAAAGAGAGTAGCTGATAATGCTAAACGTGAAGGATATTCGTGACCACTTCTTTGATGAACTGGCCGCACAACGATATACTATTGATAAAACAGGTGCCAAGACTATTGAGATGCTAGGTGCATCATTCATTGCCGATGAACCGGCTATCTTTGGTACACCAGTTAAATCTTATATTGATGCAGAGTTAGCTTGGTATGAAAGCGGTTCTACTAACATTAATGATATTCATGGTGCTGAGAAAGATCCACCTGCTGCATGGCAATACGCTGCTAATGACAACGGTGAAATCAATTCAAACTATGGCCATCTTGTAGACTCACCAAAGTTTTATGATCAATACTACAATGCCATTGACGAGTTAATCAAAAACCCTGATAGTCGCCGTGCACAAATGGTTTATAATCGGCCATCAATCTGGGTTGAATATAATGAGAATGGTAAATCAGACTTTATCTGTACCAATGCTCAAACTTTCTATATTCGTAATAACCGCCTACATATGGTATCGCAAATGCGTTCTAACGATGTGATATTTGGCTACAAGAATGATTATGCTTGGGCACAACATCTTATGGATCGCGCCGTTAGTGATTTGCATCAAGCAGGATATGAACTCACGAAGGGTGATCTTACTTGGCAGGTAATGAACCTACATGTATATGAAAGGCATTTTAATTTAGTAGTTTAAACTGCTATATCTACTGTACGTCAACAAAATAAGGAATTTGACATGGAACTTCATAATGAAGACCTCGGCCCTGTAAGCGAGGATAAAAAAACATGGGGATGGTTTGAAATTTTTAATGTGTGGTCTAACGATATTCAATCACTCTTTGGATATACTTTAGCTGCTTCACTATTCTTATCATACGGCCTTTCAGGCTGGTCTGTCTTTTCTGCTATTCTAGTAGCAGGACTTTTCGTCATGGTACTGGTAAACCTAATGGGTAAACCTTCTGTAAAGCATGGCATTCCGTTTCCAGTTATGGCTCGAGCGAGTATGGGTGTAAAGGGCGCTAACTTTCCTGCTGTATTGCGAGCTGTCGTAGCTATCTTCTGGTATGGTGCACAAACGTACTTTGCATCAACAGCTGTAGCTCTATTGATTAAATCTCTTATGGGAATTGAACCATCTAGTATGTGGCTTGGTATGACTGGCATTGATTGGGTATCGTTCTTAATCGTATGGTGTTTTCAGATCTTCTTGTTTATGAGAGGCATCGATACTATTGCTAAGTTCTTAAATTTTGCAGGAGTATTTGTATATGTAGTTATGATTGCTCTCGCTCTTCTTATGTGGAATGCAGCTGGATCAGGACTTATGGCAGAAGTAGGTACTATCTTTCAGGGTGTAGGTGATTATAGTGGATCAGCGCTTAGTGCATGGTTTGCAGTAGTTGGTACAATGATTGCATATTTTGCTGCTGTCGTAATTAACTATGGTGACTTCTCTAGATTCGTAAAATCAGAAAAGGAAATGAAAAAGGGTAACCTGCTTGGCTTGCCGTTAAATATTGCTTTCTTCTCGTTAATTGCATTGGTAGTTACTGCTGGTACTATTGTAGTCTTCGGTGAACCTATGACAAATCCTACTGATATTGTAGCTGCTATTGGATCACTACCTCTTACTATTGTAGCTGCTATCGCATTCTTCTTTGCGACTGTTGGTATTAACATGGTAGCCAACTTTATTCCACCTGCTTATGATCTCGCTAATCTAGCACCATCTAAGATTGACTTTAAACTTGGAGGTCTGATTACATCGGCATTCGCACTTGTTATCGGCGGCCTTTGGGTTTCAGTAGTAAGTCAAATGGGTATCTTTAACTTCGTAAATACCTTTGGCGCTGTACTTGCTCCGATCTATGGTATTATGATGGTTGATTATTACATGATCAAGAAAGAAGTATTAGATGTAGATGAACTATTTAATGCATCTAAAGATGGCGAATACTATTATGATAACGGCTGGAATATGAAAGCACTTGCAGCTTGGGTATTGCCCGCAGCGTTCTCTCTTGGAACAGTATGGTTGCCTGCTCTTGGCTTCTTGTCAGGATTTGGATGGGTAATTGGTGCTGCACTTGGTGGAATTATTTACTTTACAATCATGAAAAAATAGTATATAATAAACGAGTAGGGCGAAAGCCCTACTCACAACACTCACAGCAAAGGGATTTATATCATGGATAACAAGTGGAATAAGCGATATCTTAAGCTAGCTTCTGGAGTAGCTGAGTGGTCGAAAGATCCTTCACGTAAAATTGGAGCCGTTGCAGTCGGAGATAAAGGTCAAATCTTATCTCAAGGCTATAACGGCTTTCCTCGTGGAGTTAACGACTCTGAGGACCGGTATAATGACCGGCCTACTAAATATAAACTAGTAGTACATGCTGAAATGAATGTTATTTATAATGCTACATATAACGGGGTATCTTTACATGGATCTACGTTATTTGTCTTTGGTCTTCCGGTTTGTTCTGATTGTGCTAAAGGTATCGTGCAAGTTGGAATTAAAAAAATAGTTATGCCTGCTCAAGAAATACCACAGTCGTGGGAAGATTCCTGGGCGCTAAGTAAATCAATATTTGACGAAGCTGGCGTTGATTATGAGTTTGTACAATGATAGTTGGAACATTTGCTAAAATACCTAAAAAAGAAACAAGTCACAGTTTTGGCTATGCTCGCACATGGTCAGAGAATCTTGAGGTTGATTTAGACCATAAAAATTCATTTCATAAGGATATTTACGTATTACCTGGTGCTAACTTTGGTGGTACAATTAATCTTATGGGTGGATTTAATGACTTTCTGAAATCAAGCGTAGATAATTTTCTTGATGCAGAAAATATTACTTTTCTCGATGGTCCTCCTGTTGCCTATGGCGAACAGCTAAAAAAGAGAAAAGATGTTGAAGATAAGAACTGGTGTGATGCCATTACTCAAAAACTGTCTGAAGCAAAAAGCATAGTAGGTTCTGATCTTAAGCACGAATGGTTAGCTATTGGCGATAGTCACACGTGCGCCTATGCACCTTTAAATAGTTCTACCGTCAAAAAAGATGGAACTACTCTAAATAATCAAATCAACACAGATTTTGAATATATTCGTTCTCATATTAAACCTTATCATAAAGGCTTAACTATATCACTTGGTAATATTGATGTTCGCCATCATATTGTTCGTCTCAATGCTGATGTTGCGGCCATGATAAGTAGCCTTAACGATTTTGGTAAAAGCACTGGTCTTGAAGTAGAGTATGGATTACCATGGCCTATCGAGTTTGAAGGTCGCAAGTTGCCACAGACTGGATACTATGACAAGCGCCCATTTACAGGTTCTCGAGAAGAACGCCGTGTTGTAGTCAAGCTTATGGAACAATGCATGTCTGATCTTGGCATGAGCATTGTCAAATGTCCTAACCAATGGTACGATATGGATCCAGAAATCTATGCAACTGGAAACATGGAACGACCACAATCGGTTCACTTAAATCCTATGAAGTATCGTAGGAAAAATTGGGGTGAGCTAATACACGACCCACTGGAGATATTCATGTCATGACAGCACTTGCACTTGAAACAAGACCAAACTATGACTGTTACGTAAATTACTTCTGGCCAAAGTCTGCGTGGCTAGAAGAGAACTGTCTGATCGGGGATCTAGATTATCTTGGTCCTGAGGCCGATAAGCATATTAACGACCCGCTGATGCAAAACATTCCTGCTTACAACTGCGTATCTCGTACGTATGAGGGTTTTAATAACGTTAATCAGGATTTGAATTACGGCACTGATCAGCAAGTATTTAAGAAACGTCCAATTGGCGTGCAAGACCGCGTTAAAAAATACGTGACAGATAAGTGGTCTTTATTAGAATATGTTTATGCCTACTACGTTCATCGCAGTACTGGTTCAGGGTTTTATGCTGGCAAGGATTGGCACGGTTATCACCATTCAGTGGTAACACATTTTGGGTTATATGAGACTGCAGATGAAATGGCTAACCTTATGAAGGAATGGAAAGCTGCAGATCGCAAAATGTTTTCGACTATCGGAAACCAAAATCCTACTCCAATAAAGGGGTTGAATCTGACACAACACATTACTACCTTTGGTCTAGAGTTGATGAAGGAATTGACTGGCTGGTTAGAAGAAAATCTTGCTATGAATAATGGAGCGCCGTTAGATCAAAAGAAATTGACTGACAGACTTAATCAAAAGAATATTGATAGAGGTATACGTCGATGGAACTTCCCCTATGCACAAATGATTGCTGACATCGCTACGTACCATCCACAGTATGTTGATCCAAATTCTAGTCTGTATTGTGGCAATAACGCAAGACAGGCAATCGAGCAAATGTTTCGCAGACCTAAGGGCATGAGCGAACATGAATATCACGATGCGGCATTAGCAAATCTTACTGAGCGCCTTGGAACAAATGCTGTAGCTCACGAAGATACATTATGCATCTATGTTAGGTTTCTAAATAATCTTGACCGTTCAGGACGGGGTCTTACTAATGCTTCTGGTTATTATATGATGAACAAAGATGATACGCCTATGCACCCTGATATTTGGCGGCCAGTTGCATATCAGAAGAAAGTAAATAATAGTACACACTCACTAACCGAGCTACTAGCATGACAAAATCATTCGCGCAAGTTGTACAAGAATACAGACAACATAGGCTTTATATTCTTGCAGCCTTAAAAGCACAAAAGGAAAAAGAAAACCAATGAAACCTAATACGAAGTTTAATCTTACAGTAAATGATATCTCGCATATCGAGAAAGCTCTATATACGCGGCTTGCTGAGCTATCTGGATTGTGTCAGACTTTTAGTACTACTAAAAAGATTCTAGAGCTATCAGAAGAAACATCAGAAATTTATAACCTGCTTGGCCGAATTCATAATCAAAAAGGTTGGTATCGCCCAGAAATGGATGTTTACATTGGCGGGTAATCTTAGTATAATTAGTTATTCATCGCATCAGGAAGGAATTTATAAATGAGCGAAAACATCCAAATGGATCCTAATCAAGAGGAAATCGAAGCCAACGTAGATACTTCGAAGGAGTTCTTTGCAGTTGGTATCATTGGTACTGGCATTATCACTGACACGTTAAAGTATGCTTTTACCAAACCCCGTAACGAGATTATGGTGGTAGATGGCTTAAATAGTACTATCGATGATCTTATTGAATGGAACCCTAATATCATCTTTGTCACTACTGCTGTCAATATTGATGATGAGGGTCTAGTAGAAGCAACTGACCTAGAGAGTGCCGTGCAGCGGGTGCTTGCAGCAACCCATGCTGGTGTGGTTATTAAGACTACGCTGTCACCCGATCTGGTGGATAGGATCTGTAGTAAGAATGCTCGCGTGGTCTACAACCCAGATATCCCGACAGAGACAGATCACGTAGAAGAGAAGCTTCAAGTACCATTTCATATTATGGGTGGTGCACCAAATAGCACGCTAGCCGTGCAGGAGATCTATTACCGATTCTCTACCTTTAACATCTCACAGAGTGCCCACGTGTCACCAGTAGAAGCTGCGTTCATTGAAGGATCAATCTCTTCCTTTGTTGCACTTAAGCATGTGTTCTATAATCAGCTATATGATGCGATGCAAGATTTTGGTGGGGATTTCCACACTGTATCGACGTATGTGTCTGGTGATCCGCGAGTAGGTGGTGGATGCAACCGAGTACCAACCCCAAAAGGTAACCGTGGTTGTGATCGTAAAGGTGCTAACGATAGCATGAAAATGCTCGCAAGGTTCAATGAAAGGTTTACATTGATCAAAGAAGTTGATAAGATGAACACAATGTACCTCAATCGAAAGGATGACTAATGTCCATCATGGATAAACTGAAAAAGAACTCTAAGCTCAAGACCACAGAGGTCTTGAGCGAGTCTAAGTTCTTTAACGAAAAAGATATGATCCAGACCGATGTGCCTATGGTTAACGTAGCACTCTCTGGTGATCCAGATGGTGGGCTTACCTCAGGACTTACGGTTCTTGCTGGTCCATCTAAGCACTTTAAGACTTCATTTGCCCTGCTTATGGCTGGTGCATACCTTGAAAAATATAAAGATGCAGTGATCTTGTTCTATGACTCAGAATTTGGTTCACCGCAATCTTACTTTAAACAGTTTGGTATTGATCCTTCTCGGGTTCTTCATACACCTATTATGAACGTAGAAGAACTTAAGTTTGACCTTATTGGCCAACTCGAGCAGCTTGATCGTAAGGATAATGTTATTGTTGTGATTGACTCTATTGGTAACCTTGCATCCAAGAAAGAGATGGAAGATGCTATCAATGAGAAATCGGTTGCAGATATGTCTCGTGCTAAGGCTCTCAAGGGTTTGTTCCGTATGGCAACACCATACCTTGCAATGAAGAACATTCCTATGTTGGCTATTAACCACACGTATCAAGAGATTGGTTTGTATCCAAAGGCTATCGTATCTGGTGGCACGGGCATCTATTACTCTGCAGATAACATCTGGATTCTTGGACGTCAGCAAGATAAAAAAGGTACAGAGATCCAAGGGTACCACTTTGTTATTAATGTAGAAAAATCACGCTTTGTAAAAGAAAAGTCTAAGATCCCAATTACAGTATCTTGGGAAGGTGGCGTACAGAAATGGAGTGGTTTGACAGAAGTTGGTCTCGTAGGTGGATACGTGCGTAAGCCTTCTGCTGGTTGGTACGAAGCAGTTGATCCTAAGACTGGTGAGCTTCTTTCTGGTAAGGTACGAGCAGAAGCTACTACAACAAAATCTTTCTGGGAACCGATCTTCAATAATACGGACTTTAAAGAATTCTTGAAGAAGCAGTACCAGATTGGGCATGAGTCATTGGTAGATATGGATGCAATTGTAGAAGTAATGGAGGGTGAATAATGGAGCCCTTCGAGATTCAGAATCAATTGAAAGAAAATGTAGACTATGGACTTGTTCCAGGCGAAGGTGAGAACTGGGATATAAGAATGCTATCTGGGGACTTTACAGAAACAGTAGTAAGATTTAAAGAGCTGAGAGTGTCAGAAGATACTGATGTTTTAAATTTTGACTACAAGATTGTTAGTACACCTGACCCAGATCTTACTGAAGATTCTTTGGAGCTTCAACAGTACCTCGCTGATGTACTTGGTGATATTCTAGAAAATGCTGTCAAGCGATTGGAATCTAAGAAAGATGACACTTGATCCATATGAAGTAATTAAATGGGTAGAAAGTCAGGTCGAAGGTATCGGTCACACAGGTGGTTCTTTTATGAGCCACCTGTTTGGCACCTACGATATTCTTAGATCGTGGGGATGTGATATCGGGCTATGCTATGCTGGCTTATGTCACTCTCTCTATGAAACAGCTTATTTTAAAAGTGATAAGCTGTCAGGTAAGATCACACGTGAGAACCTTTCTTCAGTTATTGGACCATCACCAGAATACCTCGTCTACTTGTTTTGCAATATGCCTGATCGTAGTAATGATATAATTACTAATAAGTTTAAATTTCCTCCAGAGCTTCACGCTCCTTTACTTAAGATGGAACTTGCTAACTTTATGCAACAAGCACATGAGTTACAAGGTTGGACGGCAGAGGGAAAGAAAGACCATGTGGAAACTCTTGTAGAGTACATACAAGAATACGATAAGGATTTTAAATCGGTTTACATGTTATAAAATATATGTTACTATTAAGCCAATAATAACGCGAGAAAAGGGTAAACTTTGATTAATGCAAATATAGAACAAACCGTTCTAAGAAACATATTGACTAACGATGGGTACATGCGGCGTGTGCTCCCTTTTATCCAACCAGAATACTTTGAAGGGGTATACCAGCAACTATTTCGTGAAGTAGCACAATTCGTTGCTAAGTACAACATACTGCCTACCGCAGAGACATTTAAGATTGAACTAGACGAGTCTACTAAATTTAATGATGAACAGTATCGCCATGCAGTAGAGATTATCCCTGAGATCTTTCGTACTGAAGAAGTAGACGAAACGTGGCTTTATAACCGTACAGAGAAGTGGTGTCAGGATCGTGCACTGTTTAATGCAGTCATGGAATCTATTACTATTATCGATGGTAAGCACCAGAAGCTCACTAAAGATGCACTACCTGATCTACTCACTAAGGCACTATCGGTCACATTCGATACTAACATTGGTCACGACTATCTGGAAAACGTAGAGGAAAGATATGAATTCTATCATGCCCAAGAGGAAAAAACCCCCTTCGACATCGACCTCTTCAACCAGATCACGAAGGGAGGACTTTCTAATAAATCTCTCAATATTGCACTGGCAGGCACGGGTGTGGGCAAGTCTTTGTTTATGTGCCATCTTGCTGCTAGTGCTCTTAACATAGGTAAAAATGTTCTATACATTACCTTGGAGATGAGCGAAGAACGTATTGCTGAACGTATCGATGCTAACCTGCTTGATGTGCCTATTGATCAGATCGAGCATATGAGCAAAGAGATGTTTAGTAATGCGGTGAACCGTCTTAAGACCAAGACAAACGGCAAGTTGATTGTAAAAGAATATCCAACAGGATCTGCTAATGCCAATCACTTTCGTGCACTACTAAACGAATTAAAGCTAAAAAAGGGTTTCCAACCCGATATTATTATGATAGACTATCTAAACATATGCTCATCATCGCGTATGAAAATGGGAGGATCAGTAAACAGTTATGCGTACATTAAAGCAATTGCTGAAGAGCTACGTGGTCTTGCGGTTGAGTTCGACCTACCGATCGTATCTGCAACGCAGACGACTCGTACAGGTTTCAATAGCTCGGATCCTGGGCTTGAAGATACGTCCGAGTCTTTTGGACTACCCGCAACCGCCGACTTAATGTTTGCACTTGTATCTACTGAAGAGCTCGAAGCACAAGGCCAACTAATGGTCAAACAATTGAAGAATAGATACAATGATCCAAACAAGAACAAACGGTTTCTTATTGGTATTGACCGTAGTAAGATGAGACTATATGATGTAGATGACACAGACCAAAACCTCGTAAACGACACCCCAGTGTTCGACCATTCGAACCAAGGCGAAGATCAAAACAAATTTCAGGGCTTTAAATTCTAATGGGAAAGAAATATTTTATAACAGGCACTAGACGTGGTCTAGGTGAAGCTTTAAAGAATAAGTATGGTAACACGGATCGTTTAGAGGACTGTGATATTTTTATTAACTGTAAGCACGATAAATTCCAACAGGTAGATCTACTTTACCGAGCAGCTCAGTTGAAAAAAAGAATTATTAATATTGGATCTAATTCAGGCGATGGGGATAAATACAGACCTCACCCTTATGCCATAGAAAAGGCTGCATTAGATAAAGCAAACCAGCAGCTGTTTTATCAAGGTGTAAATACCACCGTTATTAGATTTGGATATTTCGATTCACCCCGTGTAGCTCATGTTAATGATAAAAAAATGGGTTTACAATACTGCGTAGATATTGTAGAATGGGTCTTACAACAACCACACCGAGTAAAAGAAATTACTATTACACCTTAGGAGAATATATCATGGGTAAGAAAAAACATAGCAGCGGTAATGTATCAAAGGGCGAACGCCGTTCATCTATTGGTTATGGTAACCAAGGGGTAACCAATGCGGACAAAATGATCCGTAAACTAAATGCTCTTGCAAAGGGTAAGGATATCAAACTTACTATGGCAAATCCTAATAAGGAAGAAACGAATCGTAAGTTTGTAACATATAAAGTCAGTGGCAAGGATTACCAGAAGTATATGGCTAACTCCGAAAAAGGTATGTCTAATCCACTTTCAGTTGGAGGTCGCTCATGAATTACGCAGAACCAAAAGCATTTCTGGTGGTGCAACCTGCACCATCAGAAGAGTTCAAAGAACATTTCAGTGACGCACTTGAGCTTATTGCCTACTGCGCACGAGTATCTAACCCAGCTAACCAGTTCAATAATGAGACTGGTGAAAAGCTTGTACGATACCTTGTCAAGCATAAGCATTGGTCACCACTCGAAATGTGTAACGCCACGATTGGCATCGACACGACACGGGACATTGCCCGGCAGATCCTTCGTCACAGAAGCTTCTACTTCCAGGAATTCAGTCAGCGATATGCAGATCCGAATGATCTAGAAGAGTCTTTTGTTCTAAGAGAAGCTCGTATGCAAGATCCTAAGAATCGTCAAAATAGTATTGTATGTGATGATCTTGAATTGCAAAAAGCATGGGTAATGAAACAGACTCAGATTATTCATGAGGCACGACTAACGTATCAGTGGGCGATTGATAATGGTATTGCTAAGGAACAAGCACGTTGTGTTCTACCAGAAGGTAATACAGTCAGTAAAGTCTATATGAATGGCACGCTTCGGTCTTGGGTTCACTATATCGAACTTCGGTCTGGTAATGGAACACAAAAAGAACACATTGAAGTTGCACGTGAAGTAGCTAAAGCAATTGCTAAGATCTTCCCAATGGTAGATGAGTTTGTAAATGGCTGAGGTAATAATTCGAAATAAAGAATTATTGGAAACTCTCGATGGATTTGTTAATACCTTCAGATCCATTGAGGGCTACAATGATCCTAAGTATCATTTCTATGACCCTAAGGATGCACCGACAAATGGCGAACGCTACTGTAACGAAGACAATCTCTGGTTACAAATGGCGCTTGATGAAAAGCATTCGGGATATCCTGAACAACACTTTTCACAGCCTGTATCACAGATGGCCGAGCGAGATCCTGATAAATGGAAAGACATCGAGTACACTGTAAAAAAGAAATTTCCTGAAGTGCTTGGCGTACACTCTTCTGCTCTTTTTAATTACTATCCCCCAGGCGGATTCGTAGGATGGCATACGAACTGGAACGCTAATGCCTATCAGCTACTTTTTACTTGGTCTGAGACTGGTGACGGGTACTTTAAGTATTACGACCTGAAGTCACAGAGCGTGGTCACTGTTCAGGATGTTCCAGGATGGCAATGTCGTTGGTACTATTTTGGTAGATATGACGAGCCAGACCACCATTGCTGGCATGCTGCCTATGCCGGATGTGATCGAATCACCTTAGCATATAAGCTCATAAACGATCGTATTGGTACAGACAAAGATCGACAAGCTATTATTCTACGAGATGAAATTATCGAAGATATCGAAGCGGAGTAAATACTATGACTATAAGAACTATTTCCACATACTATGCTGATCCACCCGGTCGAGGTCACTGCAAAGTTTGCATGGATTTTAAGGAAGAAATGGCTTACATTGAATACTTTGATGATAACGGTAAACAGTTTTTTAGTGAAGACTTTCCTGGTAAATCCATGCGATATGTCGAGGATGCTGCAGAGAACTGGGCACTAGGTATAAAAAAATTAGATTAATTTGAATTAAACGGTTTACATTTGCAGAGCTTTAATATAGTATAAGTACTATAAAAAGAGGCAAAATATATGCGAATGACAGACATCATGTCGAATATTATAACAGCAGCGATCATCTTTGGAGCCGTGGTTTCATGTGCCAGTGCTAGTGCAAATGAAACAAGAGCAGCAGAACTTAAATGCTTGGCTGATAATATTTACTTCGAGGCTTTAACCGAGTCTGATGCAGGTAAAATTGCAGTAGCAAATGTTACTATGAACCGCGTAAAATCTAAACACTTCCCAAACACTATCTGTAGTGTTGTTTGGGAAGATAAACAATTCTCCTGGACACACGACGGTAAATCTGACGTGCCTGGTAGTAAAAGTGCTTATGTAGGGGTTTACGAAATAGCTAAAGCAGTATATGATGGTATCATCGTAGATATTACTGAAGGCTCTACATTCTATCATGCAGACTATGTTAATCCATCGTGGAACAAAGTCATGACACGTATCGCTAAGATTGATACACATATATTCTATACACATAAAGGTCGCTAATGAAACTACTTATTATTGGACACGCACGCCACGGTAAAGATACTGTTGCTGAATATTTTGAATCTAAATATGGATTGCAGTTTGCATCGTCAAGTATGCATAATGCGGAACAGACTGTATTTCCAGTATTAGCTCCACTCTATGGCTATAAGACAGTAGAAGAATGCTTTGAAGATCGTGGTAATCATAGATCAGAATGGTATAATCTTATTGCTGCACGTTGTAAAGACGATCCTGCTACCATTGGTCGTGAGATCTTTGAGATTTCTGACATCTATGCAGGTCTTCGTAATAAGCGTGAATTCCATGGTATCAAGAATGCTGGCTTGATTGATTGTGTTATTTGGGTAGATCGCTCAGACCATCTTCCACCTGAAGATAAATTATCAATGAGTCTAGAACCATGGATGGCAGATTATGTTATTGATAATAACGGCAATCTAGAACAATTGTATCAAGCTATCGATACTTTGTATTACACGCTAGCATATCGGTTTAATAAAATAACTCATGAATATACAAAGCTTCGTAAAAAGTGATTTAAAAGTCACAGTATTAAAAATATAATATAGTGGGTTTACTTAATCTATCCTTTATGTTAATATATAAGATGTAAACGTTGAAGCAACGTGGACACATTCTGGACCTGGGGGCGGTACCCAGCGACTCCACCAAAAGGGAATATATTATGAAACTGAAACTTCCGTGCTTTCTACTTGTAAAAAACGGACAAAAACTTCGGTTGTGGAAAAATAAAAGAGTAATAGTTGGTCCCACAATGGGATATGTTCTCTTTTGATGGGGTCGAAATTTAGGATCGACAGGTGTGAAGATGAAGTGGAGTTTACCGGATGACTGCGTTATTGGTCAAAACTACTAAATGCAAATGAAAATTTCGCACCTACAGGTTACGCCCTAGCGGCATAATGCTGGTGGGCATAGACACTGCCTAGAAACAGAAGTGTGTCTCGTGACTTAACGAAAGACGTCTAGGGTATGGGTTCCTCCCGACCAACTACGGGCCCACTTAACTTTAATTTTATAGGACTAAACAATGAAAAGAATTCTTTTGGCAACAGCCGCAACATTCGTACTCTCAACATCGGCATTTGCAGAAGGTCTGCTTGGCAACATCGGTGGTTCGGCTGAAGTTGAATATAGCATTGAGAACAAAAACTTCTCCATGAAAGCAGGTCCTGATCTGAACATGAACAACTTTGCTATTTCACCACGCACATATGCGTCCATCGATGCGGACAACACAATCTCATTTGACGGTGTCGGTGTTGAGGTTGCTTACGGTGTGACGTCTAACATTGCAGTATATGGTGCGGTACAATCTGACGAAGACTTTAAATATGATGATGCACAAGTAGGTGTACGTTTTAACTTCTAATTTAAAACAAAATTTGGTATAAATAGGCAAGAGGGGAAACTCTCTTGCTTTTTTTTTATTTTATAGGAATGTAATATGATTAGACACTTAATTATAGTGATGGCGATGATTTTTACTACTTCAGTAGCTATAGCTCAGAATGTATCCGATCCTATTATTACACAGAACTATAACGAAAGTAATGTGAATTCTAACACTACTTCGTCTACCACTCTTAAATCGCCGCCACCATCCGCTATTTCGCCTTCTATCAATTCGTCTAACTCCGATCTGTGTACGATTGGGGTTTCTGGCGCAGTCCAAACTCAGATTCTTGGTATTTCTGCTGGTAAGACTGTGCGTGATATGAACTGTGAAAAGTTAAAGAACGCTAAAACTCTTTATGATATGGGTATGAAAGTTGCTGCGGTATCGGTTATGTGCCAAGATGAACGGGTCTTCAGAGCGATGATGGATGCTGGTACACCTTGTCCCTATGACGGATTGATCGGGGATCAAGCAAAGGCTGCTTGGCTTTCAGATCAAGATAAAAAAGAAGACCGTGAAACAAACGGTATTTGGAAAGGAATGGACGAGGATGATAAATCAACTGCCAAAGGCGTTGGTGGTATCGGTGCTTTGTTGGCCCTCTTACTCTTACTCTGATATAACTTACGGTACAACCGGTAACGCTGCTTCCGGCAGTCTATCATGGGATATGGGCACTGTCCTTCCGGATTCTAGTCAACCCTGGGTAACTTTACAGATTAATGGACTTACCTATCGATATAGCCTGACCAAAAATCCTAACACAGACGCGCAGGTGCATATCAGGAACGAGGATGCGGTAAATGGCGGATACGTTTTCGAAGAGACAGATAACTGGAATGGGCAGCCAAGCGGCACGGTTCAGAAGTACTTTAGACTTCCTTACACTGACTCATCACGTTGGGGTAAGGGTGAAATCGCGGTAGAAGGTGACGGACAGGTTTCTAGTCCTATTGTTACATACAACTACAAATTAGATATAGACGATCAGCTGATGAAGTGTACCGCAACACCTCTCGCAGATCCGTCTTGCCCAGGCTTTCATCAAGCACTTATGGATATTTTAAAATCAAGTGAAGTAAGTATTGACGATCCGTTTTATGACGAATGGGTTCAAGCACAGTTAGAAGAAAAGATTGAACTCGAAGAAAAAGATCTTAAAAAAGAAGAAGTAGAAGAAAATCTAGAAGAAAAATTAGGTGGTAGGAATACCATAGATGCTATGGTTGATACAAAGCAGCAAGAAGTACTGCTTGCGTCCCTGGCAGATGTCGGTAAAATAGAATCTTACTACCAAGTAGAAATTCAGGGTGGGGAGTACGAGGAAACTTTAACTCTCAGTGATACAGAAATTCCTGATAACCACAGAGCGCTGAGAAGTTTTGCATCCAATGCTAACCATACAAAAATGGTACGCTCACAATACGATAGAGATCAACAGGAGAACTAAATGTTAAAGTCTATCCCATACATCAGCGCTGGTTTAATGATTGCTACCATGGCATCAGCGCAAGCGCCTATTGTAGGCAACGTATCATCTAAGTGTTCGATTTATACAGACACTCCAGGCGTGTACGGTAACCCTACACCAGACGTACTTAGCACTGCCCCGCAAGATGGTGGTGTTGTTCCAGTTATTCGTTACGATGTATCGATTCCTGATGCGTACAAAGCACAGATTAGCTGGCCAAATGAATTTACATCATCCCCTAGCCTTAATGATGCATTAGACTGGGACGGCGAAGTAACTGTTAAAGCTACGTCTGAAGCTGGAATGTCTGGCTACGAAGGTGCTAAGATTGAGTACGATAACGTAACAGAATACGATATGACTCTGGCAGGATCCGCGTGGTTTGAAGTTGACTCCACGGTTGCTTATGGTGTCGGCAAACCTCTTCCTGGAGGTCGATACAGAGCTACTGTTATAGCAGAGTGTATTGCAAAGTAATATGATTAGAAATTATATAATAGCTGCAGCCTTTCTACTATGCGGATCGGCTGCAGCACATGAAATGACACCAGCTCGGCCCGAGTTAAAACCTTCTTATATGGAAGGTGTGGCTTATACGAAGTTAAAGCTATGGAATAGAAGGGCAGATGTTGGTTATTATGAGATAACGGTATTCGATGAGGATTGGAATCCTATTGCTTTTGCCACATCGGGTAAGATAATAGAATTAAGTTATCTGGAAACGAAAACGTTTGAGATCTATATCCGCGACGCTGATGTTACCAAAGTTGAATATATCTGTACTACGTCTAAAGTTTTAAAGGAAGATATAACCACTTCGAATATAACATCTAGAATATGTTCAAGGATAAAGTGATATGAGAATATTGACAGTGATATGTTTAATGATAGGAACTAGTGCATCAGCTGAATCATTGAGCTTAGCTCTACCCTCTGCGCCAGGAAGTTATCAATCAGATAGTTTTAGGGCTGGGGATTTAGACTGTTCCAATGCGATTGGATCTGCTACGCGACTAGAGACTGGTGTGACAGGCATTATTGCAAACGGCAAAGATGAATTTGGTACTAGCACTGGTAACAGGGCAGGCGATATTGGGGTATATGCTAGGATTGTGATACCTCTTGGGAAAAGAGTTAAATCGCGAATTGATTGTAATAGATTATACGAACTTGAGCTTCGTAAGAAGCAACTTGAAGTAATGAAATTAGAACAGGAATTAAAGCAGCTACGTGCGCTGCAATTTGAAGAATAATTATTGTAGACCTTTCGGGTCATGAAATATATCATGAACACTTAGAAAGGGCTTAATAGTGGCTAACGAATACGAAGTAAAAGTACTTAAAATTGTTGACGGTGATACTGTCGACGTTGATATCGATCTGGGATTTGGCGTCGTGCTCACGGACGAGCGCGTACGTATCATGGGTATTGATACCCCAGAATCTCGTACAAGAGATAAAGTTGAAAAGATATTTGGTCTTGCAGCAAAGACCAGATTAAAAGAATTGCTTGATAAGAAGGCAATCTTAATTACCCACGATGATAGAAATGGTGAAGATATGAAGGGTAAGTTCGGTCGAGTACTGGGCGACTTTAAGGTGGGTGATAAAACTGTTACTGAGATTATGATTGAAGAAGGTCATGCAGTACCTTATCATGGTCAAGCCAAAGAAGATATCGCAGAACAACATCTAAGCAATAGAATTCGATTAGTATCAGATGGTGTAGTTTCAGGAACAGTTGTACAAGAAGCAATGGACCAAATGAAATGACAGAAGAGACAAAAGAAATAAAAGAATTCCATCCTGCTGATACTAATGGTGACGGTCATGTGTCTGTCGCAGAAGAATCGATGTATCTGGAATTCAAACGAAAAGAATTAGAAGACGCAGATGCAATGCGGGATGCACAGCGTGGTATGACGTGGTTCGCACTATGGGGATTGCTGCTGTACCCATTCGCAGTTGTACTAGCTCTTTTAATAGGACTGGATGAAGCCGGTAAGATCTTAGGCAATATGGCAGCTACATACTTTGTATCTGTTGCTGGTATCGTCGCAGCATTCTTTGGCTCACAGGCATATGCTAAAAATGTTGCTAGTAAGCCAGCAAAGAAATAAAGGGAACATCAGATGGCAGAAGTAGAATTCGGTGGTTTAAAGTTTTCTGGCGGTAAGATGTTTGCATTTCTTACCGCACTATCTACATTGGGCACCGCTGCCTGGGGTGGCTTTGAGTTCTATAAGGACTACATGGACATGAAGGAGATCATTCAAAATATCGACATAGATGCCATTGCATCAGCAAACGAGCTACAACTTCAAAAGCTGAATGATGCTATTGACTATACAAGAGATATTAAGAATGATCTTCGTGGTGATATTCTAAGGATCGAAGCTGTTACTGAAGACACATCAAGACGCATGAAAGACATCGTGAGTAATGTAGATGATCGTATACGTGTAATGGAAAACCTAAACAGAGAAACTGAGAAAGACGTACGTGACACTTTGCGAGCTACTGAAACCCGTATAGATGAAAGTATGCGCCGATTGGATGAGGATCTTAATAGGGTTTTACAGGAAGCATTAGATAACCCACTATCAAAATAGGGGGTTTACAAG
>Ga0075467_10000421_pt1 | contig 33266 bp, 28 predicted proteins | sample DEB08_DNA_9_FD_75067 | JGI IMG/M metagenome (GOLD analysis project Ga0075467, IMG submission 75067) | Aqueous microbial communities from the Delaware River and Bay under freshwater to marine salinity gradient to study organic matter... | ecosystem: Environmental > Aquatic > Marine > Coastal ... | reverse complement strand
CCTTTTACAGGTGTTGAGGTTACTCCTTATCCTTCATCAAAAAGATTTTTATTTCACGTAGGTGTTAACTTTTAATAAAAAAAATCATGAAAAAATATATTTATAAAATATTATTCTTTGCATCTATAACAACTATGTTGGTTTCGTGTGAAGTTGAAGAATTTTCAGATCTTAATGGGCCCGAAGTAGATGCATTTGCTCAGGTTCTAACTCGAGGAGATTTGCAAGACCTCGTAGGAGGAGTACTATATAGTTCAAGAACTCGTTTAGGAACATATTATGATGATTGTGGAGTTGTAGGAAGAGAATTCTGGAGATTTTCAGGTTCAGATCCTCGTTTTACAACCGATTTGTTGGGTGGAGGTAATTCTGTCTTAGATAACAATACATTTTATATTACGGGCCCTTGGGCTTCTAGATATAGAACGGTTAAGAACGCTAACTTAATACTAGGTTTTTTGGATGGTCAAGATACCTCGGCACAGTTTTCAGATGCTGAAGTAAATGCTACTAAAGGATTTCTAAAAACTTTTATTGCGTATGAAATGCTTCTTAATTTGAATTTAACTGATGAAGCGGGAATTCGATTGGATGTAGCTGATGAGAATAACTTAGGACCTTTTGTTGGTAAATCGGCAGCATTAACTGGAATAAGAGAAATGTTATCTGAGGGCGCCAATAATCTTTCGAGCGGTGGAGGAGCATTTCCTTTCACACTATCTGGAGGATTCGATGGATTTAACACTCCTTCAGGTTTCTTAAAAGCAAATAAAGCTATTACAGCAAGGGTAGCAGCATACCAGGGAGATTCATCTGGTGTTCTTTCCTCGCTTGGAGATTCTTTTCTTAATTTAAGCGGAGGAGATATGAATGCAGGTATTTTTTATACTTTTTCTTTAGAGCCTACAGATGTTGCTAATCCATTGTTTATTTCAGTGGAGGGTTCATCTCCATCTCAAGCTAGAGTAGTGCAGCCTTCATTTTTAACGGATGCAGAGGCTAATGATACAAGATTATCTAAGACTGCCCAACTTGCAGCACCGATTACACTGGATGGTTTAACGGGGGATGTTGTTGTAAATAGATATCTGTCGAATATCGAATCTATTCCTATTATTCGCAATGAGGAGTTAATATTGTTGTATGCTGAAGCCAATATTACTGCTAACCCAGGAGAGGCTATAACTGCTTTAAATATAATTAGAGCCAGTGCAGGTCTTGGAGCGTATTCAGGAGGGATGGATACAACTTCTCTCATTAACGAAATGTTAAATCAAAGAAGATATTCGTTGTATGCTGAGGGGCATCGATGGATTGATATGAGACGTTATAATAAGTTGGGAGAATTACCACTTGATAGACCTGATGATAATGTTTGGTCGAACTTCCCAATTCCTTTAACTGAAAATCAATAAGAACATATTTCTTATTTAAGTAAAAACCCTTTCCATTTGGAAAGGGTTTTTTTTATTAAAATATGGGCTAAAAAGAAACAAATTATATGCGACATTATGTGGTTAAATTGGTATTGTATGCAATTTGACAATTATTCTGCTGCTTCCATTTCAATTTCTGTAGCGATTTCGGTAACCGGATTTCTTTTTGAATGAATCCACATTTTAAGGCTCATTGCCAGGTAAAAAAGCACTGGGACAACAATTAATGTTAAGAAGGTAGCAATCATTAAACCATAAATTACAGTCCAAGCTAAGGGGCCCCAAAAAATAACATTGTCTCCACCAAAATATATATTTGGATCAAAATCTTTAAATAAGGTAAAGAAGTTAATATTTAGACCAATTGCTAACGGGATTAACCCCAATATTGTGGTAATTGCAGTAAGTAATACCGGACGTAAACGAGCTTTCCCTGCTCTAATAATACAGCTAAGCAAATCGTCTTTACCAAGGTATTGTGAATCATCTAGATCTAAATCATTTTTCTTTCGATCAATTAATAATTGAGCATAATCAAGCAATACCACGCCATTATTTACTACAATTCCCGCTAATGAGATGATACCCATCATAGTCATCATAATTACAAATGGTGCTCCGGTAAGAACCAGACCTCCAAAAACACCAATAAAACTTAAGAATATCGCAATCATAATAATGGTTGGTTTTGAGATCGAATTAAACTGAAAAATTAAAATTAAGAAGATCAAACCTAAACCTGAAAAGAAGGCGCCCATTAAAAAAGCCATCTGCTTATTTTGTTCTTCTATTTGTCCGGTATAATCGACCCTTATATTATCTGAAAGCCCGTCATAATTTCGCATTTCATTTTGTATTTGACTAACCACGGCTCCGGCGTCTGTATAACCTGGAGCCAACGCAGAATATACTGTTACGACACGTTGTGCATCTCTATGTTTAATTGCACTAAATCCTGAACTATTTTTTTGCGATGCCACTGCCGAGACTGGTACCTCTCTCAATTTTCCAGTATTTGTCCTAAACGTGAGTTTTTGGTTAAAAAGAGCGCTCGTATTATAGCGGATACTTTCATCAAATCTAATATAGATGTCATAGTCTTCACCTGCTTTCTTATAAACGCCGGCTTTAGCGCCAAAAATAGAGTTACGCAATTGTTGTCCAACTTGGCCTGTTGTCACACCTAGTTCTCCCGCTTTTTCTCTATCTACAAGAACCTGCATTGCTGGCTTGTCTTTATTAACGTCTATTTTAAGCTCATCAATTGCCGCGATATTCTTGCTATTAATAAAATCGCGCATACGCTCGGCTGTTGATATTAGTTCATTATAGTCATCGCCTTTAAGCTCTATATTTATTGGCGCACCTGCTGGTGGTCCATTGGCATCTTTTTCTACTGAAATAAGTACTCCAGGATATATACCAACAAGTGCCTCTTGTACTTTTTGCCTTAATAATTCGCTGTCTTCACCTTTTCGATATTTATACTCCCGCATCGAAGCAGTAATTTTTCCTTTATGAGGCATTTCTGCGGCTGACCCTCCATCTGTTTGTGGGTTACCCGCCCCTTCTCCAACTTGGGAAACAGCACTCTCGACCATAAAATTATAATCTCCGTCTGTATATTGATCTCCATTTAAAACAGTATATACTTTTGCTTCAATTTCTTTAGTAATCGCATTTGTTTTTTCAATATCGGTACCTTGAGGATATTCTATATAGACTATAATCTGATTGGGTTTATTGTCAGGGAAAAATTCAATTTTGGTACGCTGCATTCCTACCGAGACACCAAAGGCAATAAAGGCGGCAAACAGTAATAGGAAAGTCGTGCCAACTATAAATAAGGGTTGTTTCTTTTTAAAAGCATTGGTCAATCTCTTTTCATACCAGTTTTCCAACCTCACTAAAGACTTAGCTTGAAACCGTTTAGCCATTTTACGAATTACGAGTCTATAAACCCATAGCATAATAGCCGTAAAGACCATAATGGTTCCTAATGCGCGAAATTCTCCTCCAAAAAATAAAATTAGAAGTCCAATACTGGCTACTATGGTCGATATCTTAATAATACGATTAAGCGGCATTTCTTTATCTTCAGTTGTCATAAACTGAGATACCAATACAGAATTAAAGAAAATAGCTACCAATAGCGATGATCCGAGTACGACCGACAATGTAATAGGAAAATAGATCATAAATTGACCCATTAATCCGGGCCATAAACCTAGTGGTATAAAGGCGGCAACAGTCGTTGCAGTTGAAATAATTATAGGAAATGCGATCTCTCCAATTCCTTTCTTAGCTGCCTCAACTCTACTTAAGCCTTCTTCATCCATCAAGCGATACACATTTTCTACAACTACAATACCATTATCAACAAGCATTCCTAGCCCCATGATAAGCCCGAAAAGAATCATAGTATTCATGGTATATCCAAGTTGATTCAGGATCATTAGTGACATAAACATCGACATGGGTATAGCAAATCCCACAAATAATGCATTTTTGAAACCTAAGAAAAACATTAATACCGTAACGACCAGGATGATCCCAAAAATTATATTATTAACCAGATCATCTACTTGTCCAATAGTATTCGACGATTGGTCATTAGTGATGGTCACTTTCAAATTTGGAGGGAAGTAATTCTCTTTTGCTCTTTTTACAATGATTTCTATTTGTTCGGAAGCAGCCACCATGTTTTTGCCTGATCGCTTTTTTACATCTAGCATTACGACCCTATCCCCAAATGCACGAGCATAGGTTGTTCGGTCTTTTTCCTTGAATCTAACCTTTGCAATATCCTGCAGATATACGATATCTCCATTTTCCGATTTCACAACAAAATCATTTAAATCGGAGGGATCTTCAATCTCGCCTAAAATACGAATGGTTCTTCTTTGCCCGCTCGTAATATAATTACCAGCAGACATGGTCATATTTCCGTTGTTGATGGCGTTAATTACATCTTGAAAACTTACCGACGACGCCATCATTTTAAAGATGTCTACGGCTACTTCTACCTCATTTTCCTGGGCTCCTCTAATATCGACCTTTTTTATTTCGACAAGGTTTTCAATTTCGTCTTGAAGATATTCACCAAATTCTTTAAGTTTTGAGACGGTATAATCTCCTGATATATTAATATTTAGAATTGGCATTTCTTCAGACATGCTCAACTCAAAAATATTGGGTTCCACTTTAGCTCCATTAAATGTTGGCCAATCCTCACCCGAGGTTTCGGAGTCTATTTCATCTTTTACTTTTTGCAAAGCAAGCTCCACTGAAATGACTTCGTCAAATTCTACAACCAGCATCGAATAATCTTCTTGAGATGTTGACGTTATCTCAACAACATTACTCACAGTTTTTAACTTGTCTTCAAGAGGATCTGTAATTAATTTTTCTATGTCTTCGGCTGTATTTCCAGGAAATAAGGCACTTACGTATATCTTAGTTTCACGAATTTCAGGAAAACTCTCCCTTGGCATGCTGAAGTATGCTGAGACGCCGAGATACAGAATCAAGGCCATAATAACATAAATTGTTGTTTTGTTATGAATTGCCCAAGAAGACAGCTTAAATTCTTTGTCTGTATTTTTTTTGCTTTTAGCCATTTTCGGGTTCTTAATATGTTATAATTTTTACACTTTGACCATCTTCTACACTTCGGGCACCTTCATTAATTATTTCGTCGCCATCGTTTAGACCTTCTAATACTTCAATCACATCACCTTGCGTTTTACCTGTTTTGATAATTACTCTCTGGGCCAGTGCTTTGTCATTCTTTTTATCTTTTAGAACATAAATGTACTGCTCACCGTCTGCATTTTCGGAAATTATGTTTTGAGGGATTAACAATGCATTTTCGTTAGTATAGTCATTAATACGAAGTCTTGCCGTAAGGTTTGGTTTGATAGAATTATCCTTATTTGGAACATCTATTTCAACCTTAAAGGTTCTATTGTTTGGGTTGATAAAGTTACCAGCCTGTCTAATCTGAGCATCGAGGCTTTTGCCTAAAACAGGAAAACTAACCTCAACCTTTTTGCCTTTAATAACACTCGATATGTACGTTTCAGGCACATCAGTTTCGATATACATATCCTTTAAATTGACAATTCTGAAAAGTCGTGTTTGCCCAGGTGAAACAACACTTCCTTGCTCTGTAAGAACATTGTCAATAGTTCCCGAGAAAGGAGCTCTAACAACTGTTTTCGCTAATTGACTTTCCATTTGATTTACGGCTCTTTGTTGACCTTCAAAATTTGATTTTGCCTGCAAATATTGTATTTCACTTCCAATTTTCTGCTCCCATAATCGCTGTTGGCGCTCGAAGGTCGTTTTGGCCAAATCCGATTGAATTTGCATCTGAGCTAATTGTTGACCCATACCACCATCGTCTATTTTTGCCAGTAACTGACCTTTGCTCACTTTTTGACCGTTTTTTACATACACCTGACTAAGAATCCCGGTTATTTCTGGTGTTAAGACAATATTTTGTTTTGTTTCAACTCGGCCTTGTAATTCTAAAAAATGCTGAAAGGCCTTTTGAGTTACTATAAATGTAGTAATGAGAGAAATCGTCTTCTCGGGATTTAGTTCATCTAGTTTTGCGTCCAAAAGAACTATTTTTGCTTGAACATCCTGTTGTTGCGATACCAAATCACTCCGCATTTTTTTTATGATCTCTGTATTGTTTGTTTCTATAACTTCTTCAACCGACTGTTTGTCAACATTTCCACAAGAGGCAAAAGTTATTATTGTCAAGAGGATTAGAATTGATTTTTTCATTCGTATTTTTTCTAGAGATTAGTTAATTATTTCTTAGTTGAGGAGTATTAAGTACCGTTTCAAGATCAGATTTCGCATTGATCACATCAAGCATCGACTGAAAATATTCTTGTTGAAAAGTATACAATTGTGTTTGCGCTTGTCTTAGATCGAAACTAGAAGCAAGCCCTTCAATAAATTTGATTTGGTTTTTATTTTCGATACGTTCGGCTAAGGCTATATTCTTTTTAGCATTTTGATATTTGTCAATAGCAAATTGGTAATTACTCTTAGAGGTATTAAGCTCGAGCATGATGTTCTGTATGGCGAGTTCGAGATCTGTTTCAGCCTTTTCTAACGCTATTTTAGCTTTCTGGGTTCTGGCCCGTTTCATACCACTACTAAAAACAGGTACTTTTAAGCTAAGACCTAGTATCGAAGATTGAAACCAAACCTGCTCAGCATTTACAAAAGAAAAAGTATCACTATTAGCAGAAGTGCCATAATTTGCAAAGGCGTTCAAACTAGGTAAGAATTTACTTTTTTCAAATTGCATTTCTAAATCGCGCTGTTCTGTAAAATTCAAAGCTATTTTATAATCCACATTTTCCTCAATATTGAGTGATCTGTCCAAGAGTTCTAAGCTTATATTTTGCAAGGTTAACTCATCAAATGAGTCTTCAAAAATCACGTCTTGCGCCACATCAATTCCCAATGATACATTGAACATTTGCTTGGCAATAGTCCAAGTACGCCTAACATTGCTTAATTGAGTGTCAATTTGCAAGAGTGTAATTTCAAGCTGTTCCACACTTTCCTGTTCCGCAAGGCCGTTTTCATAAATTTTTTGTGTTTCGAAAAGATTTTTTTCCAAGTTAGCTTTGTTCTTTTCAAAAATTAGAACGAGCTCTTCGGAAAGAATAACAGCGCCGTAGGCGTTTATAACTCCTTTTCTAATTTCGAGATTGGTTTTTTCTGAAAGATTTTCAGAATACCTTAAAAACGACTTAGCAGCCTTTAATCCAACAAGGTAACTTCCGTCAAAAATTAATTGATTCAAAGTCGCTACGGCTGAAGCATTCTGTTTTGTGCCAAAAGTAACGGGCGTAAAGGTTCCCGCTGGCCCGCCAGTTATTTCTGCAGGAAGCAAAGTGACTGGCTGTTTTAAATTGTTGTTATATGTAATGTTTCCATCAATTTGAGGTAGCCCGCTCGCTGTGGTTTCCCATTTTTGTTTTATTGCTATTGCAATGTCTCGTCTTGCATTGATAGCAGTATAATTGCTGTCAATAGCAAATGTAATAGCCTCTTCAAGATTAAAACTTCGGGTTACTTTTTGCTGCGAATACCCATAAGTAGTGAGTAAGACGAGGATAAAAACGACTCCATTTTTTACCATTTGGTTAGTTGTTTATAAAATTATTTAGTGTTAGTTCTCCTTTTTTTGTTACAATACCTCGTAAATGATATTCGAGGTAATCTTCCATTAATTTGGCCTTCGGAAAGTTCTGACTTGGAAAAAGGGTATCATTCTTGATTCCGTTTACACCGATAAAATAAATTCTTGATACAAACTCAATGTCAAGATTATCCCTGTACAAGCCTTGTTCAACACCCTTTCTTAAGTTTTTGAGTGTACACCCTTGCATCGTATCAAATTGCAATTCCTTAAGTTCATTAGCTATTTCCGGATAGTATTTTTGAAGCTGATATTGAGGTGAGGACTTTTGATCCTTAAGGTGCATCATCACAAATTTTTTGATATCATACAATTCTTCAATTGGATTTTTATCTTGATCGGAGATGCAATCAATTCCGTGACTTATTACATGAAATAATGCCAACGTTGACTCTTTAACTAGATCCGTTTTGTTTTTAAAGTGTGCGTAAATTGTCTTCTTTGAAATACCCATAGTTGCGGCAATATCATCCATAGTAACACTTTTAAATCCAAGTGTGATGAACATGTCTGCAGCCTTGTGTATAATTTTTTCTCTTATCATCGGGCGCAAAGATACAAGAGGAAACTTTAAAAACAATTAAAGTTTCCTAAGTTTTACATTTTATTAACATTTGGATCTAATAATATCTATCTTCAGAATGTATCTTTTGCTTTATATTAACCGACTTTTGTATTCCTATTATTACTTTTGAAAAAATTTTTTAATGGAACAGCTGGAAAAATATAGCCAAGCATTGGCGACAAAATTAGGAGAATCTGTACAGATTAAAGAGCCAATACAATTGTACGAGCCATTGTCGTATATTGTTTCATTAGGAGGCAAGAGACTTCGGCCCATACTCACGCTGATGAGTTGTGATTTTTTTGGATCTAGCTATGAGAAGGCTATGGATGCAGCCTTAGCAGTGGAGCTTTTTCATAATTTTTCATTAATTCACGATGATATAATGGATGAGGCACCTTTGCGAAGAGGGGAAATTACAGTTCATGAAAAATGGGATGTGAATACAGCAATTCTATCGGGAGATGCCATGTTAATTTTGGCATATCAGTTTTTTGAAAATTATGAGCCGTCCTTGTTTAAGGAATTGGCCAAACTGTTTAGTAAGACTGCACTGCAGGTTTGTGAAGGGCAACAATATGATGTTGATTTTGAAACTCGCGATGATGTTTCACTTTCAGAATATATTAAAATGATTGACTATAAGACAGCGGTCCTCGTTGGAGCATCTATGAAAATGGGGGCAATTGTTGCTGAAGCTTCAATAAGTTGTCAAGAAAATATTTATACATTCGGAAGAAATCTTGGGATTGCCTTTCAGCTTCAGGACGATTATTTGGACGCCTTTGGAAACCCTAAAAATTTCGGAAAACAGTTAGGCGGAGATATTATCGCGAATAAAAAGACCATTCTGTATTTGCTGGCTATGGAAAAAGGAACTGCAGCCCAGATTAATGAATTATCTGGACTTTATAGTATTCAGCCAGAAAACCCTTCGGATAAGATTAAAAATGTAATGTCAATTTTTGAATCTTCAGGTGCGGCTGAATTGACGAGAAATGAGATTATAAAATATACTCAAAAAGCGAACAACGTATTGGACGAAATAGCTATTTCTTCAGAAAACAGACAGGTTCTGATAGATTTTGGAGATTATTTGATGAATAGAACAATCTAGTTTGCCTTTCACAATATGTTGAAATTGGTTTAAGAACGTCGATGGAAATATTGCCCTAATTGAGATAGTAAACTTTGTGATTTGAATAGCTCGAGCCCCATTTTTATTAAAAATAGATCCTCACGAATGGCACAAAAGCACTCGCGTAAATGCTTCTAGAATCACTATAAAGTACATCATACCGCATTCCAAATGTTATGTTTTGTTGACGAAATCCTGCTCCAAAAAACAAGGCTGGATTGCCGTAGCTTTCATTGGGATAGACTTGTGGATTATCATATTTCCGGTTAATGTAGAGCTCTTCAAACTCGGCAGAAAGTTGTAATTGCGGGATTACATTGTACAATCCCAAAACGCTGCCGCCAATAATTGTAGATTTATAAAAATTTTTACTTGTGTTGTAGGTTCCATTAAGACCAAGTCCCATTGAAAATTTTTCATTGAAATCATAGATAGCACTTGGAGCCAGAGTACCACTAAAAAAGTCGCTACTAAAACTTAGACCTATTCCTCCACCAATTCTTACATGAGACCAAAATGGTGATTTTTGATCTTGAGCAGACGCATCTGCTTTGAAGATTAAAAGTAATAAAATAACAAGAATTATTTTATTTTGGAAGGCGTATTTCTTTTGCATAAAGTACTTTTTGTCTAAGTTGAATTATAAATATACAAAATCGTCTAATGTAGTTAATGGATTTGTTGTATTTTTGTCTGGTTTTATAAAAGGGTCACAATAACCATCTCTATGGACAAGTATTCGTTTCTTAACGCGGTTCATCCTGCATACATAGCAGAACTTTACGATAAATATTTACAATATCCTGATAGTGTTGAACCAAGTTGGCGAGCATTTTTTCAAGGTTTCGATTTTGGAATAGAAAGCGATTCACTTGAAGCATTAGGAATTGATAATGAATCTGGAGCTTTGTCTCAGCTTGGACAAAAGGAGTTTCAGGTCATTAAGTTAATTGACGGATATCGTACTCGAGGACATTTATTTACGAAAACGAATCCGGTACGAGAGCGCAGAAAATATCTTCCAACATTGGAACTTGAAAATTTTGGACTCTCTGAGGGGGATTTAAAAACAACTTTTAAGGCTGCTGAAGCCCTAGGTATTGGTGAAACTACCTTAGAAGAGATTCTTAAGCACCTGCAAAGTATTTATACAGATTCCATTGGGATTGAATATATGTATATCAGGAACCCTAGGGAAATTAAAAGAATACAAGACAGGCTAAATATAAATCAGAATCAGCCTAACTTTTCAAAGGAACAGAAAATACATATTCTCGAAAAATTAAATGAAGCTGTTTCTTTTGAATCATTTTTACATACCAAGTATGTAGGTCAAAAACGCTTTTCTTTAGAGGGTGGTGAGAGTTTAATACCAGCCTTGGATGCGCTCATAGAAAATGCAGCAGAGAAAGGAGTTAAGGAATTCGTGATGGGTATGGCTCATCGTGGACGTTTGAGTACGCTGGTAAATATATTTGGAAAAAGTGCTAAAGATATTTTTAGTGAATTTGATGGAAAGGATTATGAAGAGGACATTTTTGATGGAGATGTGAAGTATCATTTGGGCTGGACCTCAAAGCGAAAGAGTAAGACTGGTAAAGAAATTAATCTAAATATAGCACCTAATCCATCTCATTTGGAAACAGTAGGAGCTGTTGTTCAGGGTATTGCTCGTGCAAAGATTGATAATCATTATAAAAGTGAGGAATTGGCTGTACTGCCAATAATTGTTCATGGAGATGCTGCTATCGCAGGACAAGGTTTGGTGTATGAAATTGTACAGATGGCACAGCTGGAGGGTTATAAGACAGGTGGAACCATTCATATTGTTGTAAATAATCAAATAGGATTTACCACCAATTATTTAGATGCTCGTTCTTCAACATATTGCACAGACGTTGGTAAGGTTACTCTTTCACCTGTGCTACATGTGAATGCAGATGATGCGGAGGCAGTGGTTCATGCAGTATTATTTGCATTGGATTTTAGGATGGAGTTTGGTCGGGACGTCTTTATCGATTTACTAGGGTATAGAAAATATGGCCATAATGAAGGAGATGAGCCTAGATTTACACAACCTAATTTATACAAAGCAATTGCTAAACATCCAAATGCGCGAACTATTTATGCGAATAAACTGATCGAGGAGGGGGTGATTGATGAAGAATTTACTGCGAGATTAGAGCAAGATTATAAAGACAATTTAGAAGAGAATCTTGAAGATTCAAGAAAAGAAGATACGACAGTTGTGACACCTTTCATGCACGAAGATTGGAAGGAGTTTACTTATGCTACGGAAGACAAAATGATGGAAGAGGTCGACACTACATTCGACTTAAAAGAGCTCGCTAAAATTGCGGAGGTACTTACGAAATTACCAAACGACAGAAAGTTTTTGAGAAAAATTTCTAAACTGATTGACGCTCGTAATGATATGTTCTTTAAAGATAATAAGCTAGATTGGGCGATGGGTGAATTGTTGGCTTATGGAACCTTATTAAAGGAAGGGTATAATGTTAGAATGAGCGGGCAGGATGTAGAGAGAGGAACATTTTCACATCGACACGCAGTTGTAAAAGTTGAAGAAAGTGAAGAGGAGATCGTTTTACTTAATAAGTTGAACGATGTTCAGGGTGAATTTACTATTTACAATTCGTTACTTTCTGAATATGGAGTTGTTGGTTTTGATTATGGATATGCGATGGCAAGTCCAGACACGCTTACAATTTGGGAAGCTCAGTTTGGAGATTTCAGCAACGGGGCTCAAATTATGATAGACCAATATATTTCTGCAGCAGAAGATAAATGGAAACTACAAAACGGGCTAGTAATGCTATTGCCTCATGGGTATGAAGGACAAGGTGCAGAGCATTCTTCAGCAAGAATGGAGCGTTACCTTCAACTATGCGCAAGCGATAATATGTTTATAGCAGACTGTACTACACCGGCAAATATGTACCATTTGTTGCGGCGACAGTTAAAAATAAAATATAGGAAACCCTTAATTGTATTTACACCTAAGAGTTTATTAAGACATCCTAAGGTTGTATCTACCAAAGAAGAATTTTCAAATGGTAGTTTTCAAGTTGTAATTGATGATGCAGAGGCGGAAGTGTCAAAAATTAAGACCTTGGTTTTTGTGAGTGGTAAATTTTATTATGACTTATTGGAAGCCAAAGAAGATCAAAAAAGAGATGACGTTGCAATTGTGCGCATCGAGCAATTATTTCCGTTACCAACTAAGGTCATGAAGTTAATTATTGAAAAATATAATAATGCGGAGGATGTTGTTTGGGCTCAAGAAGAACCTAGGAATATGGGAGCTTATTCACATATTTTGATGCACTTTGAAGGTGCGGCTAGCTTTAGGGTTTGCAGTAGAAAAATATATGCAGCTCCAGCCTCAGGAAGTAGTGTGAGGTCTAAACTGCGGCAAGCAAATATCATAAAAAGTGTTTTTAATAAAAATGAAGTCTAGGTAAGACTGGTTCTAAAATAGTGTTAATTTAATTTCCGAAGGAGTATTCGTCGGTAATTGATTAAAGTAAGATAACTAATTAAAATAGTATGGCATTAGAAATGAAAGTTCCCTCGCCGGGAGAGTCCATAACCGAAGTGGAAATAGCAGCGTGGTTGGTTGAAGACGGTGATTATGTTGAAAAAGATCAGGCTATCGCGGAGATAGATAGCGATAAAGCGACACTTGAATTACCCGCTGAGGCAAGTGGGGTCATTACGCTAAAAGCTGAAGAAGGGGATGCAGTGGCTGTTGGAGAAGTAGTTTGCTTTATTGATACTGATGCACCAAAACCTGATGGTGCGGAAGCAACAAAAAAAGAAGTTTCAGAAAACACAAAAAAGGAAGTCGTAGCGGCAGCTCCAATAAAAAAGGAGAATTATGCGACTGGAAGTCCATCACCTGCGGCAAAAAAGATACTTTCTGAAAAGAATATTGAAGCTTCAACAGTTAAGGGGTCGGGCAGAGATGGACGAATTACGAAATCGGATGCCGAGAGTGCCACACCTTCAATGGGGACTCCAGGAACTGGTAGTCGCGGAACGGAACGCAAAAAACTCTCAATGTTGCGACGTAAGGTTGCGGAGCGCTTAGTTTCAGCAAAAAATGAAACGGCGATGCTTACTACTTTTAATGAAGTAGATATGACGGCTATTTTTGAATTAAGAAGTCAATTTAAAGAACAGTTTAAAGAGAAACACGGCGTGGGCTTGGGCTTTATGTCTTTCTTTACCCTTGCAATAGTAAGAGCACTAGAGTTATTTCCTGATGTCAATTCTATGATAGATGGAGATTTTCAAATCAAGCATGACTTTATCGACATATCGATAGCTGTTTCTGGGCCAAAAGGACTAATGGTGCCAATAATTAGAAATGCAGAGAACTTGACCTTTAGAGGAGTAGAATCTGAGGTAAAGCGATTAGCAATTCGCGCTAGGGACGGTCAAATTACTGTTGATGAAATGACAGGAGGTACATTTACCATATCGAATGGAGGAGTGTTTGGAAGTATGTTATCAACTCCTATCATTAACCCTCCACAGTCTGGTATTTTGGGCATGCACAATATCGTTGAAAGGCCTATAGTAAAGGAGGGAGCAATTGTAATTGCACCAATAATGTTTGTAGCCTTGTCTTATGATCATAGAATTATCGATGGAAGAGAATCTGTTGGGTTTTTAGTCGCAGTAAAGGAAGCATTAGAGAACCCTACTGAGCTTTTAATGAATAGCGATATAAAAGGGGCTTTGGAGTTGTAGAAGTTAAACTTTTGACAAGAGATTAAAAACCACTCCAACATTTGTTCGAGTGGTTTTTTAATTTTCAATCTATCATCCAACATTTTTCTTTATTTTTGACGTTGTAAAATAGAACTATGCATTATAAAAGAATACTTTTAAAATTATCTGGGGAAGCTCTCATGGGTGGACGACAATATGGTATTGATCCTGAAAGACTTAGGGAGTATGCCCAGGATATAAAAGAAATTAAAGCTAAAGGAGTTGAAATTGCGATAGTTATAGGAGGCGGAAATATTTTTAGAGGTGTTGCCGGAGCTAGTAGAGGTATGGATAGAGTGCAGGCGGATAACATGGGTATGTTGGCTACCGTAATTAATGGTCTTGCTTTACAAAGTGCTTTAGAAAATGAAGGAGTAAAAACGCGTTTGCAAAGTGCAATAAACATTAATGAAGTCGCCGAACCTTTTATTCGTCGTAAAGCAATAAGTCATTTGGAAAAAGGGCGGGTTGTAATATTTGGCGGAGGGACTGGGAATCCATATTTCACAACAGATTCTGCCGCCGTTTTAAGAGCGATTGAAATTGGAGCAGATGTAATTCTGAAAGGAACTCGTGTAGACGGGATTTATTCAAGTGACCCTGAAAAGGATACAACAGCAACAAAGTTTGATTTTATAAGCTTTGAAGATGTGCTGAAGAAAGGTTTAAAAGTAATGGATACAACGGCCTTTACTTTAAGTCAGGAAAATGAGTTGCCCATTGTTGTTTTTGATATGAACACAAAAGGGAATTTGTTGAAGGTAGTTTCTGGAGAAAAAATTGGAACAAAGGTGAACTTGTAAAAAGGGTTATATTTTTTAAAAACCGATAATAAAAAGAATAAAATGGAAGAAGAAATTAAATTCATTTTAGATAGCACAAAGGAAGCAATGGACAATGCATTAGTGCATCTTAAGAAAAAGTTCGTTAACATTCGTGCTGGAAAAGCGTCTCCTGCAATGGTGGCAGGTGTTATGGTAGATTATTATGGTAGTCCTACCCCCTTGGGTCAGGTGGCTAACGTCAATACTCCAGATGGTATGACAATAACTATCCAACCATGGGAAAGAAACTTGATTCCTGAAATTGAAAAGGGGATTCATCATGCAAACATTGGTTTTAATCCAATGAACAATGGTGAAAGTATAATAATTAATGTTCCACCATTAACTGAAGAGCGCAGGATGGAATTGGCAAAACAGGCCAAACACGAAGCTGAAGACTCAAAAATAGGTGTCCGAAATGACAGAAAAGTTGCAAACAATGACATCAAGGAATTAGATATTTCTGAAGATTTGAAAAAGAATTTAGAAATTGACATTCAAAAGATGACTGATGTTCATATTAGTAAAATCGATGAACTTATGACAACTAAGGAAAAGGAAATTATGACTGTTTAGCCTTTGAGCTCTTTCGAATAATTTAATTCTTATATGCGCAAGGCATTAAGATTATTCATTCATATTGTTTGTAGTTCTGTCTTTTCACAGAAACCTGAAATTCAAATCAAGCAGGAGTATTCTTCTACACACTAAATCAATTCTATTCAGAATCTGGGTTAGAGCTAGACAAATCATTATTTTGTTTAAGGGTTAGTTTTACTTGAAGAAATGGCAACTATAGGCGAGTATAGTTTGATGATAATATATCGGTAAAGTTTCTATTTTATTTGAAACTATAGTTACATAAAATCTTACATAAAAAGATTCGTGCCACAATTGGAATTCATACCTTTAACACCTTATAACTTTTATCTATTTTGAATAAACTATTCAGTATTGGTTTTTGGGGTGCCATCGCCCGTTTCATATTGAGAAATCGAGCTTTTATTCTTATTGTAATAGCTGGAATCACAGTTCTTCTGGGGATGCAATGGAAGCATATGAGGTTCACTTATACTGAAGCTAACTTATTGCCCGATGATCATGAAATTAATCTTGAATACAAGGCTTTTTTAGATCAATTCGGTGAAGAGGGTAACCTCATTGTACTAGGAGTCAAGGATTCCACATTATTTACGCCAGAAAAATTTTCCGCTTGGAATCAACTTTCTAGGGATTTCAGAAAGGCCGAAGAGGTAGAATTAACACTCGCGATTGGAGACCTTCAGAAATTAGAAAAAAGAAAGGATATCGAAGGTTTTCATATGGTCCCCTTTATAAAGGATTCTATTTTTACCGAAGAGGGACTCAAAAAATATAAATACGAACTCTTTACAAAATTGCCTTTTTATAGCGGATTAGTTTATAGCCCGGATAAGAAATCCATACGGACAGCGATTTATCTGAATAAAGATATAGTTAACAGTGCTGCTCGCAAAGATTTTATTGTAGAAGAACTAATTCCAAGAATTAAAAAATTTGAACAAGAGACAGGGGTAAAAGTACATACGTCTGGAATGCCCTACATTAGAACTCTTAACTCTCAGAACATTATAGATGAAATAGGAATGTTTATTGGTGCGGCATTGCTTGTTACCTCATTAATATTTTTCTTCTTTTTTAGATCTTTTCGCGCAACAATCATTTCAATGATAACCGTGATAATTGGCGTCATGTGGGCATTTGGAATTTTAGGATTGTTACATTATGAGATTACCGTACTCACTGCCTTAATTCCACCTCTTATTATAGTTATTGGAATTCCAAATTGCATCTTCTTAATTAATAAATATCAACAAGAAATTAAGCAACACGGGAATCAGGCAAAATCTTTACAACGCGTTATTTCGAAAGTTGGAAATGCAACGTTGATGACTAATGTGACCACCGCATCGGGTTTTGCGACATTTATCCTAACAAATAGTCAGCTGCTAAAAGAATTTGGTATTGTAGCTTCAATAAATATTATAGCAATCTTTTTGCTTAGCTTATTTATTATACCAATTATGTATAGCTACATGGCAGTACCTAAAAATAAGCACTTGAAGCATCTCAATAAAAGGTGGATCAACGCCTTTGTAGATTGGATGGAAAAAACAGTAAGAGAACATAGTATTTCGATCTATATATGTGCTATTCTCTTACTTTGTTTAAGTATTATAGGCATTTATAATATAAAAATTTCGGGCAGTATTATAGAAGATATGCCAAAACAAACGGAGTTTTATAAGGATATTAAATTCTTTGAGAAGGAGTTTGAAGGTATCATGCCGTTAGAAATACTTGTTGATACAAAGCGAGAGAAAGGCGTTATGAAACTTGCTACACTTAAGCGAATTGATGAATTGCAAGATTATATTGAGGAGATTCCAGAATTCTCTAAACCTCTTTCAGTAGTCGAGTTAGTTAAATATTCGAAACAGGCTTATTACAATAACAATCCTGAGTATTATCAGCTGCCCAACAGTCAGGAACAAACGTTTCTACTTTCATATGCGAAGAGCAGTGCTAAAAGTGCAAACCTATTAAAGAGCTATGTGGATTCGACTGGTCAGTATGCGCGTATCACTACGTTTATGAAGGACACCGAAACGGAGAGATTTGATAGAATTGAAGAAGACCTTGTCGCGAAAATCGACAAAATATTTCCTTCAGATCGTTATGATGTTTCACTTACTGGGAAGGCTTTAGTTTTTCAAAAGGGGACTAAATATTTGGTTACGAATCTAATAATCTCGTTGTCTCTTGCTATACTATTAATTGCGTTGTTTATGGCGTGGATGTTCAGAAGTTTTCGAATGATACTAGTTTCATTAATCCCTAATCTTCTGCCATTAATAATTACTGCGGGACTTATGGGGTTTTTAGGGGTTCCAATAAAACCTTCTACAATTTTGGTTTTTAGTATTGCATTTGGAATTTCTGTGGATGACACAATACATTTTCTAGCGAAATATAGGCAAGAATTAATAGTTAACAATTGGAAGATTAAAAAATCTGTTTATGCTGCACTTCGCGAGACCGGCCTTAGTATGTTCTATACTTCCATAGTGTTGTTTTTTGGTTTTTCAGTTTTTACAATTTCCAGTTTTGGAGGTACTGTGGCATTGGGAGCTTTAGTATCTGTTACGTTATTATTCGCAATGTTAGCAAATCTGCTTTTACTACCTTCACTTTTGTTGTCTCTTGAGAGAAATATTGCGAACAAGGAGACATTGAAAAAACCATCTTTAGAAATCATTCCCAATAATGAAGAAGATGAAGATTATGGAGTTGATTAGAAAAACCCATATCTAGAGAAAACAAATAGGTGCGTCGTTTCATGATACTTTTCAAATGGAAAATTAAATGATAGAACTTGCCCTTTGCCTCTAATAAATTATCTTTGCATCTCAATTAAAACCCTTATGCAGCATACAGAAATTATTAAATTATTGAGAACTGAACCCTCACATCAAGAGGTAACAGTTAAAGGTTGGGTGCGCTCCTTTAGAAGCAATCGCTTTATTGCATTGAACGATGGATCCACAATCAAAAATATACAATGCGTTGTTGATTTTGAAAAGTTTGCAGATGATGTAATAAAGAGAGTCACTGTTGGATCAGCAATTGAAATTACGGGATTAATTGTTGAAAGTCAAGGCCAGGGTCAAAGCATTGAAATTCAAGTTTCTAAATTAGAGGTTCTAGGTGAAGCTAACCCGGAAGACGTGAAATTAACGATTTTATCCCCTAAGCGACACAGTCTAGAAACTCTAAGAGAGCAAGCACATTTGCGTGTCAGAACGAACACCTTTAGCGCAGTGATGCGCACACGATCCAAATTAGCCTTTGCTGTTCACGAATATTTTCAGAAGAGTGGTTTTAATTATATGCACACGCCAATTGTCACAGGGAGTGATGCTGAAGGTGCTGGTGAGATGTTTCGGGTTAGTTCTTTAAACCCTACAAGTCCACCTCTAGATGAAAATGGAAATGTCAATTATAAAGAGGATTTCTTCGGAAAGGAAACCAATTTGACGGTAAGTGGTCAACTGGAGGCCGAAACCTATGCTATGGGGTTAGGAAAAGTGTATACCTTTGGCCCCACATTCAGAGCTGAAAACTCCAATACTTCTCGTCATTTGGCAGAGTTTTGGATGATTGAACCAGAAGTTGCTTTTAATGATCTCGACGCTAATATGGATCTTGCTGAAGATTTCATAAAATATATCCTTAAATACGCAATAGATAACTGTCAGGATGACCTGGAGTTTTTAGAAGATCGTTTATTGCAGGAAGAAAAGTCTAAGCCCATGGCCGAGCGAAGTGATATGGCTTTGAGGGAAAGGCTTCAATTTATCATTGATAATAACTTTAAGCGTGTTACATATACCGAAGCGATTGAGATTTTAATAAGATCGAAGCCAAATCAGAAGAAAAAATTTAAATATATAATTGAAGAATGGGGTGCAGATCTGCAAAGTGAGCATGAACGGTTTTTAGTAGAGAAACATTTTAAATGCCCCGTAATCTTGTTCGATTATCCTGCTAAGATAAAGGCCTTCTATATGCGTTTGAACGACGATGGCAAAACAGTAAGGGCCATGGATGTTCTTTTCCCTGGAATTGGAGAGATAGTTGGAGGATCCCAACGTGAAGAGCGCTATGATGTGTTAAAACAAAAAATGGAGGCGATGGGAATCGATGAAAAGGAACTTTGGTGGTATTTGGAATTACGAAAGTTTGGAACCGCCGTGCATAGTGGGTTCGGACTTGGTTTTGAGCGAATGGTCCAGTTTGTTACAGGTATGGGAAATATTCGGGACGTAATTCCCTATCCGCGTACTCCTGGGAATGCGGAGTTTTAAAGTTCAATACTTCTAATAAAATACTGATTTAGATTTATAGAATTCTATATTTTAAAAGCAGATTATTAAAACTGGTTACTTTACCGATTAAGTAGCCAGTTTTTTTTAACTTTATAAGTATTAAAATAAATCATGCTTAAACAACAACTCAATTTTAAATTATCACAAAAACTATCTCCACAACAGATCCAGTTGATGAAGTTAATTCAATTGCCTACTCAGGCGTTTGAACAAAGAATTTCGCAGGAAATGAATGAAAATCCGGCGTTAGAGGGTGGTAAAGAAGAGGATGAGAGTTTTGATGAAGATTTTGACAATGATAGCAATGAAGAGGACTTTGATGAGGGTAATGAGATTATTGAGACTGATATAAATGTAGATGATTATTTAAGTGATGACGAGACTCCCGGGTATAAATTATCCGCAAATAATTATAGTGCAGATGATGAGGAGAAAGAAATGCCATATGCTGCGGGGACTTCATTTACTCAATATTTAATGCAGCAGTTAAGCACATACCGTTTGGATGAAGAAGAACAAGAAACCGCTCGGTTTTTGGTTGGGAGCGTTGACGAAAGCGGTTATATAAGGCGAAAATTGATTGATATTGTAGATGATCTAGCCTTTACTCAAAATGTATATACCACGACGGATAAAATTGAAAAGGTTCTTGCATTGGTTCAAGATCTGGATCCGGCGGGAGTAGGTGCTAGAGATCTTCAGGAATGTCTATTAATCCAACTTTTACGGAAGGGTGATAGCCCGGCAGTGGCATTAGCAATATCTATTTTGAGAGATTCTTTTGAACATTTCTCCAAGAAGCATTATTCTAGATTGATTCAGAAATATAATATTTCGGAGGACCAATTGCGCGATGCAATTCATGAAATAGAAGGTTTAAATCCAAAGCCGGGAGGAACGTATTCTGGGAATAATAAAATAGTGGAGCACGTGGTGCCTGATTTTGCAATAACAATCGTTGAAGGGAAATTGGAACTTACACTTAATGGAAGAAATGCTCCCGAACTACACGTATCTAGGGAATATACAAATATGTTAAAAGGATATAAGGAGGCTACTCAAAAATCTAAATCACAGAAGGATGCCGTGCAATTCATTAAGCAAAAACTAGACGCTGCCAAATGGTTTATTGATGCAATTAAGCAGAGACAGCAAACCTTGTTCGTTACTATGAATTCGATTATGTATTATCAGGAAGAATATTTTTTATCTGGGGATGAACGTAAATTGAAGCCTATGATTTTAAAGGATATTGCCGATAAAATTAATATGGATATTTCGACTGTTTCTAGAGTTGCAAATAGTAAATATGTGGATACGCCATATGGCACAAGATTAATTAAAGAATTCTTCAGTGAATCTATGAAGAATGATCAGGGAGAAGACGTCTCGACTAAAGAGATCAAGAAGATTCTAGAAATTACGATTGGCGAAGAGAATAAAAGGAAGCCATTTACCGATGACAAATTGGCTAAAATATTGTTGGAAAAGGGATATCCCATTGCTCGAAGAACGGTAGCGAAGTATCGAGAACAATTGGATTTACCTGTTGCCCGACTCAGAAAAGAAATCTAATGGACTTCTGCCTTAGAATAGCCGCATATATTTTCCATCCTTTGTTAATGCCGTTACTTGGGGTATTCCTTTATTTTGGTGTTAGTCCGCGTTTTATGGAACTCGAAATTATGCAGGCCAGGTTAATTGCCGTCTTAATAATTACTGTTTTTATTCCAATAATAACGTTCTTCTTATTAAAAAATATGGGGATATTGTCGTCAATTCATCTCGAAAGAGTTGAAGATCGAAAGGTTCCATTAATGATTCAATGTGTACTCTTGTTATTAATTATTAAGATGGTCTTCGAACCATACGATAATCCAGAATTATATTACTTTTTCGTTGGCATATTATTTTCTACAATAGCAGGTTTGATATTAGTTTTTTTAAAGTTCAAGGTTAGTTTACATCAAATGGGAGTAGCGGGCTTAACGATGTTTTTAATTGCTTTAGGGATACATTTTAAGGTAAACGTTCTGCTAGCAGTAAGTTTGTTTTTTATAGCAAACGGATGGGTTGCAACTTCGAGACTGCATACAAACTCGCATAACTCTATAGAACTTATTGGAGGTTTTTTTATTGGATTATTGCCTCAGTTAATAATGATCAATTTCTGGTTATAGTATATAGAACATCAACCCTACCTGTATAGTACGAAAATTAACTTCTTGCCCGTCAGTGGTTATTGCATCATTAAAGAAAGGATTTAAGCTGTAGCTAGCAACAAAATTAAAAGAATTATATCCCAAGGTTAAGGAGGTTCCAAGTCTCAGTTTTTGAAATTCTGGAATATCCGTTTGATACACATTGTTTCCCGTTTGCTTGAAAGTGCTTTTATACCAATAGGCATAACCAACTCTAAAACCCGCATATATTCTCCAAAATTGGTACGTGTCGGCTGTTGATGACCTCCAGCGAAATTCAATTGGCAATTCAATTGTGGAAGTATTAAAGCGATTTCTGGTAAATTCAACATTTTCATCGTTTAATACGGTAAAAATTGTTTTTCCATCAGGACCTTCCCCAATAAACAACAATTGACCATATTCATTAAATGCAAATCCAAGGCCAACGGCAACTGCTAAATTACGTCGCTTATTAATGGGCATATCCCTTAAATAACCAAATTGAATCCCACCCGACAATCCTCGAGTTTTCACGCCAGTTGGTACATCTGATAATAAATTATAAGTAACTCCAATGTAAAATTGATCTTCACGATACTCCGTGTCAATATCACTGTCAGGAATTATATCTTGAGCAAAAATTTCACTTGAAAGTAGCGCTAAAAAAAAGTAAATGCAAATTTGTGAACATCTAAGCATAGTATAAATATAGGCGTAATTTTGATATATTTAAAACAAAAAACCTTGCACTGAGATTCAGTACAAGGTTAGTTTTACTATAGTAGAATACTACCTATCTATCCAATTCGTTTCCTTGAGCAGTAATATAAATAAGTTTCAACATATTTAATTCGCGCAATTCTTGTTTGATATCTGATACAAGACCTGTGTTGGTGTTTTTATCAACTTTAAGGGCAACCATAACCTTATCTTGTAATTCTGGACGCAGTTTGCGTCGAGCCTCTTCTAGAGCGAACTTTAGATTGGTTATATCAGTATACTTATCTCCTATTTGAATTTTCCCCTCTTTCCCATATTTATCTTGATAACGAGCACTTGGCTTACCAGCAAAGATATAAACAGATCGATCTTTTTGTAATTTTTCAACTTGATCGGCCTTAGGCATTTGGTTTACAACCAAAAGGTTATTATTTCTTAGAACGGTAACAACCATAAAGAAAAACAATAACATAAATACAATATCCGGCAATGAGGCAGTATTAACAGCAGGTAATTCTCCACTTTTTTTCTTTGTGAACTTCGACATATTATACTTTTTTTATAGTCCTGATTTCTTTGGTTCTGCTTCGGATAGTTTTAAAGGAAATAATTTCTGAATGTTTTCTAACTTTGATTGAAGCGCATCTTCATTCCCTGAAAAATTACCTTCGTCCAAGTTTTTCTTCATTTCCGTAAATTCCCAGCCATATAAACGCTCAGATTCTCTATTTCTAAGAAAATTATATGCAGCCACCAGCTCATTTTGAACTGATATGTACATTTTATATGAAGTAAGCCTATCATTTTGAACCGATATTACAGCTTTATCTGGATTATCAGATGAGCTCGTTGACCTACGACCTTTACAATGTGGACAATGTTCTGGACTTCCAGCTGGTGCTCCTCCATTATCTAAAAACTCGATGGCTGCAGCTCTTAGATCTTTAAGATCCATTAATTCATCTTCAACTAATAATTGGTCACTCTTATTTACATTAACAATAAATAAGTTCTTCTCTTTAATAAGGGGTGGTGTTTCAGTCGGAGGTTCTATTGGAGGAAGCTGTCTAGCAATCCCCTTATCTTTCTCAATAGTAGTTGTTACTAAAAAGAAAATAAGCAGTAGGAACGCTATGTCCGCCATAGAGCCTGCATTAACTTCTGGTGTTGCTCTTCTTGCCATTATTTACTAATTATTTTTTTAACACCGCCAAAAACCATGGAACCTATAGCTATAGTCCCTAACAATACGAAAGCGTTTATTCCCGTAGAAATCCATCTAGAACCACTTTCAGAAAGTGTTTTTCCATCTTTCATGAGAGTTTCAACACCGTCAGCCATTACATAGGAAATAATAACAACAACTATGAAGGCACCAACTGTGATTAAGGTTTTCTTAATATCCCCTGCCATTAAGCCCTTCAGAACAAAAATGATTACAAAGAATAGAACTAAAGCAAACATAATGTATGCAATATACAAGAAACCATCAAGACCTTCTCCAGTTGCTTTAACCGCATCATCACCATTGGACACTATCATAGCTAGAGAAACTACCCCAGCAATACTAAGTAACAACGCGACAATTTTTAAAATTTTATGTAAACCCATTATTTGGTATGTATTAAAATTATTTTTTGTTTTTATAATCTACCAACATATCAATTAATGTGATAGAAGCATCTTCCATACTGTTTACAATGCTGTCAATTTTCGCAATGATATAATTATAAAATATTTGAAGAATAATAGCAACTACTAAACCAAATACTGTAGTTAAAAGAGCCACTTTAATACCACCAGCTACTAAAGACGGGTTCATGTCTCCTGCTGCTTCAATTTTATCAAAAGCGAATATCATTCCTATTACAGTTCCCATGAAACCAAGCATAGGTGCTAGAGCGATAAACAAAGAAATCCATGAAACATTTTTTTCTAATTGTCCCATTTGAACACCACCATAAGCCACAACTGCCTTTTCAGCAGCGTCAATACTTTCATCTGCTCTATCGAGGCCTTGATAATATATAGAAGCCACAGGGCCTTTCGTATTTCGGCAAACCTCTTTGGCTGCATCAATACCCCCACTACTCAAAGCATCTTCAACATTTTGTGCTAATTTTTGAGTATTTGTAGTAGAAAGGTTCAAATAGATAATTCTCTCAATAGCAATTGCTAATCCAAGAATCAAACACAAAAGAACAATACCCATAAAGCTAGGGCCACCTTCAATAAAACGTTGCTTCAAATTTTGATGCCATCCTTGTTCCTCTTCCCCGGAGGCAGCTGCCTCTTCATCTTGTACAAAGGTAATTGTCGCTGCTGTAGTTAGCGATTGAGTTGAATTTGGCATAGTTTGCGCTGCAGTTGCAGTGAATGTTCCCGCAAAAACTAACGCGGCAATTGCCATAATAGAAAATAATTTTTTCATTGCTATCGACTTAAAGTTTGTTTTTAGTTTAAGATTTTAAAGATATAAAATAATTTAGTTAATCTGCAATAATAAATTTGATGACTAGTTGTATTTGCTGTAATTAAGGTAGTTAAGCTATAAAATTAAGTTGAAACGTGGTTTATAAGGTCAAAATACGACCATTAACGCCGTATGTTATCCCATTTATCTTTATAAAGTTTATAGATTGATAAGACTATTCATACATCTCTTAAATCGGAAATACTCATAATTTGATATGTACTTTAAAAAATAACATAAGCAGCTATTGAATTAGAGATAGACTTGTAACGATACAATATGAACTCCAAATAAACGCAAATATTGTTCTATATGGTTTCGTTGCACGGCTAATGCATTATCAGCAAACAGCTAGCGCTGTTTCCATTTACGCAATCCAAAATTCATTCAAGCGAGCTTGGACAAATTTTGGATATTGTACTTGTGTTTGCAGAGAGGAAGGGATTCGAACCCTCGATACGTTGCCGTATACACGCTTTCCAAGCGTGCGCCTTAAGCCACTCGGCCACCTCTCTAAAGATTATTATAAATTTCTTCTAAGATGTAAAACGGATGGCAAAGAACAAAAAAAAAGTGACGATATAAAAGATATTCGAGGATTATTTAGTGCATTTCTCCTCGCAATGAGGTTTCAAAAATTGTTTTGAAACTATTAGCTGATACTTTCTCACCTAAAAGATACATCAACTTTGCAAGTGCTGCTTCTGTAGTCGCATCTTTAGCGGAAATTACCCCCATCTTTTTAAGCTCGAGGCTGGTTTCATAGTGACCCATGGAAACACTTCCCCCAGAACATTGTGTTACATTGATAACTGGGATGTTCCTGGCTACTAATTTTTCTAAAGCGGAAACAAACCAAGTCTCATTTGTGACGTTACCACTGCCATAAGTTTCCAGCACTAAACCCTTTATTTGAGGATACTTAAATAGATAGTTAATTGTTGTCTCGTCAAGTCCGGGAAACATCTTTACTAAAAGGACGTTTGATTCCATTATTTTATGAACTTTAAGTTTCTTTCTCCTGTTGACTTCCAATAAGGCATCTTTGTTAATTTTTAAGTGAACCCCACTTTGAACCAATGCTGGGTAGTTTAAGGATGCGAATGCTTCGAAATGCTCTGCATTTATTTTAGTTGTGCGATTTGCGCGATATAATTTGTATTCAAAATATAGACCAACCTCAGTGATCACAGAGTGTCCATTTTCTTTTAGCGCTGCTATTTGAATGGAAGTAATTAAGTTTTCTTTCGCATCAGTTCGGAGATCCCCTATGGGTAATTGTGATCCGGTGAAGATCACAGGTTTGGATAAATGCTCTAGCATGAAGCTAAGTGCTGAAGCTGTATAGGACATGGTGTCACTTCCGTGCAGGATTACAAAGCCGTCAAAACTATTATAATTGTCTTCAATGATAGAAGCAATATCGACCCAATATTTTGGGTTCATATTTGAACTATCAATGGGATTCTCAAAGCTCTGTGATGAAATATTACAATCCAACAATTTTAATTCCGGAATGTGCTTGAGCAAATCTTTGAAATTGAAACTCTTGAGAGCACCCGTTTCAAAATCTCTAATCATTCCAATGGTACCACCGGTGTATATAAGAAGTATATTCGACTTTTTAATCATATTTCATTATTCAAGCTAAAAATCATCCGTTATTAATTTTATACACCAAAGACATCTCGTGAGTTTTTAGTGGTGATGGCTGCTAATTCTTCTTCGGAAACATCATATATTTCCGAAAGTCTTTTGCTTACCAATGTGATATATGCACTTTCATTGCGTTTCCCACGGTATGGCACTGGTGCGAGATAAGGGGAGTCGGTTTCCAAAACAATATGCTTCAAGTCTATTTGATTTAGAAAAGTGTCTATTTTTCCATTTTTGAAGGTAGCAACACCTCCAATGCCTAATTTCATATTATAAGAAATTGCAAGCTTGGCTTGTTCTATTGTTCCTGTAAAGCAGTGAAATATTCCGAAGAGGTCATCTCCTTTTTCTGTTTCAAGCACCTCAAATATTTCATTAAAAGCTTCTCGACAATGAATTATAATTGGAAGTTTGTACTCTTTGGCTAATTGAATCTGCCGTTTAAAAGCAATTTTTTGAACTGATAAGGTGGAGGTGTCCCAATACAAATCAATTCCAATTTCACCTACAGCACAAAAACTCCTCAGTTTAAATTGAGCTTCCACATGGCTTAGCTCTTCTTCAAAATTTTTATTCACAGAAGTTGGGTGCAAGCCCATCATAAGAAAGACTTCATTTGGGTATTTTGATTCTAAATCATACATCGCATCCGTATATCCTGAATCTATTGCAGGGATAAAGAATCGTTCTATGCCAGCATCTCTTGCACGTTGCATCATGGCATCCCGATCTTCGGAAAATGCGTCACTATATAAATGAGTATGTGTATCTGTTAACATTCTTGCAAAGCTAGTTTCTTTTTTCAGAAAAACTAGACAGGTTTTCAAAAGCTGATCTCTTTGTCTAACTTTACAAAAAAAAGGGAGCCTTGACTACGATACGAAATTTTCTTGAAGGGGAGGGTTTTTATAGAATCCGATTGAAGAAAATAGCTTCCGGACATTATAAACTTTCAGCAAAAATTAATGGAATATTAGGAGAGTTTATTCTAGATACTGGCGCCTCTACTAGCTGCGTTGGTTTTGCAAACACAGATTATTTTATTTTAAGAAGTGAAGATAGTGAGGTCACCGCAGCTGGAGCTGGAGCGATCAATATGGAAACCAAAGTGGCCCGAAAAAACACATTTTCTATAGGTAAATGGAGCATAGAAAAAATGGATTTTATCCTTTTTGATTTATCTCACGTTAATGAAGCCTTGCTACAGGCAAAAGAGAGTGAAATTCACGGAATTATTGGGGCAGATTTTTTGAAACGTAGAAGGGGTGTTATAGATTATGGGAGAAATTGTTTGTATATTAAATAGAATATGATCCATCAATAATGTGCTTTTTTTTTAGTATATTTAGTTATTAACCCACTAAACCGATCGATGCTTAATAAGATCTTGGTAATAGTTCCCCTGCTATTTCTTTTCATAACTTCCACAACTGCGCAAAACCTGGAAGATTATATAGATCTAGCTAAAAGCTCTGCAAATAATGTCGAAAAGCTAATTTCTTTAGATTCAGTATTATCCAAATCGTTTCGAACAGATCCTGATATTTTTATTGAGTATAGCCTGAGTTATATTGATTTAGCGAAGACGCTCGATAGTATTGAAGGTGCGGCAAAGAAGGCTATGAATGTTCAAAACATTCTCGTTAATATCAAAAAAGATCCCAAAAAAGCAGTTAAAATAATCAATGGTGTTCTTTTGCGAAAAGATGAAATTAGAGATAGTTTTTTATTAGGAGGCTTGTATCTAAAAAAAGGTATGGCTAATTCAAAACTAGACCTAAAACGATCTATAATGGACTTCAGTGAGGCTATGCGCAATTTTGCTGTAAAGGATTCTATTCATAGGGCAGATGCCTATCTTTATAGAGGGCATGCTTATTCTTATTTAGGAGATTTTGTTGCTGCTGGTAATGATTATGATAAGGCATACAATTATTATAAGTCGCTTGAAGACGATGACTATATGCTACGCGCGCAACAGGGTAAAATTACGATGTTTAGCCTTCATGGATTTTACGACTTAGCTAGGAATGAACGTGATGCTTTAATTGGGAAACTTATTGAACTTAATCGAACAGAATTTTTAGCGACCGAATATTACAACCAATCACTAGATTATCAGAAAATAGGCAATCATCAATTACAACTTCAATTTTTATTAAAAGCAAATAAATATCAGAATGATGGTCAAAAGAATACTATGTATTTCAATATTCATTCAAAATTGATGGAGTATTACAGTGCCAATAACAATTTGAGAAGAGCAAAAGAAGAGTTAGACTTAATAGAGCCGTATTTGAGTCAAATTCTTGGGGATCGTTTTGCAGAATTAAGTTATAACGGGGCAAAATCTAGTTACTTAATGGCTATAGGAGATTTAGATTCTAGTTTAGATTTTGCTCAAATTAAATTAGAAATTGCCGATAGCCTTGGTATTGAGGATGAAATTATGGGTTCGCATTTAATGCTTTCTGAAATTTATAGAAAAATTGGAGATTATGAGATGAGTCTAGAAAGTAAAGATCGGTATTCGAAAATGCGGGACTCTTTATATTATAGGAGCAATACGAATTCATTGGCATATTATAAATCACGTTATGATATTCAGGAAAAGGAGAAGGAGTTCTCAAAACAAAAATCGGATATTCGCCTTCTAGAAAAGGATAGCGAAACATTTAAGAATCTAATGTTTTTTGTGAGCTTAGCTATTATGTTGCTCTTCGGAATTGTTTTGCTTTATAGAAATCGTCAAAACTTGAATAGCAAAAAAAAGCTTCAGGAAGTATTCAGTCAGAAATTATTAGTTTCTCAAGAAGAAGAACGGCGGCGTATTTCTAAAGATTTGCACGATGGGATAGGGCAACAGCTTCTTTTAATTAAGAACAAGCTTATTCTAATAGGGGATCAAGAAACTAAGAAAATGGTTGATATGACAATTGATGAGATTAGAAATATCTCACGTGACTTGCACCCATTTGCACTTCAGGAACTTGGAATAACAAGAGCTATCGAGCACACCCTTCAGCGAATAGATGAAAACACAACCTTGTTTATTTCGTCTGAAATAGATAACATAGATGATTTATTTTCACCCGAGGAAGAAGTAAATATATATCGAATTGTGCAGGAGAGTTTGAGCAATATAATAAAACATGCGAATGCCGAAGCAAGCAAAGTTCTAGTTAAAAAGTACACCAATAATATTACAATTTCTATTAAAGACAATGGTGTTGGTTTTGATTTCCCGGCAAAATATCAAGACAAGAAGTCTCTTGGATTAAAAACGTTATTGGAACGAACAAAATTTCTGAAAGGGCAAATGAAAGTGATTTCGAAAAAAGAAAATGGCACACTTATAGAGTTTAAATTTCCAATACAATGAACAAAGATTCCATTATTACAGCAGATGACCATCCTCTTTTATTAAAAGGGCTCAATGATTTTTTACTAGAAAAAAAATACAACTTGATTGGTAGTGGAAATAATGGCAGAGAAGCCTTTGATGTAATTACCAAAGAGAAACCAGATATCGCCATTCTCGATATTCAAATGCCATATATGTCTGGATTGGAAATTGCCAAAAAGTGTAAGGCCGACGGACTAAAAACAAAAATTGTCCTGATTACACTGCACAAAGAAAGAGAATTATATCAAAAGGCGCAGGATTTAAATATTTTCGGGTATATTTTGAAGGAATTTGCACTTGAGGAGATTGAGAACTGTATAGATATCGTCTCTCAAGGCTATCACTATTTCAGTCCTAAAATTGTTGAGGTGCTGTCGGACGAATCCCCTAGTGAGAGATCTCTTCGTGAATTAACACCTTCAGAAAAGAAAATATTAAAATTAATAGCAAAAGACAAGACCAATAGAGAAATAGCATCATTGCTTTTTATTTCGTATCGTACCGTTGAAAAACATAGAAGTAATATTATCACTAAGCTTAAACTTAAGCCTAAAACAAACAGTCTTCTCATGTGGGCGAAGGAGCATCATCAAAAATTAAAATAAAGAGAATTGGATTGGCTTCAAATTACGTAATTCTACGTATTTCATGGCATAGAATTTTTATGCAATTTTACACTATGAAAATAACTATGTTGGAAAAAGAAAATAGGTTTTCTCGACGGAATTTGAAAAAGTTTGTATTTGTTTCGTTAGTTCTGTTCGTGGTTTCCATTGTTTTGTTGAATATTATCAATTACTTTATTTAGTTTATCATAAAGGAATTGTAAAAACAATCACAATAAAAAAACCTCATTAACTAGTTACTAGTTAATGAGGTTTTTTGTAAATATTAGTTGGGGTTTAAACTAAAGAAACTCGTTTAAAGCCAACCACAGTTGCATCACCTTTACTGGCTACATATTCGGAAACTGTCTTTGATTCGTCCATAATAAAGTTTTGGTCTAACAAAGCTTTTTCGTGGTCCATGGTTGTGTTATCTGCAATAAAACGCGCTACTTTTCCAGGTAGAATTCTATCCCATATCTGCTCAGGCTTACCTTCTGCTTTTAGTTCAGCTTTTAAGTCATCTTCTACTTTTGCAAGTATTTCAGGAGTCAATTGTGATCTAGAAATAAATTGAGGTACGTTTTTTAGTGTTTTACCTAATCGCCCCAATTCGATATTATCTTTTTCGATTACCGCAATTCTAGCTTCAGTTTCAGAAGCAACAAATTCTGGAGAAAAATCTTTGTAAGATAAAGTCGTTGCTCCCATAGAAGCTACTTGCATAGAAACACTTTTAGCAACTTCGGAAGCGCTATCAGACGCTTCTGAAAGTCCAGTTAAAGCACCAATTTTGTTGCCGTGGATGTAAGATCCAACAAAAGGAGCTTCTAAAATTTCAAAGCCTCCAATTTCTATTTTTTCACCAATTACTCCTGTTTGCTCAATAAGTTTATCGGCTACTGTCATCCCGTCAAAATCGGCTGCCATAAACGCATCTTTAGAAGAAGTGTTTAATGCAATTTCAGCCATTTTATGAGCCATAGCTATATAAGAATCATTTTTTGAAACGAAATCAGTTTCACAGTTTAAAGATACAATCACACCTTTAGTTCCATCAGAATTTACTTTTGCAATTACAGCACCTTCACTTGAATCTCTGTCAGCTCTCTTTTCAGCTATTTTCTGACCTTTTTTTCTTAGAATGGATATTGCTTTGTCAAAATCTCCTTCAGCTTCGACTAAAGCCTTTTTGCAGTCCATCATTCCGGCACCGGTTGCTTGTCTTAATTTGTTTACTTCTGCGGCAGTTATTTTTACCATCGTTATAAAATTTTAATAGTATTAAAAAAAGTCGTTTAATTTATTTTCTTCTGAAGAGAAAAGAACCAAACGACTTTCACTTTTTATTTGAGTTTTATTCTTCTTCTTTACTTGCTTTTGGGGCAACTGCTTTTTTACGAGTTGCTTTCTTAGCAGGAGCTTCAGCAGCAACGTCGGCTTTGTCGGCCTTTGGTGCAGCTTCGGCAGCAGGAACTTCAGCTTTTGGTTTATCAGCCTCAGCTTTAGCGGCTTTAGCGGCAGCAGTTTTTGCAGCGGCATCAGCAGCTTTTGCAGCGGCAGCAGCATCACTTTCGTCTTTACTGGCTTTTCTTTCAGCTAGGCCTTCTATTACAGCATTGGTAACCGATGTCATAATCTTATCAATAGATTTTGATGCATCATCATTTGAAGGGATTACGTAATCAATAACACGAGGGTCACTGTTCGTGTCTACCATTGCGAAAATTGGAATTTTTAATTTTAATGCTTCTGCTACAGCAATGTGCTCACGTGTTGTGTCAACAACAAATAATGCAGCTGGAAGACGACTCATCTCGCTAATTGATCCTAAGTTTTTTTCTAGTTTAGCGCGTAAACGATCAACCTGAAGACGTTCTTTTTTAGATAGTGTTAAGAAGGTACCATCTTGCTTCATACGATCAATAGTGGCCATTTTTTTAACAGCTTTTCTAATGGTTACGAAGTTGGTAAGCATACCACCTGGCCATCGTTCAGTGATGTAAGGCATGTTGGCATTCTTTGCTTTTTCAGCAACAATGTCTTTAGCTTGTTTCTTGGTAGCTACGAAGAGAATTTTTCTTCCGCTGGCTGCAATTTTTATAAGAGCTTCGTTAGCTTCTTCAATTTTTGCAGCAGTTTTGTATAGGTTGATTATGTGAATACCATTACGCTCCATATAAATATACGGGGCCATATTAGGATTCCATTTTCTTGTTAGGTGTCCAAAGTGTACACCAGCTTCTAGTAAGTCTTTGACTTCTGTTTCGTTTGCCATTTTGTTTTTAGTTTACGTTCTG
>Ga0075467_10000420_pt1 | contig 33291 bp, 32 predicted proteins | sample DEB08_DNA_9_FD_75067 | JGI IMG/M metagenome (GOLD analysis project Ga0075467, IMG submission 75067) | Aqueous microbial communities from the Delaware River and Bay under freshwater to marine salinity gradient to study organic matter... | ecosystem: Environmental > Aquatic > Marine > Coastal ... | reverse complement strand
TCATTGGATCAGTGACAGGTCTGCTGCTGCTCTCGGGCGTTCTCATCATCGTCGCGACTGCAATCGCGATCACAATGGGGCGCCCGGTCTTGTTTCGGCAGACCCGTTCTGGAAAGGCGGGGCGACCGTTTGACATGATCAAGTTCCGGTCGATGCAGAACACCCTGGATGCAGCAGGCCAGCCTTTGCCGGATGCTGCGCGCATCACGCGGCTGGGCCGTTTTCTGCGCGCCAGCAGTCTGGATGAATTGCCAGAGCTTTGGAACGTCGTTAAGGGCGACATGAGCCTCGTCGGGCCACGCCCGCTGTTGATGGAATACCTACCACTCTATTCCACGACGCAGGCGCGCCGCAGTGAAGTACGGCCGGGGATCACAGGATGGGCCCAAGTGAACGGGCGCAACGCGCTTGGCTGGGAGCAAAAGTTTGCATTAGACGTCTGGTACGTTGATCATTGGACGCTGATGCTTGACCTGAAAATCATCGTCATGACTATTGGCAAAGTGCTGATGAGTGATGGAATCACTGCCAAAGGCGAGGCCACAATGCAAAAGTTTACGGGCGACAACAAATGACCCGCAGCGGCGCCTAGGGCATTCCTTTTGGATTGCGCAACGCAACATTAATTAAAATAGCGCAAGTTTGCCAAGGTCGTGTCACAGGATTCGGTTGATGCAAGCAATGAACAAACTCGCCGATTGGGCCGTTGGGCGTATGAAGCGCAATAATCCAGAGCACCTATGGGTGCACTATTCCGTTGCCCTTGCGCTGATACTTGGCCTGCTGGTCGCGACACATAGGGTTAATCGCATGATCATTGACGAAAGCGCGATCGCATCGACGGCGATCTTGGCAAGTCACGCCCAGATAACGCAAGCTCAGGAAATCTTGCTTTTGGCAGAACAACTTGTCGAACAGGAAATTGTCGACACGTCCAACCTTGGCGCCGCGATAACACGGTTTGAAAACACATACGCCGCGCTGCCCTCACTTGGCGTGTGGTCGCCATCGCTTCAGGCATACGTCTTTGAAAACGACAGCGCCCTGCACTCAAAAGTCGAAAAATATGTGGATTTGGCAAGGCGTCTGGAAACCGCGCCACGTGATATGCAAGCAGCATTGGTTCACAGTCTACGGACACTTTATGGCAATGATACGCTGTTTGAAGGGTTGCAGCAGACCGCGCGCTTATTCGAAGCCGAAGCCCAAATCGGCGCCGAAAGCTTGACCCGCCTGCAGCGCACGATTCTCGCGATTTCGGCATTCGCCCTGCTGTCTGAGGCTGTGTTTATCTTCCTGCCCGCACAGTTGACCGTCCAATCTGCGATCAGACAACTCCATGACAAGTCCGCAGTCATGGAAAATTCCAAAGGCCAGCTAGAACAGATGAACCTGAAGCTGGAACATCTGGTCAGCCATGACAGTCTTACGGGCCTCCCAAACCGAAGCCATCTGCTCAAGCGCCTTACGAATATGCTCTCGGTGGGTCCAAATTCACGGCCAAGCATATTATTTGTGGGCCTTGATAATTTCAAATCATTGAATGACACGGCAGGACATGACTATGGGGACGGTGTACTGTGCGCTGTGGCGGACGCATTTCGAAACTGCGTCGATGATGAGGATATCATCGCCCGCTTCGGTGGTGACGAATTCGTTTTCGTGACCGTAGAACCATCCGATGTGCTTGCAAAACGCGTCATGGACTCGCTTGTAGAGCCATTTTTGATCATGGGTCGAAATTTGCCCATTAATGCCAGCATTGGTCATTTGGTCGCTGATCGCGCCAAGACTGATCCACTTGCAATGATTGCTGACGCAGGCATCGCGTTGCAGGCGGCCAAGAACGCAGGTGGCAATCGCACACAGGCATTCACGCAAGACCTCCGCGATGCGATCGAGAACATGCAGAAACTGCAGCTCGAACTGCCCAACGCCATCGCTGCAGGCCAGATTGAACCTTGGTTTCAACCACAGATACGTCTTGCCGATGGCACCCTGCATGGCGCAGAGGTGCTGGCTCGGTGGCGCCACCCAACACGGGGCTTGATGTCACCCGACAAGTTTCTGCCCGCCGCTGAGCGTGCCGGCCTTATGATCGAGTTGGATCATGCTATCTGGCGATCTGCGATGAAACATGCGGAAGGCTGGCAGAAAACCGGCATTTGGCATCCGCGCATTTCCTTGAACGCAGCGCCCGACACAATTGCAGACCCTTATTTGATAGAGCGCTTCCTACCGCAACTGCAGCAATGCTGCCTTGGAACCGATCAGGTCATCGTCGAGGTTTTGGAGACAACGCTTATCGACAGCGCGGATGATATGGCCGCGATCAATATTGACAGTTTGGCGGAATGCGGGATTGCTTTGGAACTGGATGATTTCGGCACCGGATACGCATCACTGTCAAAGCTGACACAGCTCGCGTTGGCCGGGATCAAACTAGACCGATCACTTGTTGCGCCCCTCCCGGATCCGGGTGCCGACAGCGTGATCCGCGCCATTCTGGCTCTGGCGGCGGAACTTGGCTTGCATGTAATCGCCGAAGGGATCGAAAAACCGGAACAGGCGCAGCGTCTGAACGAAAGAGGCTGCGCAGTCGGCCAAGGCTACGGGTTTGCCCGCCCAATGTCTGCAGGTGATTTCGCCGAATGGCTGGTAAAACACGCCACTATCGCGATCAGCGCACGCGGCGATGTTGTTCAGTTTCCCAACCGGGCTTGAGGAATTGCACCATAAGCCGTATCTGACACGCATCCTGCTTTGGAAAGGGGTGACCTTTGGCTAATCATTTGTACAAAAACGACTTACCCGACGGACTTGATCTTGGGCAAATTGTTGCGATTGACTGTGAAACGATGGGCCTGAACCCACATCGCGATCGGTTGTGTTTGATTCAAATGTCCGGCGGTGATGGCGATTGCCATTTGGTGCAGGTCGAGATCGGCCAGACACAGGCCCCCAATCTTTGCACGATGCTTGAAGATCCCAAGGTGCTGAAGCTGTTTCATTTTGGCAGATTCGATATTGCCGCGCTGTATCACGCCTTTGGTGCGGTCACAGCGCCTGTCTATTGCACCAAAATCGCATCAAAACTGGTGCGTACATTCACCGACCGTCATGGTCTCAAGGTACTGCTGCAGGACATGATCGGCGTGGACATATCAAAGCATCAGCAGCAAAGCGATTGGGGCGCAGAAACATTGACCGGTGCCCAGCTTGACTATGCAGCATCGGATGTCCTTTATTTACATCAACTCATGCGGGCCTTCGATGTGCTGCTTGATCGCGAAGGCCGAACTGAAATGGCACAAGCCTGCTTTGACTTTCTACCGGCCCGCGCGAAGTTGGATTTGGCCGGGTGGCCAGAAATTGACATCTTTTCCCACTGATGGTCGATCAAATCAAAATCATGGAAACAGCGCGGCGCGTCATCGCGCAAGAGGCTGACGCTCTGCTGCAGCTTTCGTCAGGCTTGGGCGACAGTTTCGGCGCCGCAATCCAGCTTTTGCTAGACGCAAAAGGCCGCGTCATCGTGTCTGGTATGGGCAAGTCAGGCCATATCGCACGCAAGATTGCCGCGACGTTTGCAAGCACTGGTACACCGGCACACTTTGTTCACCCAGCCGAGGCAAGTCATGGCGATCTTGGCATGATGACCCGTGGTGACGTGGTTCTCGTACTTTCCAATTCTGGCGAAACGCCAGAATTGGCCGATATTGTTGCTTACACGCGCCGTTTCGGGATTCCGATGATTGGCGTGGCAAGCCGCCCGGACAGCACATTGCTCCAACAAGCGGACGTCAGCATTGTCCTGCCTCAACTGGGCGAGGCTTGCGGGACCGGGGTTGTACCAACGACCTCGACAACGATGACGCTTGCGCTGGGCGATGCGTTGGCCATCGCACTTATGGAACATCGCGCCTTCACCCCGGAAAATTTCCGTGACTTCCACCCCGGCGGCAAGCTGGGTGCGCAGTTGTCCAAAGTCAGTGACCTGATGCACACCGGGGACGCACTGCCGCTGGTCAGAACCACTACGGCGATGGGCGATGCCCTGCTGATCATCAGTCAAAAGGGGTTCGGCGTTGTCGGCGTAACCGATGACGATGGCAGACTTGTCGGCATCATCACCGACGGCGACCTGCGTCGACACATGGCTGGCCTGCTTGATCGCACCGCACAAGAAGTCATGACGGCAAACCCGACGACCGTATCCTCCGATGCCTTGGCTGAGCAGGCGGTCGCACTCATGAATGCGCGCACTATCACTTGTCTTTTTGTTTTGGACGGTGACTTGCCCCACGAAGTGCGGGGAATTCTTCATATTCATGACTGTCTGCGTGCGGGTGTTGTCTAGATATGCCCGGTGTCGATAATTTTCACTCTCGACTTGTCGCCTGGGCCAAAATGATCTTACCGCTGGGCGCGCTCGCCCTTCTATCGACCCTTTTTTTGCTGGCGCGACGTCCCGCTGAACAGCCGAATATCCCCTTTGCGGAGATTGAGGCGATGGCCCGTGATCAGCGTATCACCGCACCAAAATTTTCAGGTCTGACAGAAGACGGCGCAATCATCGTGATTTCGGCCCGAAGCGCGCAGCCAGACATGACGCGGCCTGACACGGTTAGCGTCGATACCATGGCCTTTCGCATGGACAATCCCGATGGCAGCTATGTGACGGTCACCGCAACACGAGGTGAAGTTGATGGGCGCAGTCGGATTGCACGGTTTCTGGGCTTGGCCCGCGTCGAGACTTCAACTGGCTACGAGATGGAAACAAATGGCCTGATCGCCGAACTTGACACTGGGCTTGTTACGTCAGACGGGCTTCTTGAGATCCGTGCGCCTTTTGGCGAATTGACAGCGGGAAAGGTGACGTTTCAACTATCGCAAGACAATACCGGGCAGCAGATACTGTTCACCGATGGGGTCAGACTGATATACAGACCGCAGGACTAATTACTGCTCGCAACAAGGGAACCACCTACCGTGTTCAAAAGTATTGCCTTTTCCGCCGCCTTCCTGATGTCGGTCGCGACATCGCTTGTTGCGCAAACCAACATTAACCTTGGTGGTGTCAGCGTAGATACCTCGGCTGCCATCGAAGTCGCTGCCGACAGTTTGTCGGTTGATCAAGACACCGGCACGGCTGTGTTTGTCGGTAACGTCGTCATTGGCCAGGGTGAATTGCGTCTGTCGGCTGGTCGCGTCGAAGTGATTTATGCAGAGGCAACCAGCGATATTGCGCGGCTGATCGCGTCGGACAACGTGATGTTTGTAACAGCAACCGAAGCAGCAGAAGCACAGAATGCGGACTACGATATCACATCGGGCATGTTAACTCTGACGGGCAATGTTCTTTTGACGCAAGGCGCAAGCGCCATTTCTGCCGAGCGGATGATCGTGAATGTGACTGACGGAACCGCCACCATGCAAGGCCGTGTTCGCACCGTCTTTCAGCAGGGCACCAGCCAGTGACCGATAGCCCGAACCTGTCGCTCCAAGACGGGGACGTGGGCCTGCGCATCGTCAATCTGCGGAAAAGCTATCGCAAGCGCCCGGTCATTAGGGACGTCAGCATCACCCTTGGTCGCGGGGAGGTTGTCGCGCTTTTAGGTCCAAACGGATCGGGCAAGACCACTTGTTTTTATGCAATTGCTGGCCTCATTACACCCGAAGGCGGGCATGTGATTATTGATGGCCGCGATGTGACCGCGCTGCCGATGTACCGGCGCGCGCGTCTTGGCATCGGCTATCTGCCGCAGGAAATGTCGATCTTTCGTGGCATGTCGGTCGAGGACAACATCATGTCCATTCTCGAAATTGCCGAAGCGGACCGCCATCGCCGCCGGGAACGGCTGGAAGAGCTTTTGTCAGAGTTTTCCATCGAACACCTGCGCCGCGCATCCGCTCTCGCCCTGTCCGGCGGCGAACGCAGACGCGTCGAAATTGCGCGCTGCCTGGCCGCCGGGCCGAAGTATGTTTTGCTCGACGAACCCTTTGCCGGTGTGGATCCGATTGCTGTGGGCGAGATCAGGCACCTTGTTTCTGACCTCAAGAACCGCGGGATCGGCGTGTTGATCACGGACCACAACGTGCAGGAAACACTGCAGATTGTTGACCGTGCCTATATCCTACACGACGGCAAGGTCTTAATGAGCGGCACAACAGACGAGGTCGTTCAGGACGAAAACGTGCGCCGCGTTTATCTTGGAAACAGCTTCCGGGTAAACTCACTTTCTTCGTGATGTTAACCACTGTCCCATTGACAAACACAGGCATTTTATCGCCCAATGATGAGGATGACAGAACCGTTTTCATTCCCTGAGGTTATGCTGGCTTGTATGGCCGCGTATGGGATTAAATTAAACAAAATCGGGGCGTTATCGTTTTCCATACTGATGTTTAGATTCGATTTAACCCGTTAACATGACCGGGGTCCGAGCATCATAATACTTAGCACAGGAGAAACGATGCGGTATCAAATTAGCGGCAAACAGATCGACATTGGCGAGGCCCTGCAAACCCATGTAAAGACAGAAATGGACGAGATATTAGGCAAATATGCCGGACGCCCGACCGAGGCATATATCGTCTTTTCCAAGTCCGGTCATGAGTTTGTCTGCGAATCTGTCGTGCATCTTTCGACCGGCCTCACCGCACAGGCGACGGGCCGCGCAAACGAAATCTACGCGGCGTTCGACAGCTGCGGCGAAAAGATGGACAAGCAGTTGAGACGCTACAAGCGGCGGCTCAAGGACCACCATGCTGGCCGATCACAGCCTGTTGAACTTTCGGCTGCGGGGTCCTATATCCTCGAACCAAGAGATGAGACCGATGAGGCCGAGCAAGACACGGTAAATGCGATGATCGTCGCCGAGATGGAGACGAAAATACCATCGCTGTCGGTTGGCGAGGCGGTGATGCAAATGGAAATCGCAAGTGCGCCAGTGCTTGTGTTTCGCAACGAAAAACATAGCGGAATAAATGTCGTCTATCGACGGGACGACGGTAATATCGGATGGATTGATCCCGTCGCAGCGGGCTGAAACCAATAACGCGATGAAAGAAACGGCGCATGCAAGTTGTTGATATACTCAAGCCTGATGCAGTGAAGACGATTTTGTCCTGCACCAGCAAGAAGCGTCTGTTTCACGACCTCGGGGAGTTGGCCGAGAACTGCTATGGGCTACCGGCATCAGACGTGATTGATGCGCTTATTGAACGCGAAGGGCTCGGCCCGACAGGTGTGGGGCAAGGCATCGCATTGCCCCATGCACGCCTCTCCGGGATCGACGGTGTCCGGGGCATTTTTCTGCGCCTTGAAAAGCCGCTGAACTTTGACGCCATAGATCGCCAGCCTGTCGATCTAGTGTTTGCGCTGCTTGCCCCCGAAAATGCGGGAGTTGATCACCTCAAGGCGCTCGCCCTTGTGTCACGCACGCTTCGCAGCCCATCTGTCTGTGCCAAACTTCGCGCCAACAGTGATACTGCGACACTGCACACGATCCTGACCGAGACGCAGGCCGCCTAGGCCCAATTCCCAAACCCAAAACTAACATAGTCGCGCGGATACGCATCACGTACTGCTGTTTCCACCTCATCATCATAAACCGCGACAAGGCTGTCATCATGCGGATGCTTGCTGTCGATCACATCGGGGGCTGCGCTTATTCCCACCTGCCGTGCAAGCACCGCAAGGTCGCTTTGCAGTTGCTCTTCGCGGACAATCATGTCCGGCAGCGCAAACTGCGCCATACCCTCCAACAGGGTCAATTGACTGGCCCATGACGGATCAATTCGAACGCTGGTTTGGCCCGACAGGTTGCTGCGCAAAAACCGCAGGAACGCTAAGAAAGCAACGCGATGGGCCGCTTCGTCATAGTCCGGATCGGGGACGCGGGGCGGGATCGGTAACTTGTGTACCTTCCGCAGGGTTGCACGTATTTCGGGAAAACTGCCCGGACCGTCGAATAGAACACGATCACAAAATGCGGCATGCGCCCGCGCCACGGGGTGCCGCAAAACTGTAAAACTGCGGTGCCCTTCGTTGCTGCGCATCCAATGGCGCAGCGTCTTTTGCGAAAACCTGTCCAGCACGTCGCCAACAGGTGCACCATCGACCGCAGCCAGCCAATCGACCACAGCCGCGTGCGGGCCCGACCGCAAAGGCATATAGAGCAGCCCACTTTTTGGTGCCGCAACATATGTCGGGATCGCTGGCCCTCGCCGCGGCTCGAAATTTGGCGTGCGTCCAAGGTTGAACCGATATAGCCGGGCAAGCCCCGCTTCCAAGTCAGAAAAATTGGCCACCTTGTCCGACACAGCCTGCGGGTTTTGCTTTTTGAGCTTTTTATTCAGGCTTGCCAAACGCGCATCCGTCCCCAGAAACGCGGCAAGCCCGTTCATGACGTCGATATCCTGTAAATCCTCATAGGCCAAATAGAACGCGGTCTGTCCGACTTTTTGCAGCGCATTAAGAACGCGCACCTGAAAGGCCTGTACCGTTTCAAGATATGCTTCAAATTCCTCCGCTTCGAAAATGATCTGCTCTGACTTGAAATGTGTTGCGTTCGTCAGCTTCCACTGCCCCGTCGCCTTGGCAATTTTCCAACTGACAAAACTATCGAGAGGGTTCCGCGTCAGGATCACCTTGGCGCATTTGGGATCTGGCAGGCAGGCATTCAGAATCCGGCCATCATGGTCATTGAAAAATCGAAACCCGCCCAGATCCGGGCCGGACACGATGGCCTCCAGCAGCCTGTGCGGATTTTGCTCGCGGTCTTCTAACGTCATGCCAAGCAGCTGATCCAACTTCGGGTAGCCAATAAACGACGGGTTGAACGCCTCGCCATGCAGGTAACGCCGTCAAGCTCATTCAGATTCGCTTCAAGAAAATTCGAGCCGGTGCGCATTTCCGCAAGTATCATAAAGTAGTCAAATTTGCTCATTTGCCATGCGCCACATAAGGTTTCCTGGCCTTAACGGCCGGTGATGTTGGCAGTTTCACAATCGGAAAATCCCCCGTCAGGAAGGGATGCATCCCTTGATTTTTAAGGTCTTGCAGAAACTCGCCAAACCCCGTCAAATCAGCCATTGCTGGTAACTCTGTGATCGCCACGCCACGGTATCGCGCGATTTGATCGACGATTAACTGCAAAGCATCGACAGGCGCAGCGACAAACTCTGAAAGGCTACAGATATGTATTCGCGCGCGCGCATAAGGTGATCGCAGAATTTTCAGCTGTTTGTACTCGATCTGCTGCAATCTTGCCGCCTCCTTTCGCACGTGGCGCATCGCCCGTCCCGATCGAAAAAGCGGAATCGCCCATGCACCCGTCACAACAGAAATCAGCGCATTTGTGTCCTTGGCTATCATCCAACTGATGTCTTGCGTATCCTTGGGGCCAAACTGAAAACACTGGTAATGCGTACGACCGTTCCAGATCAGGTCGGTTAGAAACGTCTTGCCATTATAGTCGCGTAATTTTGCACTGTCAGATTGACCGCCCCGAAATACGCCCTCTCCACCCGCGAAATGCGCCCTGTCGCTGGCATAAAGATGGCCATGTACCTCTGCGCTTGCCTGTCTTGACAGCCACGCCGTGAAATCCGGCATGATGTCATCAAAACCCTGCAACACCGAATAAGGGGTCGCCGTGAAACCGTTCTCGCGATCCATATGCGGGTAGCAGCTTTGCATATAAAGACCGGGGCGGCCACGCGTCCGCCGGATCACAGCATGCGTAAAAATCCGGTCAATCGTTGCCGTATTCGGAGTCGACGTCGCCCGCTCTGTACGTGGAAATGCCCGATAGAGAAGGTCCGCTTGCGGCCAGATCTTGCGCGCGACAAAACAGTCAGACCGGCGCAGCAGTTCTAGATGATCATCGTAAAAAACATGCGGCTTACCTTGGAAGTCGAATTTTGACAGCGTCAGCGAACGGCTTTCAATCCAGTTCGAATGCAGCCGCACCAGCGTTTGGTAATAGCTTTCATCAGGAATCCACACCTTGCGGAAATAACGGTCATAGACCGGGCGGTTGGGGTCATTCAGGATAGCGCCAAGCGTGCGCCGAGTCAGACACCACCACTGTGACCCCATATGCGGCTCAAGACCTGCCGGTATCTTTCGCTTGAATCCCACTGCCATCTGAATTTTCACGTAGCGGTCAAACAATCTACGGCGATTTTTCCATGAAAACGGAAACCGCAGGACAAAGCGTTCCTCGTCTAAACCCCCAACGGTCCAAGGCACGTCAGCCGTGGTCGCGCTTTCGATGAAATCGCTGTCGGGCCGTGCATCAAGATAGTCGCGTAGCTCCGCGATCGGGCGCAGCGGCAGGCATGCCCCAGACGCAAGATAGACATGCCGGACATCGGGAAATTCCGCGAGCATGACGGTCGATGCGGCCTGCGAAGCCACAACAATTCCCCATGTGCCCCACTCGCAACGGAACCGCTTGGAAAACCTGATGTGCTTCACATCAGCAAGTGCCGCAACAAATGCGCTGTATCTGGCATCATCAACTTTGTGATCAACGTGGACGACAACCGGGCATCCCCCAGCCCCCCAATGACGGATCGCCTGCGCTGCGCGGTCAAGCGCGGTATGCACCAGCATGACAACACCCAAGGTCATGCCCAGTTCCCTTTCGACATCAGACCCAGCACCTCAAGCTGACGCCAGTTGATATACTTTTCGCTCCAGTTGCACCAAAGATCCGGGTCCGCCCCATTTTGTTCGGCATAGGTCTGGTATTCGCGCCCATCGCCGTAATGCTGCCCGCGCACCGCCTCTTGTGCTGCCCGCGCGCCAAACGTGTTTAAAAACTTTGCATGAAGCAGCAGGCCCGACGTTTTTTCACCGCCCTGTTGATCATAGACAAGGTTCAGCCCACGCGGCAGAATCATATGCGTCGAACTGACGTAAGCATACTGCCTGCTCCACTTTACGAACGGTATTTTGTTCAACGCTGGGGCAGTTTTGGGTTTGTCTGCAAAAAACGCCCGCGCCCGCGGCCCCCCCTGAATCCAAAGGTTTCGCATCAGCTCATTTCTGGAGATAACGTAATTTCCAGCGTCAAACCAACTGGCCAGATCAAATGGGTTTTGGCCCTTTTCGTAGACGGCCTGACTGACCGGGCCTTTGGGGTACATATCCAGTAGCATGGCGCCAAACGACCGGACTTCTGATGCATCGAGCCAATCCGCCAATGCGCGCATCGGACGCGTATCGCAGAAGGGGTAGACGAAAAATTCGTCCACATCGACAGTCAACGCCCAGTGGCCATCGGCATATTTTCCCTGGAGAAACGTCAGCCAATCCATACCAGACCGCGCGTCGCCATAGCCTGATTTCGTTGACCAAAGTGAGATATCAGGCTGCGCGGCAACATAATCCTGTCCACCATCGTTGCTGTCGTTGTCCACCATGATAAAATGATCAACGCCCAGATCCCGGTAGTATTTGATGAAATATGGAAGGCGAACATCTTCGTTTCGAAAGGTGCAGAACAGCAGGATGTCCGATGCCCCAATCTGCTTGGTCCGGTCCACAACGCCAGACAGTTCGCGCCCTTTCCGGCGCGCCCGTAGCTTCCAGCGCTGGCGTTGCAGCCGCAGACTGTATGATGTCAAAACGTTCAATTTTGTACCTTAGCGATCATGGCCATACGCATATCAAACCCAGTCACCCTTTGACATCAACCCTAGTGCAGTTAGCTGATCCCGACCTTCATACCGACAGGACCCTTGGAACCAAAAATCAGGATTTTCAGTCAGTCTGCGATGATAACCAGCGTATAGATCACTGTTTTCGAAATGTTGACGACGGCTGATTTCTTCGGTCGATTTTTCTCCAATGATCGGCAAGAATTTCGTGTGCAGCAAGATGCCGGTTGTCCGGCCATCTGCGTTGAAATCAAAAACATCGTTCAGCGATCGTGGCAATAGTTGATGCGTCGCGCTGACATAGACATAGCGCCAGTGCCACCGCACCAGCGGCGTCTTGTTCAACGTCGGCGCACGCTGCGGCGCGTCGCCAAAAAAAACACGCTCCCGGACGCCGCCCTGTATCCATTGATTGCGGTAAGTCGGATGCAGCTGGTGACGGTAATTGTCATGATCAAACCACTGCAACGTCGTCATCGGGTCAGCGCCCGGAAGGTACGCAGCATCCTGAACGGGTCCTTGCGGATACATGTCCAGCATCATCGCGCCAAATGCCGGGCATTCCTGCTGATCCAGCCATCCCGTCAAATCGCGCAAGTCGCGTGTGTCGCTGAAGGGGTAAACCAACAGCTCGTCGGCATCGACAGTCAGGCACCAGTGGCCATGTCCGTGCCGCCATTGCAACCACCCCAGCCAGTCCATGCCAAACCGTGCCAGCTTGTAACTATGCGGCGTCGTCCAGACGGACACACCGGGTTGTGTGGCCAGATAAACGGCTGTGCCATCATCACTGGCATTATCGACGAACAGAAAGTGATCGACCCCCAGCTTGCGATAGTGATCCAGCAGATGCGGCAGCCGCACCATTTCATTTCGCACAGTGGCAAACAGCAAAATGTCATCTGGACCGATCTGAGCTGTCCGATCCGTTCGGGCTGTCATCTGCCTGCGTTTTCGCCAAATGCGGAACAAAAGACGCCGCCGCTTCCAGCGCAAGCGATATGCCAACAACTGATCCGCCCATGCGCCGCCGAATAGTGTGCCCAACTTACGCCCCTGCCGCTACTGCGCGGCCTGCCCATGCCCGTGCATTTGCGCAAGGTAGCGCGCAAATTCGTCGCCGAGATCTTCGCGGGCAAGGGCAAACGCAACGGTCGCCTGTAAAAATCCGGCTTTTGAACCGCAATCAAACCGTTGTCCTTCAAACCGATATCCAAACACATCACGACCTTGCGTAATCTCATGGGCAATTGCATCGGTCAGCTGGAACTCTCCACCAGTACCTTTTCCTATCTGGTTCGCGTTTTGCAGCACCCTTGGTGTCAGAATATACCGCCCGATCACCGCAAGGTTGGACGGTGCAGTTCCAAGGGTCGGCTTTTCTACCATTCCTTTGACCGAAACAATCCGTCCATCCCATCGCGCCACATCCAAAACACCATAAGAAGCCGTCTGTTCCGGCGCGACCTCCATTGTGGCAACCATCGCGCCGCCGGTCTCTTGGTAGGCTTCGATCATCTGCTGCAAGCACGGTTTTTACGCCGCGATCACATCATCGGGCAGGATAACGGCAAAAGGCTCATCACCAATCAATTTACGTGCGCAGGATACCGCGTGCCCCAGGCCCAGCGCCTTATGCTGACGGATGTAGGCAATCGCTCCGCTATCCATATTCGTATCGCGCAGAATCTCAAGAAGGTCCGTTTTGTCAGCTTTGCGCAACGCCGCCTCTAGATCGGGCGCGTGGTCAAAATAGTCCTCAAGCGCGGATTTTCCGCGCGACGTGACAAAAATAAAGTCCTTGATACCAGCCGCCCGCGCCTCGTCGATAGCGTATTGGATCAGCGGGCGATCAACCAAGGTCATGATCTCTTTGGGTATTGATTTGGTCGCCGGAAGGAACCGCGTCCCCAGCCCCGCCACCGGAAAAATCGCCTTGGTGACTTTTCTTTTCATGCCCATACCCTTGTTGTGCGCGTCTCATTTTGTGGACAGCATCGTAACACGTCCGCCGTCCATACAACATACTGCGACGAAGAAATGAAGATCGTCCCCACAAACCATGGCAATCGTCTCTGGGTCTGTATCAGGCTATGCCCATCTCCTGCAGCATCGCTTCGATCCGCGGCACATCTTCGGGGTTGTTCAGCTCCCAGAATTGCCTGCCTTTCGCGGCGACCTCGACACACAGCATATGCGCCCCACGGTCAAGAAATCGCAACTGCTCTAGGCCTTCCAGCCGTTCCAACGGACCAGCCGACCAGGTTGGATAGGCCGCAAGCGCCGCAGGCCGATAGGCATAGACCCCAACATGATGAAATACCGGCGTGTCGGCGTCATCACTGTAGACATTGCCGGTGAACGGGATCACTTCTTTCGAAAAATACAGGGCGTTATGGTCGGCGCCAAACACAGCCGTCGTGCCGCCAACACGACCCGCGCGTCGGTCTTCCAGCAACCCGTTCAAGGCACGGCCATCCGTACGCAGAACCGGTGTCGCGACCTGCGCGTCGGGCTGCGCCCGCAGGCCTGCCACCAGATCCTCAATGAACCACGCGGGGGTCAGTGGCGCATCACCCTGCAAATTAACAACAATATCATAACCATCGCCAAGGTTTCTGACCGCCTCGGCACAACGCTCGGTCCCATTTTCGCATGCAGTCGATGTCATGACCACCTCTGCATCAAATGTGCGTGTGGCGTCGGCAATACGGTAGTCGTCCGTTGCTACGACGACACGGTCAACACCAGCCACCGACATAGCCGCATCCCAGGATCTGCGGATCAAGCTTTTGGCATCACCAGCCGCACCGCGCAGTGCCACCAGCGGCTTGCCTGGATAGCGGGTCGATGCATAGCGGGCAGGGATAACGACCAGAACAGACACTACGGCTTTTCCAGTACAACTTCGGGCGCATAGGCAATGAAGAATGGATTGGCAAAACCCACCTTACCATACCGCAGCGTCGTGTGATCGTCGAACCGCACGACGGTCCCACCAGCGCCATTCAGCACGGCATGCCCGGCAGCCATATCCCATTCCATCGTGCGACCAAGCCGCGGGTAAAGATCGGCCTCGCCGGTTGCGATCAGACAGAATTTCAGCGATGAGCCTGCGCTTTTCATATCTCTGACGCTATACTTGTTGATGTAGTCATCAGTCGCCTTATCCCTGTGCGACTTGGACGCCACCACAAGCAAGGCGTTATTGTCAGGGTGTGAAACGCTTATTGGCTCGGTTGTACCAACGGCGTCCTTGTCGAATGGTGCTGCCTCTTCGACTGACTGCCCAGCGGCATCTGTATAGAAAAGCCGCCCCTTAGCCGGGGCATACACCACACCCCGAACCGGCACGCCGTCCGCGACATAGGCAATGTTGACCGTGAAATCCCCGCGCCTTTTGATAAACTCTTTCGTGCCGTCCAGCGGATCAACGATCAGGAACGTGCTGACCACTTGCGCATGGGTTGCCGCCTGCTCCTCGGTCACCAGCGGCACATCAGGAAAGGCGGCACGCAACCCCGCACTGATAATCGCATCGGCGGCTTCATCGGCTATCGTAACCGGGCTTTCGTCACTCTTGACGCACACCTCAAAGTCATCAGCGGTATAGACTTCCATGATTTTATCACCGGCCACCAAGGCCAGTTTACGCATTACAGTCGTCAGTCTTTCAAAGTCCATGTCACTCACTTGGATGGCCCGGTTGTTGTTGAAAATTAGCGGCAGCATCCTTATGCTGCGGCATCAAGCGAACGGCAAGGAATTCGTGCGAAGTTCGCGGGGCAGGGCGGCGCATTGCCCGGTCTTATCAGGAAAGTCATAATGTTTCAGATCAAAACCAATCCATCAATGACCCGCGGCGTCATCGGTATGGCCGAATTGATCTACCATGCCACCGTACGGGACATTCGCAAGTCACATCGCAACGCATTGATGGGCCTGTTTCTGAACATAATGCAGACCGTAGTTTTTGTCTTGGCCTTCTACATTATGTTTGAAGTGCTCGGGATGCGCGGCTCTGCACTGCGTGGTGACTTTTTGCTTTATATCATGTCGGGCATCTTCCTGTTTTTGACCCATACAAAAGCGATGTCAGCCGTCATAAACTCCGAAGGACCCGCATCGCCGATGATGCAACACGCGCCGATGAACACGATCATAGCGATATGCGCCGGCGCGCTTTCATCCCTTTATCTTCAGTTATTATCGCTATTTTTGGTGCTGTGTGTATATCATATCGCCGTTGTCCCAATCACGATTGATAACCCCGCCGGTGCCATGGGAATGCTTTTGCTATCTTGGTTCTCAGGCGTTGCCATTGGCGTGGTGTTCCTGGCAATCAAACCGTGGGCACCTGATTTTGTCGACGTTGCATCCGGTGTTTATGCCCGGGCAAATATGATCGCATCGGGCAAGATGTTTGTAGCAAATACCTTGCCTGCGTCCATGATCGCATTTTTCGACTGGAACCCACTTTTCCACACGATTGATCAGGCGCGCGGCTTTATCTTTCTGCACTACTCCCCACACTTCAGTTCGGTAAGCTACCCTCTCTACCTGTCGATTGGTCTGCTTATGCTGGGACTTATGGGGGAATTCTACACCCGCAAAAGCGCCTCGCTCAGCTGGGATGCTGGCCGCTAGGGCGGCTCTTTCACATGCAAACATATTTTGGTCATGCCGGTCGAAACACGACGGTCCGATATGTTAACGCTATAGCCTGCAAAAATGCGGTTTTTGACGGTATGATATGGAAGCGGCGGTTGCAGCCATCATGTCCCATCCCTATATACGCCAAGATCAATGTTCAGGGCCGATGCCTTGTTCAGATTCATGTAACTGGCGCGGGTGCCGAAACGGGTTCGCGCTACTCAAACCGCCTAAAGTAGAGGGATTTGAAAAATGGCCAAAGTTATTGGTATCGACCTAGGAACCACCAACTCCTGTATCGCCATCATGGATGGCTCTAAACCGCGCGTTATCGAAAATGCCGAAGGCGCGCGTACAACACCGTCTATCGTCGCTTTCACCGATGACGAACGGCTTGTCGGTCAGCCAGCCAAGCGGCAGGCCGTAACCAACCCCGAAAACACAATCTTTGCGGTGAAACGTCTGATCGGTCGTCGGTTCGACGACAAGGATCTTGCCAAAGAGAAAAAGAACATGCCGTTCGAAATCGTCAATGGCGGCAACGGCGATGCATGGGTTCAGGCCAAAGGTGAGAAATACTCCCCCAGCCAGATTTCTGCCTTCATCCTCGGCAAGATGAAAGAAACCGCCGAAAGCTACCTTGGCGAAGAAGTGACGCAAGCCGTCATCACCGTGCCTGCCTATTTCAACGACGCCCAGCGTCAGGCAACCAAGGACGCGGGCAAAATTGCAGGCCTCGAAGTGCTGCGTATCATCAACGAGCCGACAGCTGCGGCGCTGGCCTACGGTCTTGACAAGAAAGACAACAAGACCATCGCTGTTTATGACCTTGGCGGCGGTACTTTCGACGTGACCATCCTCGAAATAGACGATGGCCTGTTCGAGGTGAAATCTACCAATGGTGACACGTTCCTTGGTGGCGAAGACTTTGACATGCGCGTCGTCAACTACCTTGCTGACGAGTTCAAAAAAGAACACTCGGTTGACCTGACAAAAGACAAAATGGCGCTCCAGCGTCTGAAAGAAGCTGCTGAAAAGGCCAAGATCGAACTTTCGTCTTCGTCTTCGACCGAAATCAACCAGCCATTCATTTCGATGGGCTCGAACGGTCAGCCGCTGCACATGGTCATGAAACTGACCCGTGCCAAACTGGAAAGCCTTGTCGCTGACCTGATCAAGAATTCGATCAAGCCCTGCCAAGCCGCCCTCAAAGATGCGGGTCTTTCGATCAAGGACATCGACGAGGTGGTTTTGGTCGGCGGTATGACCCGGATGCCGCGTGTGAAAGAAGAAGTCGGTAAATTCTTCGGCAAAGAACCGCATCAGGGCGTGAACCCTGACGAAGTCGTCGCATTGGGTGCCGCCATTCAGGCCGGTGTTCTGCAAGGTGACGTCAAAGACGTGGTTCTGCTGGACGTCACGCCACTGTCGCTGGGTATCGAAACCCTTGGCGGCGTGTTCACCCGTCTGATCGACCGCAACACGACGATCCCCACCAAGAAGTCCCAAGTGTTCTCGACTGCCGAAGACAACCAGAATGCCGTGACACTGCGCGTGTTCCAAGGCGAACGTGAAATGGCAGCCGACAACAAGATGCTTGGCCAGTTCAACTTGGAAAGCATCCCGCCAGCGCCACGCGGTATGCCCCAGATCGAAGTGACCTTTGATATCGACGCCAACGGGATCGTTGAAGTCGGCGCCAAGGACAAAGGCACCGGCAAAGAGCAGAAGATCACGATCCAGGCCTCTGGCGGCTTGTCCGATGACGACATTGAAGCGATGGTCAAAGACGCCGAAGAAAACGCCGAGGCCGACAAGGCGCGTCGCGAGCTGATCGAAGCCAAGAATCAGGCCGAAAGCCTGATCCACTCGACCGAAAAGTCGATGGAAGAGCACGCAGCCAAGGTCGACCCGACGACAATCGAAGCGATCGAACTGGCCATTGCCGCACTCAAGGATGATCTGGAGGGCGAAAATGCAGACAAGATCAAATCGGGCGTCCAGAACGTAACCGAAGCAGCCATGAAACTGGGCGAAGCCATCTATAAGGCTAGCCAGGAAGAATCCGGCGAGGCGGAACCCGATCCACGTGGTGCAGACGAAGACGACATCCTTGATGCCGACTTCGAAGATCTGGACGACGAAAAGCGTGACAACTAAGGCAACGCACTGCTAAGGGAACGGACCGGCCCAGATCCGGGTCGGTCTTTTCCATTCCCAAGGGAAAAAGTATCATGGCAAAACGTGACTATTATGATGTGCTTGGGATCGCCAAAGGTGCTGATGCCGCTGCGATCAAAAAAGCCTACCGCCAAAAGGCAAAAGAGCTGCACCCCGACCGCAACGCCGACAATCCCAAGGCCGAATCGCAGTTCAAAGAGGCGAACGAAGCCTACGAAATTCTGAAAGACGACAACAAGAAAGCCGCCTATGATCGCTATGGTCATGCTGCGTTTGAAAACGGCATGGGCGCCGCTGGTGGTCAACGTGGCGGCGGGCAGGGCGATTTTGCGAGCGCGTTCTCGGATGTTTTTGACGATCTGTTCGGCGACTTTATGGGCGGACGCGGCAGTGGCACCCGTCGGGGCGGGGCACAGCGCGGTAATGACCTGCGTTATAACCTGCGGATCAACCTCGAAGACGTTTTTTCCGGTCTACAAAAGACGATCACCGTACCAACGGCGGTCGGTTGCGCGTCATGCAATGGCACCGGCGCTGAGGGTGGATCAGAACCGCAGACCTGCCCGACCTGTTCGGGCATGGGCAAAGTCCGTGCGCAACAGGGCTTCTTTACGGTCGAGCGGACCTGCCCGACCTGCTCGGGCATGGGTCAAACGATCAAGGACCCCTGCAAAAACTGTCATGGCGCTGGCCGTGTTGAAAAAGAAAAATCGCTTTCGGTTAATATTCCTGCCGGTGTTGAAACTGGTACCCGCATTCGCCTGGCCGGCGAAGGCGAAGCTGGCATGCGCGGTGGCCCGTCCGGTGATCTTTATATCTGTATCGAGGTGAGCAAACACGCCCTGTTTGAGCGCGAAAACACGAACCTGTTCTGTCGTGTGCCGGTGTCGATGGCCACTGCGGCACTCGGTGGTGAGATAGAAGTGCCAACGATTGATGGTGGCCGTAGCCGGGTAAAAGTCCCCGAAGGATCGCAATCAGGCCGGCAAATGCGGTTGCGCAACAAGGGCATGCCAGCCCTGCGCGGCGGACCAAGCGGTGACATGTTCATCGAATTGGCTGTCGAAACGCCCGTCAAATTGACCAGCCGACAACGCGAACTGCTCAAGGAATTCGATCAGTTGAGTGAAGACAATAATCCCAACGGCAGCAGCTTTTTCAAATCGGTGAAAAACTTTTGGGATAGTATGAAAAGCTAGCGTTAACTCTAGTTTAACAAAGTTTTCGGCAAAGTAAGTTCATGACCTATTTTGCCGAGACCCGCTCTTTATTTCCTGACGTGGACGACGTCACAGTGCCCGCACGGGGCCCCACCGGACGCACGCCATCATACCTGCACGATCACCGAAAACGTCTGCGCGAACGGTTTTTGACGGGTGGGGCTGCTGCGGTTCCTGACTACGAATTGCTGGAACTCGTGTTGTTCCGCGCCATCCCCCGACAAGATGTGAAACCGCTGGCGCGCGCACTGATCGAGGCCTTTGGCGACTTCAATCGCGTTGTATCCGCGCCAATTAGCCAGTTGATGCAGGTCACCGGCGTTGGTGAATCGGTCGCAATAGAACTCAAGGTGGTTGAAGCCGCAGCACATCGGCTTGCCCGAGCCAAGGTTATGCAGCGCCTTGTGGTGTCAAGCTGGGACGCGTTGCTTGACTATTGCCACACGGTGATGGCCCACCGCGACACAGAACAGTTTCGCATTCTTTATCTTGATACCAAAAACGTGTTGATCGCGGACGAGGAGCAGGCGAAAGGCACCTTGGATCACGTCCCTGTCTATCCACGCGAGGTCGTGAAACGCGCGCTTGAGCTGAACGCAGCATCACTTATCTTGGTGCATAATCATCCGTCAGGCGACCCGACCCCATCGGAAATGGATATCAATATGACCAACCAGATCATTCTGGCCGCGAACGCGCTTAGCATTGCCGTCCACGATCACCTCATCATTGGGAAGTCGTGCGAGATTAGTTTCAGGTCCGAAGGTTTGATCAAATAAAGCGAGGTTACCGCGCCGCCAACGTGACGTCCTGAAAGATATTTGGCAGAATAATTAGCTGCCCCGCCATGTCGCAGGCAGGAATAGCAATCGTCAGTTGCTTTAAAACCAACATCTGGCCCGCGTTCGTGCGAATGCTCGTTGCATCGACCTCCCGACCGCAGTTCCGATCGCTGACAGCCACGCCAAGCTGCAAGGCGATAACGCCGTCGCGGTTCAGCAGCCCCGAAGGAAAGGTGTAAACCTCAGCTAAGTACGGGATATCAGCAACGCTGGTGCCCAGTCGCACCGTAAAGCCGCTTTCACCCATCTGCGCCATTCCCGGGCTATTCGTCGATGCAGACCAAACGTGGCCTAGTTCACCAAGACTGGCACCAAATTCCAGCGCATGAAGCTGCAGATTGTCCTTGCTGCGCCACTGCAGAACTGTTCGATCATAGTTACCCGCTTCGGGCACGGTCAGCGTCGCGGTCGCCACTTCGACATTGTCGAATGAAACGGCAAAAGCCGCGTCCGCAGAAAGCGCTGGAATCTGCAAATTTGCGGCCCCTGCCGCATCTGTCCGTGCAGAAAATACCATGCCTTTGTGCAGCACGACAAAATAGGCGTTGCGGTAGCACGGCGCATTTACGGTTAAGTTTACCATGGCCGCCACATCGACGACTGCGGACAATTCCGTCTGACACGCACCAAATGGCGTGGCCAATATGGTGCCCATCATCGGGGTTTCAGTCTCTGGATATGTTGCATCAATGGCTGACGCGGCCTGCGTGTTGTAAATGTGCGCGAGCGGCGTGGTGACCACATCTGGAACACCAAACACTGAATCGCCAACAGAATTCTTCGAAGCCATGACGCTCTGCACAGCTGTGCGATTGGACACACGTGCGGCGCGCACTTCATCAGACGGCCCAGCTTCATCGTACTGCATCAGAAAACCAATGCCGACAGCAATAGCGCAGGTCGACACAATCGTCGTCATTGTACTCGCGCCAGCCATCAATCACGCCCCCGTCTACCCATTGCAAACAGAACTGTCCCAATAGACAGTGTCGTCACAACGACAACCTTATGGTCTTGCGATGTCTTGATTGTGGCCCATTTCAGGCAAAGCGCCCATGACAATGTTTGAACTTGTTACCTGAACCACAGGGGCAAACGTCGTTGCGGCCCGGGTTCCCCCATGTCTGCGGATCAGTTTCATCGAAACCCTCACGCGCTGTGCCAGCGGTCGTACCGCTTGGTGCTGGCGCAGCTTGGGCCATGCGCTGCTGTTCGCGCAATTGTGCCATGATCCGCTCTTGCTCTTCTTGTGACATGGGTCGGATTTGCGCCAGTTTTTTCGTCACATCTGTACGCAAGCTGTCCAACAGACGTTCGAACAGTTGGAAACCCTCTGTTTTATATTCATTCAGCGGGTCCCGCTGCGCATAACCGCGAAAGCCTACAACAGCCCGCAAATGTTCCAGCGTCAGCAAATGTTCGCGCCATTTGCCGTCAATTGTCTGAAGCAAGAGCTGCTTTTCAACGCTCCGCATCGTATCCGGACCAAGCGCCTTGGCCTTGTCATTCATAAATTTATCGGACGCTTCTTCAAGCCGCTCGCGGATGTCGTTTTCGTCGACACCCTCCTCATCGGCCCAAGCCATAACAGGCACGTCGATACCGAGGTTTTCAATCACTGCCGCATAAAGGCCCTGGGCATCCCATTGATCCGCATAGCTTTTGCGTGGAATATGTTCCGAAACCAAATCTTCGATTACTTGGTGACGCATGTCTTGCGCAATGTCTGACAGGTCTTTGGCTTCCATGATTTCACGGCGCTGCGAAAAGATCACTTTGCGCTGATCGTTCATCACGTCATCGAATTTCAAAAGCTGCTTGCGGATATCAAAGTTGCGGCCTTCAACCTTCGCCTGCGCACGTTCCAGCGACTTATTGACCCAAGGGTGCACAATTGCCTCCCCGTCCTTCATGCCAAGACCCGACAGTACTTTTTCAAGCCGCTCAGACCCGAAAATCCGCATCAGGTCGTCTTCCAACGATAGGAAAAAGGACGAACGCCCCGGATCCCCCTGACGACCAGACCGGCCACGCAGCTGGTTATCAATCCGGCGGCTTTCGTGCCGTTCTGTTGCCAGAACAAACAAACCACCAACAGCCTTCACTTTTTCCTTCTCATCCGCCACTTCCGCGCTGATCCGGGCACGAACGGCCTCTGGATCGGCATCCGGGTTCTCTGTCAGTGCCTGCAAAACGCGCATGTCAACGTTACCGCCCAGCTGGATATCCGTCCCGCGACCAGCCATATTCGTGGCAATCGTAACGGCGTTCAGCTTACCGGCATCTGCAATGATCTGCGCTTCCTGCTCGTGTTGGCGTGCATTCAGGACATTGAAGGTGATTCCTTCTTTGTTCAGCAAACCGGCCAGAAACTCTGACTTCTCAATCGAGGTGGTGCCAACAAGGATAGGTTGCCCCGTTGCATGGGATTCTTTGATCGCGGCCACGACGCCCTCGAACTTTTCGCGGGCTGTACGATAAACCTGATCATGCTCATCAAGGCGCGCGATTGGACGGTTGGTCGGCACTTCGACAACGCCCAGGCCGTAGATTTCCATGAATTCTTCGGCCTCGGTTACCGCCGTGCCGGTCATGCCGGACAGCCTGTCATAAAGGCGGAAATAGTTTTGGAATGTTACCGACGCCAGTGTGACGTTCTCGGGTTTGATCGAGACACCCTCTTTGGCCTCAATCGCCTGATGCAGGCCATCGGACAGACGGCGACCCGCCATCATCCGGCCAGTAAATTCGTCGATCAACACAACTTCGCCATCGCGGACGATATAATCCTTGTCCTTGGTGAACAGCTTGTGCGCACGTAACGCCTGGTTAACGTGATGCACCAGCGTGGCGCTTTCGGGATCATAGAGCGTCTGACCTTCGGGCAGCAAACCTGCAGCGGTCAGCCTGTCTTCCAGAAAATCATTGCCTTCATCGTTGAACGTCACCTGACGGGTTTTTTCGTCCAGGGTAAATAAATCGTCAGACACATCAGGGATAAACTTGTCGATCGCGGCATACATCTCGCTGCGATCCTGCGCCGGGCCAGAAATGATCAGTGGCGTGCGAGCCTCATCAATCAGGATACTGTCAACTTCGTCCACAACAGCAAAGTTATGGCTGCGCTGATACATCTGATCCAGCTCTGACTTCATGTTGTCGCGCAGATAATCAAAGCCCAGCTCATTGTTCGTCGCATATGTGACGTCGCAGGCATAAGCCGCTTTTTTCTCATCCTCGGGCTGCTGCGGAACCACAACACCTGTGGTCAAACCAAGGGCGCTATAAACCTTGCTCATCCATTCGGCGTCGCGGCGGGCAAGGTAATCGTTTACCGTGACAATATGCACGCCCTTGCCGGTCAGCGCGTTCAGATAGGCAGGCAGCGTGGCCACAAGAGTCTTGCCCTCGCCGGTCTTCATCTCCGATATGTTGCCCTGATGCAGGAATATGCCGCCCATCAACTGTGTGTCAAAGGCGCGCAAACCCAGCGCGCGTCTTGCAGCCTCGCGGCAATTGGCAAACGCCTCGGGCAGCAGATCATCAAGACTTTCGCCCTTCATGGCCCGTTCGGCGAATTCCTGCGTCTTGTCCTTGATACCCTCATCGGACAGCGCCGCAAACGTAGGCTCCAGCGCGTTGATTTTTTCGATCAACGGACGGACAGCTTTGACTTTGCGGTCGTTCGGTGTGCCAAACACCTTTTTGGCAATCGTTCCGATACCCAGCATATTATCTCCGACGGCGCGTATGGCGCCTGTATGACATCTATTTGAGAGGAGGCTGCTTGTAGGCACTTCGTTGGCCCCCTACAAAGGTGCCGAGCCAGCCCCCTCGAAGGCCTGTAAGGGATGTAAGGGGCGGGATATGCAGTGTCAACGCCGCGCACCCGTGCGGCCAATCAAGGGATCGTTTAATGCTCAAACATGTTACATTTTTGGGGTCTGCAGCACTGGCTATTGCGCTTTCGACTGGTGTAGTGGCCCAAGACGTAACCGCAGCCACCGTTGTTGCCAAAGTTGGCGCCACCGAAATCACCATGGGCGAGATCATCATCGCCCGCGCCCAGCTGCCGCCGCAATACGCCCAATTCCCAAACGCTGTTCTGCTCGAAGGCATCATTGACCAACTGATCCAGCAGCAACTGCTCGCCGACACACTTGATGCGGTGCCCGCCCGGATCGACTACACCTTGCAAAACGAACGCCGTTCGCTGCTTGCTGCAGAGGTGATCAGTGCAATTACCCAGCAGGCCGTGACCGAAGATGCGCTGCAGGCCGCATTTGATGCACGGTTCGCGGATGCCGCAGGCGTCAATGAATTCAATGCGTCGCACCTTCTTGTCGAAACCGAGGAAGAAGCCCGCGCCGCCAAGACCCGTATTGACGACGGCGCGGCCTTTGCCGATGTTGCCCGCGATGTGTCAACCGGGCCGACAGGACCGAACGGCGGAAACCTTGGCTGGTTCGAAGCCGGCGCCATGGTGCCAGAGTTTGAGACCGCGATCATGGCGCTCGGGGTTGGCGACGTGTCAGAGCCGTTTGAAACACAATTCGGCTGGCATGTGGCGACGCTGAACGAAATCCGCGTGCAACCACTGCCAACACTGGACGAAATGCGCCGCGAGCTAACCGATGTCCTGCAAGAAGCTGCGGTAACCGCCCGGCTGGATGAACCGACCACCGAGAAAGAGGTCGTCAAACCGGCCGCAGGCGATTTTGACCCCGACCTGATCGACAATCTTGATTTGCTGGATCAATAGATCATGGCAATGTCCCCCCTCGCCCCAGTGACGTTTCCAGACATGCCGGTCATCCAAGGCGTGACCTTTGCAGCAACGGCAGCCGGTGTGCGCTACAAAGGGCGCACCGACGTCATGCTGGCCCTGCTAGCCCCCGGCAGTGCAATTGCCGGTGTCTTTACCCGCTCCGCGACGCGCTCTGCCTCGGTTCTGGATTGCCAGGCGAAAATCGGCGGCAAGCCTGACGGTCCTGCCGCCATTTTGGTAAACTCCGGGAACTCCAACGCCTTTACCGGCAAAAACGGAATGAAGGCCGTCAACGCGCTAACAGCGGCCGTCGCTGCGGCAACCGGCGTTTCGACCGACCGTGTTTTCACAGCGTCGACAGGCGTGATTGGGGAACCGTTGCCCTACGAACGGATCACTGCGAAACTGGCCGAGCTGCAGTCCAACCAAAGCGCGGCCGCCATCGCCGACGCCGCCCGCGCGATCATGACCACCGATACGTTCCCCAAAGGGGCCTGCGCGGCCATCCACATTGGCGGAAAACCCGTCAAAATTGCAGGGATTGCCAAGGGGTCCGGCATGATCGCACCTGATATGGCGACAATGCTGGTCTATATCTTCACTGATGCAGTCATCGGACAGGCGGATCTGCAAACACTCGTGTCCGACCTCAACGACAAAACCTTCAACTGTATCACGGTGGACAGCGATACCTCGACGTCAGACAGTCTGGTAATGGGTGCGACGGGCGCGTCAGCGGTGGATGTGACCGGCAATGCGGCTTTCGCCGATGCGCTGCATGAGATCATGCTGGAGCTCGCGCATCAGGTCGTCCGCGACGGAGAAGGGGCCACAAAGTTCGTGACCGTCAGCGTAACCGGCGCAGTATCAAACGAGGACGCGCGCAAGGTCGCCTTGTCCATCGCCAATTCACCGTTGGTCAAGACCGCCATCGCTGGACAAGATGCCAACTGGGGCCGGGTCGTGATGGCCGTGGGTAAATCCGGGGCACAGGCGGACAGGGATCGGTTGTCGATCAGGTTCGGAGATATCACCGTGGCCGAAAACGGCTGGCGTGCACCGGATTATTCAGAAGACGCCACAAGCGCTTATATGAAAAACCCAGAGCTGACGATTGGCGTGGATATGGGCATCGGGGACGGGCAATGCACTGTCTGGACCTGCGACCTTACCCACGGATACATCGACATCAACGCCGACTACCGGTCGTGAAGACAGTTCTGGTCTCGGCCGTTGCGTTGATTGACCCTGACGGTCGCGTCCTACTGGGACAGCGACCAGTGGGTAAATCAATGGCGGGCCTGTGGGAATTCCCTGGCGGCAAGGTAGAGCAAGGTGAAACACCTGAAATCGCCCTGATCCGTGAACTGCAAGAGGAGCTTGGTATCGACACATGGGCGTCCTGCTTGGCGCCTTTGACCTTTGCCAGCCATTCCTATGATCATTTCCACCTGCTGATGCCGCTGTTTGCCTGCCGGAAATGGGCAGGCACACCCCAATCGCGGGAGGGTCAGGCCCTGAAATGGGTGAGACCGCGTGACCTGCGGAACTATCCAATGCCAGCGGCGGATATCCCGCTGATCCCGATCCTGCGCGACTGGCTGTAGGGTGGATTAAAATCCACCCTACGCACCCAAAAAGGGTGGCCTTTTCGGGCCGCCCTTTTTGCATAGAATAACTGCCGCTTACAGGTTTCGTTCGATCTCTTCGCGTTCAAAGATTTCGATCACATCGTCCGGACGGATGTCTTCGTAATTCTCGAACGCCATACCACATTCCTGACCTGACTGGACCTCTGGCACCTCGTCCTTGAAGCGCTTAAGCGTCTTAAGCGTGCCTTCGTGGATTACAACGTTGTCACGCAGCAAACGCACGCCAGCAGACCGTCGCGCCACACCTTCGGTAACAAGACAACCAGCAATCTTACCGACATTGGATACCTTGAAGACCTCTTTGATCTTGGCATAACCAATGAACTTCTCGCGAATTTCGGCAGAAAGCAGACCCGAGGCCGCCGCCTTCACGTCATCCACAAGGTCGTAGATCACCGAATAGTACCGGATTTCAACACCCTTTTGGTTCGCGCTGGCCCGCGCCGTCGCATTGGCACGCACGTTAAAGCCAAAGACCGGCGCACCAGACGCCTCTGCCAGACCGATATCGGATTCTGTAATGGCACCAACACCAGAATGAAGCACCCGCACGCGGACCTCATCGTTGCCGATTTTCTCCATTGCCTGAACGATAGCTTCGGCAGAACCTTGCACATCAGCCTTTACCACAATCGGCAATTCACTGACGTTCTCGTTCTGCTTGGCATTCGCCATTAACTGCTCAAGCGTCGTCGCCGCACCGGCGGCTGCGCGTTTCTCTTTGGCTGCCTTCTCGCGGTATTCGGCGATTTCACGCGCCTGCGATTCGGTGTCAACCACGTTAAGAACGTCGCCCGCTTCGGGTGTCCCGTTCAGGCCAAGCACCTCGACCGGCACAGCAGGTCCAGCCTCAGGAACGCGTTCGCCCTTATCGTTGATCAGCGCACGAACCTTGCCGTACTGCTCGCCGACAACAAAGATATCGCCCTGACGCAACGTCCCGTTCTGAATAAGCACGGTCGCAACAGGACCGCGGCCTATGTCAAGCTGCGCCTCAATCACAGCACCTTGGGCGGCGCGATTTGGATTTGCCTTCAGCTCAAGAATTTCGGACTGCAGGGCAATCGCTTCCAGCAGGCTATCAAGACCCTGACCCGTCATGGCCGAAACCTCGACATCCTGCACATCGCCGGACATTTTCTCGACAACAACCTCGTGCTGCAACAAATCCGTTCGTACCTTGTCAGGGTTGGCTGACGGCTTGTCGATCTTGTTGATTGCCACGATCATAGGCACCTTAGCGGCTTTCGCGTGGTTAATTGCTTCGATCGTTTGCGGCATAACCGCATCGTCTGCGGCCACAACAAGCACAACGATATCTGTCACCTGTGCGCCACGTGAACGCATCGACGTGAATGCAGCGTGGCCTGGCGTATCAAGGAACGTCAAAACCGCACCGCTGTCAGTGGTCACCTGATAGGCGCCAATATGCTGCGTAATGCCACCCGCTTCGCCCGCAACCACTTTGGCATTACGGATCGCATCAAGAAGCGATGTTTTGCCGTGGTCAACGTGGCCCATGATCGTGATGATCGGCGGTCGTGACACGAGGTTTTTGGGATCATCGGCAACCTGATGAATAACATCTTCGACGTCTGCATCCGAAACACGTACAACTTTGTGACCAAATTCTTCAATGATCAACTCGGCCGTATCTGCGTCAATTGTCTGATTCTGAGTCGCCATAATACCGTTGTTCATCAGCGCCTTGACCACATCAGACACGCGTTCAGCCATGCGGTTTGCCAGCTCGGACACGGTGATCGCCGGCGGCAATGCCACATCGCGGAACACCTTTTCACGCTCAACTGAACCACCCATCGCCTTGGCACGGGCACGATCCTGCTTGCGCTTCATCGCCGCCATTGACCGCTGGCGGCCACCTTCGCGACCGGTCAATGCCTCGTTCAAAGTCAGCTTGCCGGAACGGCGGCCATCATCGCTGCGGCCGGGCTTGGCTTTTGTTGCCTTGTCATTTGCATCGCGCTCGCGGTCAGGCTTGCGTGCTGCCGCCGTGGGACGCGTAACAGAAGTTTCGCCAGGTACAGCATTATCAACAGGCGGCGCTTCAGTGGCCGCCTTTGCACGCGCGGCCTTCTCGCGCTTACGTTCTTCGTCATCGGCCTTTGCTTTGGCGCGATCTTCGCGCTCACGATCCTCGGCCTCTTTGGCTTCGATCTCGGCCCGGCGCGCTTCGCGGTCTGCGGCACGCGCTTTTTCTTCAGCGTCACGCTTGGCTGATTCCTCTGCCTCACGGGCTTTCGACATAGCGAGCGCCTTCATCCGGCGCTCTAGCTCAACATCTGAAATCCCCGCAGGGCGCTTGGATGGGTCACCACCAATCGGCCCTAGGCTGCCGGTTGGTTTTGGCGCGCCCGGCTTGGGCACGACAACGCGCTTGCGCTTGGTTTCCACCACGACGTTCTTGGTCCGCCCATGGCTAAAGCTTTGCTTCACGTTGCTTGGACGCGAACCACCGAGGCCGAGTGTCTTTTTACCGTCGTTATCGCTCATTTAGCTTCTTTATCCTTCCCGGAGGCCCCATCGCCACCGTCCACTTCGCGCAATCCACGTAGCTTTGTTGCTTCCTCTACAACACGGTTGCTGAGTCCACCAGTCGCAAGCGCGCCATGTATCACACTTTGCCGTCCAAATGCCAAACCCAATTCCGCTGCAGTCAAACAGCCGAAATAGCGGGCACCTTCGGGCGTCCATAATTTCGTTTTGCCACGTTCAGAACCATCGCTGGCCTGAACCAAGACACGGACACGCTCACCACCGGCAAGCCATCCTTTTACTTTCTCAAACCCGCAAACCGCCCGACCCGCCTTGCGCGCCATCGCGATCAGGGCAACGGTACGCCGTGCCAACTGACGTTCGACCTCGTCAACCAGACCGTCGGGGACAGTCACCGCCTGCTTGGCCGAGCGTGAAAACTGCCCCTTGCGGGCCTCTTCCAGTGTCGCTCGATCCGCTGTGACATACATGCCGCGTCCGGGTAATTTTCCCAGAATATCAGGCACAACCTGATTTTCCGGCCCCACAACAAAGCGGATCAACCCAGCCTTTGGCTGTACGTCGCCAGTAACAATGCATTTACGTTCCGCATCATCCTGATCTTTGCTGTGGCCACCGCGCGCCATCTATTTCCCCTGCGAAGACCTGAAATCAGGCCTCCGCTTCCTCCGTCGTTTCATTGTCTTCCGCATTGCTCTCAAGGTCAGCAGGATCAACCCAGCCCAGCATGACGCGGGCTGTCATGACCATTGTCTGCGCTTCCTCCAGCGATACATCAAAAGGCTCTAAGACACCGTCGTCTTTGCTCCGTTCGCCATTGACGGTCGTCCAGCCACCGGCCAACTCCCAGTCTGCGCAAGTCGCAAAGTCTTCCAGCGTCTTCACGCCATCCTTGCCCAGCGCTTCCAGCATCTGGGGCGTCAGCCCTTCAAAGTTTACCAGACTGTCTTCGACACCCAGCGCCCGGGCGGCATCCAAGGCCTTCTTGTTCTGGGCTTCCAGATAATCGCGAGCACGGGCTTGCAGCTCAGATGCAGTATCCGAATCGATGCCTTCTATCACCAGCAGTTCATCAAGCTCGACATAGGCGACTTCTTCTAGGTTCGTGAACCCTTCTGAAACCAGTAGTTGGGCAAAGAACTCGTCCAGATCAAGTGTGTCCATGAACAATTTTGTCCGTAGCTCGAATTCGGCCTGCCGACGCTTGCTCTCTTCTTCCTCTGTCATGATGTCGATATCTAGACCGGTCAGCTGCGATGCCAAACGGACGTTCTGACCGCGGCGACCAATCGCAAGCGACAACTGATCTTCTGGAACAACAACTTCGATTTTGCCGGCCTCTTCGTCCAGCACCACCTTGGAAACCTCGGCGGGCTGCAACGCGTTCACAAGGAACGTCGGCATATCTTCATTCCAAGGAATGATGTCGATTTTCTCGCCCTGCAGCTCGTTGACGACAGCCTGCACGCGCGAACCGCGCATACCGACACAAGCGCCCACCGGGTCAATCGAGCTATCATACGAAATCACGGCGATCTTCGCGCGCGAACCGGGGTCACGGGCCACCGCCTTGATCTCGATGATGCCTTCGTAAATTTCGGGCACTTCCATCTTGAACAACTCAGCCATGAATTCCGGCGCGGTACGGCTCAGGAAAATCTGCGGACCACGCTGTTCGCGGCGCACTTCCTTGATGTAGCAACGGATGCGGTCATTCGGGCGATAGGCCTCGCGACCAATCTTTTCATTCCGGCGCAGGATTGCTTCGCCAGAACCCACGTCAACAATGACGTTGCCATATTCTTCGCGCTTAACCAGCGCATTGATGATCGTACCAGCGCGATCCTTGAATTCTTCGTATCGCTTGTCGCGCTCAGCTTCGCGGACTTTTTGCAAAATAACCTGCTTGGCGGATTGGGCAGCGATGCGGCCCAACTCAACAGGCGGGACTTCTTCAACAAAAGTCTGCCCAACCTGCGGATCATCCATGTATTCTTTGGCCTGCTCCACGGTGAACTCGGCTTGGTAATTCTCAAGCTCATCATCCGCGACCACGGTGCGAACCCGTGTAAACGTCGCCTTGCCGGTCTTGCGGTCGATGGACACGCGAATGTCCATTTCCGCACCGTAACGCGACTTTGCCGCACGGGCGAGCGATTCTTCCATCGCCTCGACCACCAAACGGGGTTCGATGTTCTTTTCGCGGGCAACAGCCTCGGCTGTTTGCAGCAATTCCAGCTGGTTCGCGGAAGTATATGCCATCAGTCGTTCTCCTCGCCATCAATGATGGTTTCAATTTCGTCAAATTGGGCCTCGTCGATCTGGCCCGCATCTTTACGCCCGCGCAATACATCGCGGATCAACTCATCTGTCAGTACCAGTTTGGCATCTGACAGCCATTCGAACTTCAGGCCAATCGTGCCTTCTTCAATCGTGATCAAAACTTCGTCGCCCTCGGTCCCGGCCAGTTGACCCTTAAACCTGCGACGCCCGTCAATCAGCGCGTCTGTTTCGATCTTGGCCTCGAAACCTTCCCACTGATCGAAATCTTTCAGCCGGGTCAGGGGCCGGTCGATGCCGGGGCTAGACACCTCAAGCGTGTAGACATCAAGGATCGGATCTTCGACATCCAGAACCGCGCTGATCGCCGTGGAAATCTGCCCGCATTCATCCACCTCGATCGACCCGTCCGGGCGTTGGACCATTATCTGCAAGATGCTTTCCTTGCCGGTCATCAGGCGCACGCGCACGACCTCGAACCCCATGTCCTCAATGACAGGCGTTATTATCTCAGCGATGCGGCGGTCAATGGCCGCCTTGGCAATCAGATCGTTCATATATTCTTCTCAAGCACAAAAAAACGGGCGCGCGGCCCGTTGATATTTCCCGGTGGGACCGTTGGTTTGGAAACCAAGGTACCGCTGTTGCAACTCATATACGCAGAGTCATCCACATCCGCAAGGGGCAAGCTGCACCATGCAGCCTGCCCACCGAAGTATCACGTCATCAAAGACCCAAAAGGCGGCTCAACTCGGCCAATGCGCCGCCTGATAGTTCCGCGCCGCCGGTCAGGACGGTAAGGCTTTCCTGCGCGATGGATTGTGCCACCACCGCATCAGCCCGTGCATCCTCATAGACGATGGCGGCATTGGTCACCGCATCTTCATAGCCACCATCGGGGAATTCGGCTGTGATTTCCTCTTCGGTCAACCCTGTAAGGCGCAAATACTCAGCGTAGGCATCATCCTGCACCTCAACCACCGCCACAAACGATCCTTGCGCCTGCTGATAGGCATAGAGCTTGCCAGGCATGCTGTTTGGAGAAGCGTTTGCCAAAGCATTCGGATTTGCATGTGCTGCGTTCAGGCCCCGCAACTCGCGGGACAGATGACCGCGGCCGTTGCCATTTCCGCTGTTTTCGGCGTCGCTTTTGCCAGGATTACCGCGATCACCACTGTTTCGGTTACCGCTTCCGTTTTCAGCAGTCGCATGCGTTGCTGAAAACGAAACCAAGGCAAAAGCGAGTGCCAGCGACAAGGTGCCTGCTCTTGCTATTTTGTGTGCTGTTGATCTCATTTCGAATCCTACTCCAAATTCTTATCTCCCACAGCCTAACGACAACGGGATGAACCGGGGCTGAACGGCTTGTTATCGTAAAAAGGGACTCTGTTGCACAAATCGGCTGATGGCCGAGGTACCCCTTTCCCTGGACAGACTTATCCCACGGTCTCTGTGACGGGTATGCCGAGCGCGGTGTAGCCGTTCAGGACGGCGATGCGGAC
>Ga0075467_10000419_pt1 | contig 33311 bp, 27 predicted proteins | sample DEB08_DNA_9_FD_75067 | JGI IMG/M metagenome (GOLD analysis project Ga0075467, IMG submission 75067) | Aqueous microbial communities from the Delaware River and Bay under freshwater to marine salinity gradient to study organic matter... | ecosystem: Environmental > Aquatic > Marine > Coastal ... | reverse complement strand
ATATATATGGATGGGATTAATTCCCGTGCCCGTGTTTCCGTCGCCAAAATCCCAAGTATAATTACTACCGCCAGTACTTAAGCTTCCATCAAATTGTATTCTTAGCCCTGCGTTGATGGGGCTTAGAACAGTGTAAGTCCAATCGGCTTTAGGTGGTAAACAGCCAGGAACATTTCGTGTGTTTCTCACTGTATCTCCACAAGCATTCCAACTAGTTAGCGTCACAACTTTGCTATTGGCATCACCATATTTAACGGCTACGCTATCACCAGTTGCGGTAAAACCATCATCTAAATCCCAGCTATAGCCCGTGGCATTATTTCCAGGGTGAGCAAAAAAGCGGGTAGAATCGTTGCTAAAGCTATTGGTGAAATTCGCCCGTAGGGTATCGCAAACCGTTATGGTCCTTACAATGGTATCCGAATTGCCACAATCGTTGAAGGCAATTAAGGTGATCGTATAAACACCAGTGCCCGGGAAATTATAATTTGGATTCTGAACAAAGCTACTGTCTAAATTACCAAATTGCCAAAAGAGAGAATCTGCATTGCTAGATGTCGATTGGAAACTACGTCTTAAAAACCTTCCATTAAAGGTAAAGTCGGCTGTTACTGTATCGCACACTAATGTAGATAGGGTATCAATAAGGCTGTTGCTAGCTAAGGCGAAACAGCTGTCAATTAGCTCAATAACGTAATTGGTACTAGCCGTTAAACCGTTTATACTGTAAGGACTAGTAACATTAGGAACTACGGTAGCTGCTGCGGGTCCTGCTGCTGCTGGATACCATCTTAAATTTGTAATGGAACCAGTATTTGTGCTTTGCCAACTAAAGTCTATACTGTTGTAGGTGGCATTTGTGAGATTTAAATTTATTGGCGCTCCACAGCTTGGACCGAGGTTTTCGATGCGCATTTCATCTACTGCAATGTCGCCTCTGAGGTTTAAGGCTTGGGCACGGAATATCACAACTATCGTATCACCAATATAAGGGCTTAAATCAACGGAATCTTCTAGCCAGGCACTAGTTTTACTGGTTTGTTGCTGGCCACTAATAGTTTTAACCGTTAGGTTATTCCCGTTATTTTGAGTGTTTAATCTTACTTGTAAATTGTTGATGCCGTTTCCATACATGTGATATTTAAAGTAGAGGTATGGGTTACTCGCATTAATGATCGCTATTTGAGGACTGGAAATCGTTCCGTTGGTAGCAGACGCACTGGCAGATTCGAAGTTGATAAATTTTCCGCTACCACTAGCATCGGCGCTAGGTCCATTATTAAAGGATGGGTTGTTTGTGCGAGGCCCCCAGCGATTGTTAATGGTATTACTAGGTCTACTCCAGCAAGCGTTTATTTGATCGCCGAAGTTTATTCCTCCGAACCCTTCTACCCAAGTATTATTGTCAAAATTTTCTGAAAAAGGCAATGTACTCACTCCACAGGCGGTTTGCCCAAATACTGGGCCTGTCCAAAAGCTAACATCACCGGCGGCACATGAATCTTGAACAAAAATTTCGTAATTCGTATTGGGGTTCAAGCCGTTAATAGTAAAAGGATTACTAAGGGCACTTGTTATTGTGAAAGGACTAGTACTGCCAAAAGGGCGATAGCGAATTTGCCAATTTGTTGCACCGCCACTAGTCCAGCTAACGTTAATGGAGTTCGTGGTGGTAATATTTACATTTAAATTAGTTGGACTGGGGCAGGTCGGGGAATTGTCTATACGAACATCGTCTATCGCACTTTCTCCAAAAAAAGCATTGGCATTTGTTCGGAAAAATCGGAAGCGTACACTGATAGTATCATTTAGGTAACTATTAAGATTAACCACCCTTTCTAGCCAAGCTGCAGTTGCTGAAGTTTGTTGCTGGCCTGTGATGGTACTTAAAGTTGTGTAGGCTCCGCCGGTTGACACAGCTACTTCTAACTTATCAATTTCATTGCCGAACATATGATACCAAAAACGCAGCTCAGGGGCAGTTAAATTCGATAAATCAATTTGTGGGCTTATAATATCGGTAAAAAGATTTGTAGCCCCAAAACCTTGTCTTTGACTAAAAATGTACTTGCCCGATCCCGAAGTATTATCGCCTGAAGGGCCAGTGTTTGCAATAGGGCTTGCTCCCTGGTTGGGTGCTGCAAAATAGCCGCTGGTTTCACTTCTATTCCAACAGGCATCAATACTTCCTGGGCTGGTGAAATTGGAGGGAATCCACGCCGTTCCGTCAAAATTTTCGAAGTATGGAGCGGTAACTGCATTACAAGCCGTGCGGAAACTTATTGGGCCAGTCCAAATGGAAACATCTCCCAAAGCACAGCTATCGCGCACATAAGCCTCATAATTAGTATTGGGACTTAATCCGGTAATTGTTCCAGGATTAGTACTACTATTTACTAGAGTTCCACTATTCACATTAAAGCCAGGGCTTCCGTAGCTAATATTCCAATTATTGGCGCCACCGCTTAACCACTGTAAGTTGGCGCTAGTGCTTGTAACGCCCAGTAAGACTAAGTTTTGAGGACGGGGACATGAAGCTGCTTCATCTATATTTATATCATCTATTGCAATGTCTGCTAAAGTAGAGTTACCACTTTTAGTTCCAACAAAGCGAATGCTAATGGTGTCATTTACATTAGATGATAAGCTTATAATAATTTCCTTCCAACTAGCGGTTTTGCTATTTTGCTGTTGTCCTGTTTGGGTGTCTTTTAAAATCCATCCACTGCCGTTATTTATGTAGGTTTTAAGATTGTCAATACCAATGCCGAAAGAGTGTAAGTAAAACGTAAGCTGAGGATTAGTCAAACCTACTAGGCTAATTAGAGGAGACTCCAACTCTGCGCTGGGGTTATTACTGGCAAAGCCAACAGTTTCAGTAAACAGATAATTGCTGCTGCCAGTAGTATGATCACCTTGCGGACCAGTGGTGGTAGGCGTAAACTGAGGCGGGCCGGTGGCCCAGGCAAAGGGTGTTAAGGGGCTGCGAGACCAACAGGCATTAATGGATCCAATACTATTAAAGCCTGCTCCGGGCGTAAAACTAGACCCGTCGAAGTTTTCGGTATAAGGCGTGTTAACGGGATTGCACTTGGTTTTAAAACTAACAGGTCCAGTCCAAAGAGATAAATCACTTGCTCCACAACTGTCTCTGATATAGGCTTCATAAGTAGTATTTGGGCTTAATCCCGAAATGCTAGAAGGATTTGAATTAAGATTTACAATCGTCCCTGAATTCGCACTAAAGCCAGGTGAGCCATAGCTTATTTGCCAGTTATTGGCGCCACCGGTCGTCCAACTAAAAAAGGCTTTAGTGCTAGTAGTGTAAGTACTGGAAAATTGGGTTGGCCTAGCACAGCTTGGGGCTTCAGCGATAGTAAAGTCATCGATGCTAACAGCGTTTTGAAAGCCAAAAGCTCCTTGGTAATAAGTGAATCTAACTCGCACAGTATCATTGGTATAGGCGCTTAGATTAATGGGGCTCTCTAGCCAACTATCTGTGCCATTGAGTTGCTGCTGGCCGGAAAGCGTTTGAACTAATGAGTAAGTCTGTCCAAAGTCGTTGGATACATAAACCTTTAATTGATCAATACTACCGCCAAACATATGGTACCAGAACTTCAATTGGGGAGTTGTAAGCGGACCTAAGTCTACTAAAGGTGATTCGAAAATGGAGCTGTCTGGGTAAAGATTAGTGAAGCCAACACGATTTATCATCATGTACTTTCCCGCTCCCGAAATAGTAGCGCTTGGGCCTGTTTGAACGTTTATGAAAGCTGGCGGCCCTGGTTTCCATATTGTACCTGCTCCACCGGCCGTTCTTTGCCAGCAGCTGTTTATAGAGCCTTGGGTGTTAAAGTTACCAACAACCCAAGCGCCGCCATCAAAGTTAGCTGTAAAGGGAGCAGTTTGCACTGCACAAGAAGTAGTAGCTAATTCAAAAGGAGGCCAAGGATTAGATCCAGACGTACAAACTTCTCGCACTTGGATGGCGTAAGTTGTATTGCTATTAAGTCCGGTAATGGTGTAAGGGTTGCTATTTATGGTGCTAACTGGGGCGAAATTTATATTACCACCTTGGGTAATATATCGCAACTGAAAAGAAGTGGTGCTGGTGCCCGACCAAGTAATCGTAATGCTGTTTGGTCCATAAGAAATAGCCCGCAAATTTGTTGGGGTATTACAGGCGCTAAGGCTATAGGTTTGACTAAAAAAGGCAATTAATGCAAAAAGTGCTAGGTTAAGGCGGCAGAGACGAATGGCACTCATATTTTATCTTTATTTTTTGGAGCTTTAATTACTAATTTATAACGCAAATTCAACAAAATGGTTGGTTTAAATAACAGCCTAATTAGGGAACGACAGGAAGTATTTCATTTAAGCTAGATTCTAGGCTAATGGTTGAGCTAATTTTAAATGTTTCCAGATATTTTTTAAAAAGTCTAAACGTATTTTGATATTAAACTTTGAGCCAGTTTCTCCCGATGTTGCAATCGTGCTAGTTGGAGCGTTGCCGTTCCGTATTTTTCAATCATTTTTTATTCGATGCCATTTCTGGTTGTAAATTTACACCCTTAGAAAACACCTAATACACGACTTCCAGCGAGAATACAAAATATGGACACAAAAGAAGAAAACCTAGACGTAGTTTCTATCCTAAAGCAAAACTTTCCGGTTTTTCATAATCAGGACCTAATAGCCAAAATGGCCAAGGAGGCGCGCTGGTTTAAGCATGAAAAGGAAGAGACTATTGTTGATTTTGGGGAATACCCGAAGTGGATCCCATTAGTTACAAATGGCGCTATAAAAATTAGCCGTGCCGATGATGAAGGGGGCGAAATCTTTTTATACTATCTCTATCCTGGTCAAACTTGCGCCATGACCTTAAATTGCTGCATGGTTGATAAACCTAGCGAGGTTAAAGCTATTGCAGAAGAGGGTACCGAGTACCTGGGGCTTCCCAGAAAATCTTTGCCACAATGGATGCTCGAATTTGACGAATGGCGTCAGTTTACCTTAGAAACGTACAACGAACGTTACGAAAATCTTCTGGCCACAATTGACGCCATTGCTTTTCAAAAATTGGATGAACGCTTACTCAACTTGTTGAAAGATAAAAGTATAGCTAAAGGAACGAACGAAATTGAAGTCACCCACAAAAGCTTAGCGGAAGAATTACATTCCTCTCGTGAAGTGATTTCTCGCTTGCTTAAACAGTTGGAAAAAATTGGCAAAGTGCAACTCAGTAGGAATAAAATTACCGTAAATCTAGGCTAGGTCTAAAGCTTTCATCTTATGACTTTTGTCATACTTTTTCAAACAGATTTTTATGACCTTGTATTAAAATTAAGGCCATGGAAACGATAAAAGATTTGGCTCAGCTAAAATATAATTTGAGTCTTGGTCCAGGTTATGGAGGTTATAGCGAACTATTAAAGGCAATTGATTTTTCATCAGAAGAATTAAATAAATATTGTCAGTTTTCCGACCAACATTACCAGCGGGTTCGATTATTTGATAGCAATTTAATTGAAGCCGTATTAAGCTGTTGGCAACCAAAGCAGGAAGGTGATATTCATAATTTCAACAATTCGGTGGCTTGGTTTAAGGTTTTGCGGGGAAAAGTAGTATTGGAGAACTTCGATTTAAGTCTAGCTGCCCTTGAGCCTAAATATAGCCAAAGTTTCACTGAGGGTGAAATGGGTTTTCTAGATGATGATCTTGGCTTTCATCGTTTCAGAAGTAAGGGCTTAAACGAGGCTGTAATCCTCCACCTGTATACCGAAAAGTTAATGCATCGGGGTGTTTATGATCCGGTTAATGCTGAGGTGAAGATAATGGAAGCCGCGGTGGATAATAGTTTCGATGACTAAAGCTTAAAGGTGATACTCGTCACTACCCAAGACAAGCAAATAGAGCAAATTTGCGGAAAATTAAAGTATATGGGATTTTTCTCCTTTTTAAATTCGAAAAGCGATAAAATTAAAGAATGGAACGCTAAGGGCGCCATAATTGTAGATGTTCGCAGCAAAGAAGAGTTTCGCAGTGGTCATATAAAGGGCGCTAAGAACATGCCTTTGCCTGGGCTGAACGCTAAATTAAAAGAGTTAAAGGCCTACGAAAAGCCAATTATTTTCTGTTGTGCCTCTGGGATGAGAAGTGGTCAAGCAACCGCTATCTCCAAACAAGCAGGTATAGAGTGTATGAACGGCGGTGGCTGGAGTAGCTTGTCAAGAAAGTTGTAGTTTTTTGGTTTATGTTCAGAGAGGGACTTTCTACTTAATGCAGAAAGCCCCTCATTTTTCTTAAGCTTTTTTAGGTTTACAATTGTTCAAGCCCCATTATTCGCTGCTGCGAAAGCCTCAAAAACTATCTTTGTCGCATATAAGTTAGCCATGTTCGAAAAGATAGATAATTCACTCAGTAGCTTGGTGGTACACCAAGTTGGAAATAAGCTCAAGGAAGAGGGTTTGGTTTTGAGCAAGTCGGAAAGTGGTCTCGATTTGCCCACCTTGAAAATTGTACAAGACTACCTAGCGTCGGCCTTTCTTCATCCAGAATTTTATCGCTTTACGCATCCTACTGATCTAAAACTGAATAGCGTTTACTCTGTACTTTGCGATGTTTTTGATAGCCCAACTAGCTTTGTGGCAAAGTCAGCGCAATTGGCCAAGTTACTTTACGATGTGTCGGATCATCCTAAGGTTAAAAGCGGAGAGCTACTGGTTATGTATCTCGAAAACGCACGGGCCTTTGGACAAGAGGCGCCGGCCATTGCTATCTTTAAGTCTGAGAAAAAGCGGCCCTTCTTATTTACCGAAAGCCAAGGCGATATTATTGAGCTTTTCAGCTACAAAGGCATTAGTCCATCTAAAGTGGATAAGGCTGCGCTGATCTTTAATAACGATCGCGAAGACGGCTTTCAAGTATTGTCGGTCGACAATATTAATCGCGGCGAAGAAGCGAAATTTTGGTTTGATAGCTTTCTGAAATTGGAAATTAGATCCTCCGAATTTTCGAAAACTACAGAGCTTATTGGGCTTACCAAAAGTTTTGTGGATCAAGATTTACAAGGCAGTGAAGTATTAGATAAATACGGTGCAAGCGAATATTTAGAGCGCTCGAAAGGATATTTTGAGGAAAATGAAAGGCTTGCGCCGGATGATTATACCGAAAAGGTTTTCGAAGACCCCGCTGTTGCAGATAGGTTTAGAGAGTACGTAGCGCAAAGGGAACCAAAGTCGCTAAACTTTGAAGAGGAGTTTGAGGTAAGTCACGAAGCCTTGAAAAAGAAACAGTCGGTTTTTAAAAGCATCCTAAAACTTGATAAAAACTTCCACATTTATATTCATGGTAAGCGCGAGTGGATTGAGAAAGGTCAAGATGATGATGGCCGTAAATTCTACAAAGTTTATTACGAAGAGGAAAACTAAATCATAAAAAAAACGGCTGCTTTAAAAGGCAGCCGTTTTTGGTTTATTGTAATTCTGAAACTTTAATTAGCATCGAATGCGGCTTATTTTTTAGGAATTTTATAGTACATCCCAACATAAATATTTCTTCCAAAAATGGGCCCCCAAACAAAGTTACTGTCGAAGTAGGGACTAAAGGCTTGGGTCGAATTTACAATGGGATTGCTCTGACGGAAATTGAAAAGGTTATTTACACCCGTAAAAAATTCAAAGTTTTTCCACTCTTTATTTACTTGCCCATCTACCGTAAGGTAAGAAGGCGAGAAGTCTCTTTGTTGAAACTCTGCCGGACTGTCGCTGCTGTTGGGTAACCTTTTGGCGCCAAACCAGTTAACACTCATGTCAAATTTCCATTTTTTCACACTTTCGTAAGATGCGTTTAAAAATGCCCGGTGCTCCGGAATTTGATAAGCGAGGTTTAAGCCTTCCAAAAATTGTTCTTCCGAACGAAGGTATTTATAGGCCAAGCGTAAATTTAAACCTTTGATTAGCTCATAATCTAGTTGATTCATGAAACTAATAGAGCGACTGCCTCGCTGATAAAGTATGTAGGCTGCATTGGGATTGTAATCGAGGTCTGTTACTAATTTCGTCTCAAACCAAGTGTAAAAAACATCGGCGGTATAGCGTAATTGCTTTTTACCCAAGGGAATAAACTGATCGAAACTGAAGCCTGCGTTCCAGGCCACTTCCGGTCTAAACTCTTGATTGACAAAACTCAGTTGCCTAGATGAGGCTAAAACAGAATTATTTTCCGCTAATTTATTGGCCGTACGTTGACCTCTTCCTCCGCCTATGCGGAAAGTAGTAAGTCTACCTGCCGCGTACCTTAAATTTAGGCGCGGAGTGAAATAGGCCTTTTCAAAATAGGAGTTGTAATCCATCCGCATTCCCGCAATTAAGGTAAAGTCATCATTTGGTTCGTAGCTATATTCAGCAAAGGCCCCCGGAACAATTTCTTGCCTCTGATGGCTGTAAAGTGCAGTACCAAGACTGTCTAAAGCTTCGGAATAATCATCTACTAAAAGTGATACACCCGTATGATATTTATGGGCGCTAGTGCCAATTATATCTTGAAAAATAGCGTTCAGGTAAAAATTACCGAGCTCTGCCTGAGTGCCTCGTCGACCGAATTGGGAATTGCGATTTTGATAGCTTGCGCTATAAACAAAGCCTACGCTGCGGTAAACTTCATCTTGAAAGGCATAACCAAGTTTTCCGAAAAGTTCGGCTCTTTCATCGGTCGATTCAAATCCCCAAAAAAGATCTTGCTCTGCGCCGCTTCGCTCTAAATAGTTAATTTGACCACCTTGTTTTTTATCCTGCACTAGATTAACGCCCACTTGACCTTCCCAGCCATTATGGCTACGAAAATGCATGCGCTGAAGCAGGTTTGCCTGCGAGCCATTGGTAATGTCCGCAAATCCATCCTCATTCCTATCCTGACTAAAAGGTATGGCGCTGAAGTGTAGCATGGTGGCGTGCTGAATGTGCTCGCCAGTAGTATAAGACCCTAAAAGGTTTATTTCGCTACGTCCTCCTTGATTACCAAAAACATTTAGCAAAAAGCGCGGGGCCGTTTCTGGTTTATAGTACTCAGTATTAATTTGGCCAGTAATAGATTCATAGCCATTAATTACCGAGCTTAAACCCTTGGTTAATTGTATGCTTTCTATAAATGGCCCTGGTATGTAGCTAAGACCGTTAATGCCATTTAAGCCTCTAACAAAGGGAATGTTTTCTCTTTGAATCAAAGCATATTTCCCGGCAAGACCTAGCATCTCAATTTGCTTGGTACCCGAAATGGCATCACTAAAAGCAACATCAACTGAGGCATTGGTTTCGAAGCTTTCGCTGAGGTTGCAGCAGGCTGCTTTACGCAATTCAGTTTCGTCGATGCGGTAACTCAAGCCCGCCGCTTTCAAGTCAATTTGTGTGGCTTTTGCCCGGCCTTTTACTTCTGCTTCCGCAAGAAGCGCAGCATCACTTTTCAGGGTAAAATTGATAGTACCAATGCGGGAAATAACCACTTTCTTTTGGGTTTCGAATCCAATAAAACTGGCTACTAAAGTATTCTTTCCGGGGACTCTTTCTAGGGTGTAGAAGCCATTCACATCGGCACTTACTCCTTTTTCGGTTCCTTCCCAATATACGTTGGCTCCAGTGGCTGCAATTTTCTCGCCTTCTTCAAGGAAATATATAGTGCCACTTATCTGGCCTCGAGCTGCTGTGAAACTTAGCAAGAGGCAAATAATAATTAAGGAATTCCTCATTATTGGTGATCTTTCAATACGGCGGGATCGCGGTATTTACAGCATCCGTGGAGGCTTTGGTAGGCTTCTTCAGGAGCCGCAAGAAACTCAGTGTCATATCCGGAGGCGGCTACTGCTTTATAGATGCTTTCAAAGGACACTTGTTCTGCGTTGTATTTGAATTTTAGAATTTTGGTCTCTTTATTCCATTGCGCTTGCTCAACACCTGGTAGAGCAGCGGCCTTTTCAATAACTTGTTGGCACATTCCGCAAACTCCGTTTACTACAAGAACACTATCGGATAGGTTAACTTGCTTTGATTGAGCTTGTAAGGTGCTAAAAGAGAGAAGGAGAATAAGACTGGCTAGAAAATTTTTCATTATAATATCGTTGTTTAATTAAAATAGATTTGCACTGTGAAAAGATACCTCTCTAAATTAAGAAACGTTGGTATGCAATGATAATATTTTGGGAGAGTTTTGGTAGGTGTTCATGCCTCCAATTTTTAGCCTGCCTGGCTTCGTTAAGATTTAGAAAGGGCTTGGTGGTGTTTGAAAGTGCATGACTAATTTGTTTAAAATTAATCTTTTTCGATTCTTCCTGATCCTGTGAAGATGAGTTTATTGAAAGACCACCAATAGAGAGCCATTGATCAGAGCAGCAAGAGCCAAATTCGTCTATACTTTCAGTGCAGCCGACCTCTTGATCATTATGGTTGGGTTTGCATTGGTCGCTAACGTAGTACCAAGCTTCGTCTACTAGCATGCCCAAGCAGTAATGCCGATTTAGAGAAAAACCCATACCCGCCCATAAAATTATGGGGATTAAGATGCTGCTGAAGATTGCTTTTATGGATTGCATTGAAGCAAAGGTATGAAATAAAAAAAGCCGCTATAAAGCGGCTTTCATTTTACCTTTAAAATTTGACAATCCAAGCGTTAGAATAATATTTTCGTGCTTCGGCACGGTAAGTTTTTGCCTCGTCTAGAGAGTTGGCTGACTTATAAATAACGCGGTACGTATCGAGTTTTGCGATGTAAGCAATTTGCATATCATCCTTATTCAATTTGCTGCGATTGATGAATTTTTGTGCTTCCGCTTCAGAAAATGAAGAAACGATTACTATGCGATACATTTCAGTCCCTAGGTCGGTACTTGCTTTCTTTGTGGTTAAAGAAGTATTGGTATTGCCAGTTGCGTTTCCTACCGGGGCAACTGCGGCGGCAACGCGCGGCATGGTATTTAAACTATCAATTTTTTGGTTGAGCATATCAATTTGCACGTCTTTCTCTTGGTTGCTCATTTCTAAGGAAGCTACTTTTTCCGCTTGGCGTGTTAGGCTTTTATTAACTATTTCAGCGCTGTCAGCACTTAGTTTTAGGGCAGCATATTTTTTAGGGTCAACTTCGATTTTGCTCTTATCGCGGTCCGATTTTAAATAGTAAGTTAAACCTGCCGTAACAAAGCCATACATATCAAAAGATTTGGAGTTGAAGGCATCTAACCAAGGTTGGAATAAGAGCACTCTGTGCGCATAGCCAACATTAAGATCAAGTTTGTTGGTTAGGGGAATACCAGCATTGAGCCCTAAAAGGATAAAAGTGTTTAGCGAGTATGTGCGGCCATCTGTCGTTGGGTTTGGTATTTCGGCTGCTCTTTGGCGAGTAACAATATCATATAAGTTGGAATTCATCAGTCCTGCGCCTAGTCCTGCTCTTCCATTCAGTTTGAAACTCGATTTCGGATCAAATACGTGTACAATATTGTATTCGTAGGAAATACTACCTTCAAACATTTGTGTTTGATAAAAGAAGTTTTCATTGTTTCCGTTAAACTGTCCGGCAAGAGCATCAGCGCGCAAGCGAGAGGAAGCGTCAAACTGGTAACCTATTCCTGCGTTTACCGCCAAGTTAGTTTTGTATCCGACGTAATTACTCTGGTCTAGTTCAACCATTGGCATTCCTAATCCAATTGCAAAGTTTCCAGATAGCTTATCCTGGGCGGATAGCCCCCCGGTTAGCATTATAGAGCCGATAAGAAGTTTGTCGATTATTCTCATTTCTTAGGGAATTGCTTGATTTTGCGTTGGTTTCAATGATGTAAAAATAGAATAATATCTCCATCATTCGAATTCTTCAGATCAATTTCGTTGAAACTGCGGGCTATTTTTCTAATTAATTCATATTTAGTCGCATCACAGCATTTTATTAGTACTTTTGCCAACCTTTTAAAAACGATATTAGAAAGCGGGTTTTTATGAACGTAACTACCAAGAAAACAGACGATTTAAATGCAATCTTAACGGTTAGCATCAAAGAAGAAGATTACCGCGAAGTAGTGGATAAGACTTTGTCAGACTATCGCAAAAAAGCAAATATCCCTGGTTTTCGCCCCGGCAAGGTACCTGCGGGTTTAGTGAAAAAGCAATTTGGTAAGGCTATCCTGATCGAAGAAGTAAATAAAATTTTACAGCAGTCGGTTTTTGATCACATCAAAAAAGAAGAGCTGAATATTTTGGGGAGTCCGCTTCCAGTTGAACAAGATGACATTGACTGGGATTCTCAAGGTGATTTTGATTTTAACTACGAATTAGGTCTTTCGCCTAGTTTTGAATTGAATATTTCTGCACGCACCAAGATACCTTTCTTAAAGGTAGTGGCTGATGAGGCTATGGTTAACAGATATATTACCGATTATGCAAGACGTTTTGGCACTATGTCGTATCCGCAAACCATCGAGGTTGATGCTATTCTTAAAGGTGACTTTGTGGAGCTTGCCGAAGACAGCAGTGCAAAAGAAGGCGGTATTACAGTAAGCACCACTTTAGCCCTTGATGCTTTCGCTGATACGACCCAAAAAGAGCTTACCGGTAAGGCAGTGGGCGATACCGCAGAGTTTACCAAGGAATCTTTTAAAGACGATTTCCGCTTAGCAGGTGTCCTTAAAGTTGACGAAGAAGTATTAGCTGAATCGAGCTATAAATTCTCTTTTACCTTAACCGAGCTAAGTAAAATTGTTCCCGCTGAACTTAATCAAGAGCTTTTTGACAAAATTTTTGGCGAAGGCGTTGTGAAAAGTGAAGAGGAGTTTAAAGCGCGTATCAAAGAAGACGCAGAGAAAGTTTTTGTGGGCGATTCAGACCGCAAATTCTTGATGGATGTTAAGGAAAATCTTTTGGAAAAAACCAAATTCGATTTACCAGAAACTTTCTTAAAGAAATGGATGCGCACTTCGGGCGAAAAGCCCTTAACGGAAGAAGAAGTTGAGGAGCAATTCCCCAATATGAAGGAAGATATGCGTTGGCAGATTATGCAAAACCGCATTATTTCTGAAAATAAAATTGAAGTGAACCATCAAGAATTGGTTGAGTTTACGAAGCAATTGGTATTGCAACAAATGGCACAATATGGTCAAATGCCAGAAGGGGTTGATTTAGATCAAATTGCTCATAATGTATTAGGTAACAGAGAGGAAGCAGAACGTATTGGCGATCAGCTTTTTGAACGCAAATTATTGGAGTACTTCAAATCTAGCTTCAAGATAGAGGAGAAAGAATTGACATACGATGAGTTTGTAAAAGAGCTTTACGCGAAGTAAAACTGCACAACTGTCATAATTTTCAACTGGCCCGATCATTGTCGGGCCTTTTTTGTTATTATTACTCTTCAAAAAAAACAAATATGGATTTCGGAAAAGAATTTATGAAATATGCCGTGAAGGATCGCGGACTAAACTCAATGCATGTTGGCGATTACCTTCAATCTTCGCTTACCCCTTACATCATTGAAGAACGTCAAATGAACGTGGCACAAATGGATGTTTTCTCCCGTTTAATGATGGATAGAATCATCTTTTTAGGAACAGGGATTAATGATCAAGTAGCCAATATTGTGCAAGCGCAGTTATTGTTCTTAGAATCATCCGACTCTACCAAAGACATTCAGATTTACCTTAATAGCCCGGGTGGCTCGGTGTATGCTGGTTTGGGTATATACGACACCATGCAATTGGTTAATCCAGATGTTGCTACTATTTGCACAGGTATGGCAGCTTCCATGGGGGCAGTACTTTTATGCGCTGGTGCAGATGGTAAAAGATCGGCATTAAAGCATAGCCGTGTGATGATTCACCAGCCGATGAGCGGTGCACAAGGTCAGGCTAGCGATATGGAAATTGCCGTACGCGAGGTGCTGAAAATGAAAGAAGAATTGTATAATATCATTGCCAATCATTCTCGTCAAGACTTCAAAAAAGTTTCCGACGACTCGGATCGCGATTACTGGATGAACGCTGATGAGGCGAAAGCCTACGGCATGATTGACGAGGTTTTGGATACCAAACGTAAGAAGAATTAAACTCGTTTAGACTTTAATCGATTAATTAGAATCCGTTCTAGAACGCTCTAGAACGGATTCACTATTTTTATACTGAATTTTATAATATGGGCAGTAACAAAGAAAATTTATCTTGTTCGTTTTGTGGACGAGAAAAAAAAGATACCAATGTTCTTATTGCGGGTATAGATGGTCATATTTGTGACCATTGTATTCGTCAGGCTTATGGTATTGTGGTAGAAGAGCTGGATACACAAGAGCGCAAAGAGCTTTCTCGCTCAATGCGACTCATCAAGCCGAAGGAAATAAAACAGTTTTTAGATCAATATGTTATTGGTCAAGATTCTGCCAAAAGGGTATTAGCAGTTGCCGTATACAACCATTACAAAAGGTTGAGTAAGGATAAGGGCGAGCTTAAAAATGATGAGGTAGAAATAGATAAGTCTAACATCATGATGGTGGGAGAAACTGGTACAGGTAAAACTTTACTAGCCCAAACGATTGCTCGTATGCTTAACGTGCCTTTCACTATTGTAGATGCTACAGTACTAACTGAAGCTGGTTATGTAGGGGAAGACGTGGAAAGTATTTTAACGCGTCTTCTTCAGGCCGCAAACTATGATCAAAAAGCAGCCGAGCGCGGTATCATTTTTATAGATGAGATTGATAAAATTGCGCGTAAAGGCGATAACCCTTCTATTACTCGCGATGTAAGTGGTGAAGGTGTTCAGCAAGCCATGCTGAAACTTCTGGAAGGTACCAAGGTTAATGTCCCACCACAAGGAGGAAGAAAGCATCCTGATCAAAAGTTTATTGAAGTAGATACGCGCAATATTTTGTTTATTGCCGGTGGTGCGTTTGATGGTATTCAACGCAATATTGCTCGCAGACTTAATACCCGCGCCGTTGGTTTCCATGGTTCTAAAGATCGCGATTCTTTAGATACTACCAATATGCTAAGTTACGTGGCGCCCCAAGATTTAAAAAGTTTTGGATTAATTCCCGAACTAATCGGCCGTATTCCTGTGCTAACGCATTTAGATCCGCTTACGCCGGAAGTGTTAAAGCTCATCTTAACCGAACCTAAAAATGCTATTGTAAAGCAATATGTTGCTTTATTGGGTATGGATAAGGTAGAACTCGATTTCCGCGAAGAAGCGATAGATTATGTCGTTGAAAAAGCAATGGAATTCAAACTTGGTGCGCGTGGTCTTCGCTCCATTATCGAAGCGATTTTAACCGATGCCATGTTCGAATTGCCAGGCGAAGCAGAAGAAGGCTATAAACTAGTGGTAGACAAAGACTACGCGAGCACTCGTATGGATAAAATGTCTTTAAGAGCTCTTAAAGCCGTTAGTTAGAGACAATTTTTTTATAAGTCAAAAACTCATAGGGGTGGATGTGTCTAGCATCCGCCTCTTTTTTTTCGCCCCGGGCTAGCTTCCAAATGCTAAGGTCAAATTCAGGGAAGTAACTGTCGCCTTCATATTTCCCGTGAATAATGGTGAGTTCTATTCCATCTGCGAAAGCCAATGCTTGTTTGTATATCTCCGCCCCGCCTACTATAAAAGGTTGCTCATCATCCTTCACCATCGCTAGAGCCTCTTCAATGCTATGTGCAATTAAACAGCCTTCTGCCTTATAGTCAGTCTGGCGGGTAATTATGATATTGGTTCTATTGGGAAGAGGTCTGCCAACGCTTTCAAAGGTCTTTCTACCCATAATAACATGGTGACCGGAAGTTAAATGCTTGAAGTGCTTTAAGTCTTCTGGGAAATGCCAAATTAGTTGATTGTCTTTTCCGATTACTCTGTTTTCCGCCATGGCGGCGATAAGGGTTACGTTCATAAAATGTTATCTCAAAGTATTTAAACAGCTACTTGGCCTTTTATAGCAGGATGAGGATTGTAGTTTAACAATTCGAAATCTTCATATTTAAAAGCAAATAGATCCTTTACTTCTGGATTTATTTTCATCTGCGGAAGCGGTCTGAATTCTCTACTTAACTGCTCTTTTACTTGCTCTAAATGATTTTCATAAATATGCGCATCACCCAAAGTATGTACAAAATCGCCTAAGCCTAAATTACAAACTTGGGCAATCATCATCGTAAGCAGAGCGTATGAAGCGATGTTAAAAGGTACGCCAAGAAACACATCTGCACTGCGTTGGTAAAGCTGGCAGCTTAATTTACCATCGGCTACATAAAATTGGAAAAGGGTATGGCAGGGGGGTAATCCAGACTTTGCCATAACGGGAATATCTTTAGGGTTCCATGCGCTTACTAATAAACGTCTGCTATCGGGTGACTTTTTGATGTCGTCAATTAACTGTGTAATTTGGTCAACCCCTTCGAAATTACGCCATTGTCTGCCGTAAACAGGCCCCAGTTCTCCCCATTCTTTAGCAAAATCAGAATCTTCTATTATGCGACTCTTAAAGTTTTTTAGTTCTTCTGTCCAAGCCGCAGAATACTTGGGTAGCTCGTCTTCTTTTCCTTGTTTTTTCAGATAACTCTGAAAGGGCCATTCGTTCCAAATGTTAACCCCATTTTCTACTAAATAACGAATATTGGTATCGCCGTTAAGAAACCAAATTAGCTCGTGAACGATGGACTTTAAGTGCACTTTTTTGGTAGTTACCAAAGGGAAACCTTCCTCCAAATTATAGCGCATTTGATAGCCAAATATCGAAAGAGTTCCGATGCCCGTGCGATTACTTTTTAGCACTCCTTGGTGGAGGATGTGCTGCATTAGTTGATGATATTGCTGCATAATAGAAAATTCGTTCAAAGATATTCGATATTCTAGAAAACCTGGCTTTAAAAGGATGAAAAGCTAAAATGGAAGAAATGCATTTTGACTTTTGCTTTTACACGAATTTGCGCCATATTTACGGAAAAATATTTTATGATCAATCAGTCAAGGCCAGAACTGCTTTTAGAATGTTCTTGGGAGGTTTGTAATCAGATTGGCGGTATTTATACGGTGATACGTTCTAAAGTGCCTGCTATGATAGAAAGGTGGGGTGATAACTATTGCCTTTTAGGTCCTTTGGAAAGTCCGAATATTACAGCGGAGATTGATCTGATTTCTGACGTATCTACGCCAGTGGGTAGAGCGGTAAGTCGCCTGGCAAACGAAGGTTGTGAAGTGGTTTACGGTCGTTGGTTGGTAACAGGAAGGCCTAAAGTAGTCTTGATTAAGCCAGATTTCGGCTTCAATAGTTTAGATAGTTATCGCGATCGCTTAGATTCAGAATTTAGCATTGAGAAGGATGAGAACAATGAGCTTCTTGGACGAATGATTCTATGGGCGGAAGTCAATTTTAAGTTTTTACGCTACCTCAGTGAAGAAATGGGAGAGCAACAATTACTAGTTAACTTTCACGAATGGATGGCTTCTCTGCCCATCTTGAAAATAAAAAAAGAAGGTATAGCGTGTAAAACGGTTTTCACCACTCATGCAACCATGCTGGGCCGGTATTTAGCTATGGCTAAGCCCGATTTTTACCAAGATTTGCCAAGTTATGACTGGGAGAAAGAGTCGCGGCACTTTGGGATTTTACCAATCGTACAAATTGAGCGACTGTCAGCTAAAATGGCCGATGGCTTTACCACAGTAAGTGAAGTAACCGCCTTAGAATGCGAGCATTTACTAGCGAAGAAACCAGACGAAATAACTCCCAATGGTTTAAATATTAAGCGCTTTGTTGCCATGCACGAGGTGCAGAACTTACACCAAAAATTTAAAGAAAAGCTGCATGAGTTTACCATGGGTCATTTCTTTCATAGTTATAGCTTTGACTTAGACGATACCTTATATTTCTTTACTTCGGGTAGATACGAGTTTAGTAATAAGGGTTATGATATTACACTCGAAGCTTTACGTCGCTTAAATCAGAAAATGGTTAAAGCCGGGATGTCTACTACCGTGGTAATGTTTGTGGTTACACAAAGAAATGTATGGTCTATTAATCCCGAAGTATTGCAATCGCGCGGAGTAATGCGTGAAATTCAAAACAATGTAGAGTCCATTGAAAAACAAATTGGCGAGCGTCTTTTCAAAGCAGCCTTAAGTTCGGATAAGGAGCATCGTTTACCTCCCTTAAACGATATGGTAGATGATTACTGGAAGCTACGTTTTAGAAGAACTATTCAGTCTTGGAAAAACGATAAATGGCCGATAATTGTTACTCATAATTTAGAAGATGATGGTGGCGATGAGATCTTAGGCTTCATGCGTAAGAATCAAATGTTTAATAGCCCACTAGATAAAGTGAAGGTAGTCTATCATCCTCAGTTTATAAAAAGTACCAATCCATTATTCGGGATAGATTATGGCGACTTTGTGCGTGGTTGTAATTTGGGAATTTTCCCTAGTTATTACGAGCCTTGGGGTTATACGCCACTAGAGTGTATTGCCCGTGGTGTACCTACCGTAACTTCAAACTTATCGGGTTTTGGACGTTATGTAAATGGTATGAAGGACGCGGATGAAGATCACGGAATCTTTGTTTTAAAGCGCGAAGCACGCAGCAGAGAACAAGAGATTAATGACCTAACGACCTATTTGTGGCACTTTGTGAAACACAATAGACGCTATAGAATAATACAACGTAGTAAGGCGGAAGATTTCTCGGAGAGATTTGACTGGAAGTTATTACGGAGCCATTATGAAAAGGCCTATGATATTGCCTTGGCTAAGCCTTAAATAAGGTGAATTCGAGGTAAAATTAGGCTTCAAACCCTCTGTGAATATTGGAAACTTGCAACTAGCTTATTTGGCTGTAGCCCGCTACAACAAAAGAGCTAGTTTTTTTTTGAAAACCGGTGGCTAAAAGTTAAGGTCTAAATTCTGTTAAATAAGCATTCCTACAATTACCGCTGTAAATAACGATGCCATGGTTCCGCCGATTAATGCGCGGAAGCCTAGGCGTGATAAATCGCCTCGACGAGATGGAGCCAAAGAGCCTATACCGCCTATTTGTATGCCTATACTCGCAAAGTTTGAGAAGCCGCAAAGAATATAGGTGGCGATAATGATGGACTTTTCTGAGCTGAATTTACCTTCGGCCATTAGATCGCCTAAGGATACGTAAGCTACAAATTCATTAAGAATGGTTTTCTCACCTAGTAGTTGTCCTACCAAAAAAATATCTTCATTGGCAACTCCCATAAGCCAAGTAATGGGGGCTAGCGTGTAACCTAAAATAAACTCCATCGAGAAGCCAGTATACTGACCGTTGGTGAATTCTTGTACCCAAATATTTAGACCGGTGATATCACCAATAAAATCGCTTAGAAAAGAGTTGATCATCGCTACGATTGCGATAAACACCAATAACATCGCGCCCACGTTTACGGCTAACTTTAAACCATCGGTAGTACCATTGGTAATGGCTTCGAGAGCATTATCGCCAATATTATGACTGCCAATGCGCATGTCTTTATTTACCTCTTTGGTTTCCGGCATTAAAATCTTGGCTGCGACCACAGCTGCTGGAGCACTCATTACTGAGGCGGCAAGTAGATGTTTGGCGAAAAAGGTTCTTTGTACAATGTCATCTCCACCTAAAAAACCAATATAAGCAGCTAGTACCCCTCCCGCTATTGTTGCCATGCCGCCACTCATAATGCAAAGCAGCTCACTACGTGTCATTTTATTAAGATAAGGCTTAATCAGCAAAGGCGATTCAGTTTGACCTAAAAATATATTTCCTGCCGCCGCTAAACTTTCAGCGCCGCTAAGATTCATAGTACGCTTCATTACCCAAGCAAAAGCGTAAACAACCTTTTGCATGATACCGTAATAAAATAATAAGCTCGTTAAAGCGGAAAAGAAAATTACGGTTGGTAACACCTTGAATGCGAAGATGTAACCTAAGGAACTAGACTCATTAATGAGTTCGCCAAATAGGAATTGCGCGCCCACCTCGGTAAAACCCAGAAGCGTAACAAAGCGCTCACTGAGCCAATCGAAACCATTGCGGATAAAAGAAACTTTAAGAATGGCTAGGGCGAAAATAAATTGAATGACCAAGCCTTTAAACACTAAAGCCCAATCAATAGATTTGCGTTTGGCCGACATAAAAAAGGTAAGGGCCAATAAAACGCTAAGGCCTAAAAGCCCGCGCCCCATAGAGGCAAGGTCAAAGGACTTTCCACTGAAATCATAATTTAAAGGTAAGCTAGCGCCAATACCGGTTTTTACTTTCGGACGCTTAAAGAGGTAGCTAATTCCGCTTTCCTCTAAGCTTAATAAACTATCACCTTGTAATTGAAAAGTGTAAGTTCTTTGGGTGTCGTTTGGCGCGCGATAAGTAAAAAATAAGCTATCACTAATCTGCCTAAATTTGCCCGAAGCCTGGAGGTTCTTAGCGGCTAATTGGTAATCGAAGCTATCTGCTGAAAAGCTTAAAATATCGGTCGCTGAGATCTTAAACAGAGAATCACCGTCACTATTTAAAATAGCTTGAAACTGCCAATCTCCTTCCATAGATTGAGACCGAATAGTACTTCCGAGTACCAAGCTGAGAAGCAATAAAAGAAGAATTTTGATACGCATCATAGTATGGGCGAAAATAGAAAATAAGGACTAGCGAATACCGAGAGGCTTAATTATTTCGCTTCGCGGCGATCAATTTCATCTCGTATTCTTACCGCGCGCTCATAATCTTCATTAAGCACAGCTTCTTCTAAACTTTTATTTAAGTCTTTTAGACTGAGGGTTTCCAAGGCGCTAGGGTCACTAACATCTTTCGAGCGCAGGTCATCTTCTAGCTTAGTATGCAGTCGGCTAGATTTCGATCCCGTTGATTTTTCGTTTAAAATCACCCCCGCATTATCTAAAATCTCTGCATAGGTAAATATGGGCGCATTAAAGCGAATGGCTAAAGCAACCGCGTCAGAAGTACGCGCATCTAAAACTTGCTCTATGCCATTTAACTCACAAATTAAGATGGAGTAAAATACTCCATCTTCTAATTTGTGTATCACAACTTGCTTTAATTGAATTTTAAAGGCATCAGAGAAATTCTTAAAAAGGTCGTGCGTTAAGGGCCGAGGTGGGTTCATATCTTTATCAATGGCAATGGCAATACTTTGTGCTTCAAAACCACCGATTATAATAGGTAACCTGCGTTCACCACCTTCTTCTCCTAAAACAAGGGCATAAGCCCCAGATTGGGTTTGACTGTATGATAATCCCTTAACAAAGAGCCTAATATGCTCCATTAATTGGCGGCCTTAAATTTCTTTAACTCTTCAGTTAATTTTGGAACTACTTGAAAAGCGTCTCCCACAATGCCATAGTCTGCGGCTTTAAAGAAAGGCGCTTCCGCATCGGAGTTAATCGCTACAATGGTGCGGGATGCACTTACACCCGCCAAATGCTGAATAGCACCGGAAATACCAATCGCAATATATAAGTTCGGCTTAATGGTGATGCCAGTTTGCCCAACGTGTTCGCTATGGGGACGCCAATCCATATCTGAAACAGGTTTGCTACAGGCGGTTCCTGCTTCTAAAACTTCGGCTAGTTCTTCTACCATAGTCCAGTTTTCGGGACCTTTCAGGCCGCGACCACCGCTAACTACTCTTTCTGCTTCTGGCAAAGGAATTTTTCCTTTTACACGGTCTATAGATTCCACTACTACAGTTTTTTCATCTGCGGAAGCAAAAGAAGCACTTTCAACACTTGCCGCACCACTGCCTTCTTCCAAAGGAATTGAGTTAGGAACGAAAAGGACGATATTATTGGTTTCTGTGCTACTTAAATCGTTGAACCCTTTGCCTGAAAACACACCGCGCTTAACGGTTAGTGGATTTACATTGGTGGGTAAATCAACTACATTGCTAAGAAGGGCAGCATTGTGCTTGATACTTAAAGCAGGCGCTAAGGCTTTACCATTAAAGGTGCCACTAATAATAATAGTTGAGGCATTATTTTCTTGGGCCAAATGTGCGAAAGCTTGGGCATAACGGTTGGCGTCGAAGCTTGCAAGCGCAGCATCATTTACATGTAAAACTTTAGATAAACCGTATTTGCCTGCCTCTTCAGCAGATTCATTAATATCGCCGATTACAACACCAATAGCTTCAGTGCCTTGCATAGTGGCAGTTTTAGAAGCATAAAGAGCAGCTTCCCAAGTGTTTTTCTTAAATTGACCTTCCCAATTTTCGAGATATACTAATACTGACATGTTTCTTCTTTTTTAATTAAATCACTTTTGCTTCCTCGTGCAGTAAACGCACTAACTCTGCTACATTATCGGCATCGATCATTTTCACAGCACTTTTAGGTGCAGGTTTAGTAAAGGAACCGGTGCTCGTTTTAGCGGCAATCTCTTGCGGAGCGCGAACATCTAGCGACTTGCTACGCGCTTGCATAATACCCCGCATATTAGGAATGCGAAGATCTTTTTCTTCTACCAATCCTTTTTGGCCACCTATCACTAAAGGTAAACTTGCTTTTACTTTTTCTTTTCCTCCGTCAATTTCACGAATTAAAGAAGCTTCATTGTCGCTAACTTCCATGCCAACGCAAGCATTAACAAAAGGAAAATTTAAAATACTAGCTACCATTCCTGGTACTTGTCCGCCGTTGTAATCGATTGACTCTCTTCCAGCAATAATTAAATCGTAAGCTCCTTCTTTAGCAACTGCGGCAATTTGTTGGGCTACATAAAAGGAGTCGCTTGGATCCGCGTCAACTCTAATGGCAGCATCTGCACCAATGGCTAAGGCCTTTCTTAGGGTAGGCTCAGTTTCTGCTCTTCCTACATTTAGCACCGTAATTTGGGCGCCTTGCTTTTCTTTAAACCATACCGCTCTGGTTAAACCAAATTCGTCGTATGGGTTAATTACGAACTGTACCCCATTCTTATCAAATGCACTATTGTCGGCAGTGAAGTTGATTTTAGAAGTAGTATCGGGCACATGACTAATGCAAACTAATACCTTCATAATTTATAATATATTCTTTGAGAAGTGATGTGTATAAAGCGCGAAAATAACCATAAAAAACCCGCGGACAAAACCTTATGCATGCATACTAAATTATTAATCTGATTTAGCTTAACTAAAAAATGAGGTCTTTAGCTGCTAATTAGTATTTTTGGCGCCTCAAAAGAATGATCAATGAGTAGAATTATCCAGTTTAGAGAGGCAATTGCTGAAGCGATGAGTGAAGAAATGCGTCGCGACGAGAACATTTATTTGATGGGTGAGGAAGTGGCCGAGTACAATGGCGCTTACAAAGCTTCGAAAGGCATGCTTGATGAATTTGGCCCCAAAAGAGTTATCGATACTCCCATTGCAGAATTAGGATTTTCTGGAATCGGCGTGGGGTCTGCGATGAATGGTTTAAGACCGATTATCGAGTTTATGACCTTTAACTTTTCGATGGTTGCTATTGATCAAATTATTAATAACGCGGCCAAAATGTACCAAATGAGCGGCGGGCAGCTTAATATACCCATTGTTTTTAGAGGGCCAACCGCTTCTGCCGGACAGCTTGGTGCCACGCATAGTCAGGCCTTTGAAAGTTGGTTTGCCAATACTCCGGGTTTAAAAGTGGTAGTTCCTTCTAATCCATACGATGCGAAAGGGCTATTAAAAAGTGCCATTCGCGATAACGACCCCGTAATTTTTATGGAGAGTGAGCAGATGTATGGCGATAAAATGGAAGTGCCGGAAGAAGAATACCTTATTCCATTAGGAGTGGCGGATATCCGTCGCGCTGGTGATGATGTTACCATTGTATCTTTTGGTAAGATTATTAAAGAAGCCGATAAAGCAGCCGATGAATTGGCTAAGGAAGGTATCAGCTGTGAAATAATTGACCTACGTACTGTTCGTCCTATCGATTATGAGGCAGTATTGAAATCGCTTAAGAAAACTAATCGCATGGTAATCGTTGAAGAAGCATGGCCTTTGGGTAATATTTCAACCGAGATTATTACGCATTGCCAAGAGCACGCTTTTGATTATTTAGATGCTCCAATTATTAGAATTAACACCGCCGATACGCCTATGGCTTATGCCCCAACATTGGTAAATGAGTTTTTACCAAATGCGGCAAGAGTTATTACAGCAGTAAAGAAGGTGATGTACAAATAAAAAGGGGGATGGAATTTAGTTTTTTTGAGTCAGTCTAATTTACTTCAAATTAGACATTTGGCTAAGAGCTAAATTAATTTACTTTTGCGCCCCTTGTTAAAAATTAAATCTTCAATCAACAAACAACTATGAACGACTGGTTAATGTATTTGGTTCCCGCCCTAGGTTTGGTAGGAATTCTTGTAATGCTAGTGAAATCGGCTTGGGTAACTAAACAAGCAGCAGGTGATAAAAATATGGCTGAGTTAGCAGGATATATTGCTGACGGAGCAATGTCTTTTTTAAAGGCCGAATGGAAAGTAATGAGCTACTTCGTAGTAATTGGGGCTATTTTGTTAGGATACTCAGGAACCCTGGTAGAGCACTCAAGCCCTATTATCGCAATTGCCTTTATCATTGGTGCTATACTTTCTGCTTTAGCTGGATATATCGGAATGCGCATCGCTACTAAATCTAACGTTCGTACTACGGAGGCGGCCCGTACTAGTTTAGTACAAGCCTTAAAAGTTTCTTTTACGGGTGGTTCTGTAATGGGCCTTGGTGTAGCGGGATTAGCCGTTTTAGGTTTAGGATCTTTATTTATAGTTTTCTACAACTACTTTGTTCCAGAAGGTGCTGCCATTAATGGCCCGGAAATGAAAACGGCTATCGAAGTATTAGCTGGTTTCTCTCTTGGTGCTGAGTCTATCGCTCTTTTTGCCCGTGTGGGTGGTGGTATTTATACCAAAGCAGCCGACGTAGGTGCAGATTTAGTAGGTAAAGTAGAAGCGGGAATTCCCGAAGATGATATTCGTAACCCCGCTACTATCGCCGATAACGTTGGTGATAATGTGGGTGATGTAGCCGGCATGGGCGCCGATCTTTTTGGTTCTTATGTAGCCACAATTTTAGCGACCATGGTTTTAGGTCAAGAAATTGACAGCGCTGACAATTTTGGTGGAATGGCCCCTATATTATTACCAATGGTAATTGCTGGCTTAGGTCTTATCTTCTCCATTATTTCTATGGCTTTCGTGCGCATTAGCAACGAAAACAGCTCGGTTCAGAAAGCCCTAAACATGGGTAACTGGTCCTCTATTATTTTTGTGGTTATCGCTTCCTATCCGCTTTCTATGTGGATGTTACCGGAATCCATGATTTTAAGAGGGTACGAGTTCAGTCCTTTAGATGTATTCTTTGCCATTTTAGTAGGATCTATTGTTGGTGCTTTAATGAGCTTAGTAACGGAGTTTTATACTTCCATGGGCAAAAAGCCAGTAAATTCTATTGTTCAGCAAAGTTCTACGGGACACGCCACTAACATTATTGGTGGTTTAGCGATGGGTATGCAGTCTACGGTTATTCCAATTTTAATCTTAGCGGCTGGTATTATTTTCTCTTACTCTTTTGCTGGTTTATACGGGGTGGCTATTGCTGCTGCGGGTATGATGGCTACTACTGCTATGCAATTAGCGATTGACGCTTTCGGACCAATTGCAGATAATGCGGGTGGTATTGCCGAAATGAGTGGATTACCTGAGGAAGTACGTGGACGCACCGATAATTTAGATGCTGTTGGTAACACTACCGCTGCAACTGGTAAGGGTTTTGCCATTGCTTCTGCGGCTTTAACCGCGTTGGCTCTTTTTGCCGCTTTCGTTGGTATTGCTGGTATTGATTCAATTGATATTTATAAAGCTCCTGTTTTAGCCATGCTATTTGTAGGAGGTATGATTCCATTTATCTTCTCTTCTTTAGCTATTTCGGCGGTAGGTCGCGCAGCAATGGCGATGGTACACGAAGTACGTCGTCAGTTTAAAGAGATTCCCGGTATTATGGAATACAAGGCTAAGCCTGAATACGAAAAGTGTGTAGAGATTTCTACCAAAGCTTCTATCCGTGAAATGATGCTTCCTGGCGCTATCGCCTTAATAACGCCATTATTAGTTGGTTTTGGATTTCTAGGAGTATTTGAAGAAACTTCTTCAGCGGAAATGTTAGGCGGTTTATTAGCGGGTGTAACCGTTAGTGGTGTGTTGATGGGTATTTTCCAAAACAACGCAGGTGGTGCTTGGGATAATGCTAAAAAGTCTTTTGAGCAAGGCGTTATGATTGACGGTAAGATGGAGTACAAAGGTTCTGAGGCGCACAAAGCTTCGGTAACGGGTGATACTGTGGGTGATCCATTTAAAGATACATCGGGCCCTTCGATGAACATCTTAATTAAATTAATGTCTATCGTTTCTTTGGTTATCGCTCCTCATATTCACGTGGGTGATGTAAGTGATCACGCTTATATGGACGAAGTGGTTAAAATAAGCGCTGGAGAGGTTTACGCCTATGAAGGTACGAATGCGGCTCAAGTAAAGTTTAGCAGCCCCAATAGTGAAATGACCGGGACTATTTCAGCAGAAGCTTTTAGCTATGACTTCGCCTCAGAAGATAATGTAGTTAACCTACGCATGCAGCTAAGTAGCAAACAAACTAGCACTTTGTTAAAGTCACAATTTAAAAGCGTTGAAGTTAGAGCCGAGCAATTGAGTTTAGGTGAAAACGGTCTTTTTGAAGGTGAAGCTTTTATTATCCTTGATGGGAACGCAATTCCTTCTACACTAGGGATTAATATCGTAAACGAAAAGAAAATTTTAGCGAGTCTTAGTATGAACTAAGATTAGTCATAATCAATTTAGTATTAAGAGGTCGTCTACTTTAGATGGCCTCTTTTTTTTTGATCCAAGCCCATGGTTCTGCAGAGCTTAGTAAAGGTAAATTAGGCTTGTATTTTTTCACTGCGGTAGATGCGGTCTACCCAAAGTCCTTGATTTTGAAGCATGAGCATGATTATGAATTATTGTCTCAGATTTTCCATAAAAAGTAAGGTGATTTGAGTGGAAAGAGACTGACCTGGAACCCGCAAAGCCTGCGGCAGGGATTGTAGTGAAAAGCCCGCAGCCTTAATACCCCGGCGCAATTCTGTGGCAGGCGACCAAAGGAAGCCTAGCGGCAGAATATGCAGCTGGGAGTGTTAGGGCGAGGACTTGGAGCAAAAAGCCCGGTTGCCGCCCAAATAAAAAAAATCAGATTATTAAAATAAGCCGTTAAGTTCGGCGTCGATATTATTGATGATTTTGCCTAAATCTTCCGGGTTGTTGGCGAATTTATTCTCGTCAACGTTGATAATTAGCAAGTTGCCTTTGTCGTAACCAGAAATCCACGCTTCGTAACGTTCGTTGAGGCGGCTGAGGTAATCGATGCGAATATTGTTTTCATAATCGCGGCCGCGCTTCTGAATTTGGTCCACCAAAGTGGGGATGGAGGCACGCAGGTAGATCAATAAATCGGGGGCTTCCACAAAGGAATCCATTAGTTCGAAAAGTGAAAGGTAGTTTTCAAAGTCACGGCTAGGCATAAGGCCCATGGCGTGTAAGTTGGGGGCAAAAATATGGGCATCTTCGTAAATAGTACGGTCTTGAATGATGCTTTTTCCAGTTTCGCGGATTTCCTTAACCTGACGAAAACGACTGTTTAGGAAGAAGATTTGCAAGTTGAAAGACCAGCGCTGCATTTCGCGGTAAAAATCGTCGAGATAGGGATTGTCTTCTACATCTTCGAAGTGGGGTGTCCACTTGTAGTGCTTTGCTAGTAAGCGTGTTAAGGTAGTTTTCCCCGAGCCGATGTTACCTGAAATTGCAATGTGCATAGTCGTTTTTTAATAAGCTCACAAAGCTAAGTTTTTCGGCTAAATTATCGGCTATTGTAAGCCGCTATTCGAGCTTATAAAGGTAGAGCATGCCGGCTTTCCACAAATAAAGGGAGCGGTTGTGTAAAATGATACGTTTGATTTCCGTTTGCGGGCAGATTAGGTTTTGTCTTTGGCCGGTTTTCACCGAGATGAGGCTTAATATTCCACATTCGCTGAGGCAGATAAGTAAATCATTATTGAAATCGGCGTCAATTAATGCTTCGGTGTAGGAAATGTTTTTTTGGAAGGCGGCCAAAGCATCGAAAAGTAAAAATCCACTTTGAGGAAGATGGAGGATTTGGTGATTGAAGCTGCTTAATAAAAGGGAAGGGCGACTGGAGCTGCTGCTAATTTGGTTAATGGTTGGGCTAAAGTTTAGGAGTTTTTCCGCTTCAGGGTCATAAATGCTGAGGCGATCGCTTACCTGATCGTAGATGAGAATTTGACTTTGACTGGTATAGCTTACCAAACTGGGGTCGATAAAGCCGGCATCGAGGAGGTTTATGCTGCGACTAAAATTCAGGCGATTATCGAGAATTTGGATCGTATTAAAATCGGTATAATAAAGAAGCGGCTGCAGGGGGTTAATTAAGGTGAAAAAACTTATTGGGCCTAAGCGTGGATCGCTGTAGCTATAGTTTTGCTGGCCTTTTATGGGGTGTTTAATAATCTCATTGCCTTTTAAATAGTAGATGTTTCCGAAGGGGTCAACTTTTAAATCATCGGCAGCGGGAATGACCTCGCTGCTAACTAAATTTAATTGCAAAGCCTGCCCAAATAGGGCTGAGTTTAGGAATAGAAAAAGCAGGAGTGTAATCCGCATTAGTGGTTTAATTTTAAGAGTTCATCCATATGCTCACGGCTGTTACTAAGGCGCGGAACCTTATTTTGGCCTCCTAATTTTCCTTTGGTACTCAGCCAATCGTAAAATAATTGTGGGCGCGCTTCAATAAGCTCGAGACCGGTTAGGGCCAAGCCTTTGTAACGTTTGGCTTCGTAGTCGCTATTAATATTGCAGATCGCTTTGTCTAAATCGGCAGCGAAGTCGGCTTTATTAAGGGGTGCTTTACTCCACTCAATGAGCCATTGGTGCGCTCCTTTATTTTTACCTTCCATAAAAATGGGGGCTACGGTAAAATCTAAAACTTGGCAATTATGTTTTTCACAGCTTTGTCTGAGGGCTTTTTCGGCATTTTCAATAATGAGTTCTTCCCCAAAAACATTAATAAAGTGCTTGGTGCGTCCGGTAATTTTAAAACGATAAGGCGAGGTGTTGGTGAAGCGAATAGTATCGCCAATAATGTAACGCCATAGGCCCGCATTGGAAGTGATAACCACGGCGTAGCTGGGGCCAATCACCACTTCGCTTAAGCCAATCGTTTTAGACTGGGTCCCTTCGTAGGCATCCATCGGAATAAACTCGAAGTAGATGCCATAATCGAGCATTAAAAGCATTTCGCCACTATCTTTTTGATCTTGGATGCCAAAGAAGCCTTCCGAGGCATTATAGGTTTCTAGATAGTTAATGTCTTTGCCAATAATTTCGCGGTACTGCTCGCGATAGGGTTCAAAGTTTACCCCACCGTGCATGTAGAGCTCTAAATTAGGCCATACTTCGGCGATGTTTTTTTTGCCACTTAATTCTAAAACGCGCTGTAATAAAACTAGCATCCACGACGGAACACCTGCGAGACTGGTAACGTCTTCGCGCAGGGAGGTGGTTGCCATAGCGACAATTTTCGACTCCCACTCCGTCATTAAACTAATTTTATTATTAGGCGTGCTGCGCATTTCTACCCAAAAGGGGAGGTTTTCGATTATAATTCCAGAGACGTCACCATAGTAGCTTTGTAATTCCTGGTTATCAAGAAAAGTGCTGCCACCCATGCGTAGATTCATGCCATCGAAAACCATAGTTTCGGGATTTAAATTGCAATAAATGCTCAATAAATCTTTGCCTCCCTTAAAGTGGCAATCTTCTATAGCTTCCTCGCTAACGGGTATAAATTTGCTTTTACTGTTGGTGGTGCCGCTAGATTTGGCAAACCATTTCACTTCTCCTGGCCAAAAAATATTTTGTTCCCCTTGGCGGAGACGATTTACATCCGCTTCAATGTCTTCGTAAAAATGGAGGGGAACTCTTTCTTTAAAGGTGCCAATAGAGGATATATCGTCGAACTTGTATTTTTTTCCAAACTCGGTGTTTGAAGCAATGCTTATTAATTCTATTAATAGCTCGCTCTGCACTTCATGGGGATACTTCATGAAAAGTTCCAGCTGGTGAAAGCGCTTTTTCATACGCCAACTTAAAAATGAATTTACTAGTGCAAGCTTCATAGGAACAACTAATTTAGCGATACAAATTTTAGAATATGAGATTCGAACTTAATCTGAGCAAAATGCCCGCGTGGCAAGATGATGAAAAGGTACAATATATCCTCAAGGCAGATGATGATTTTATCAGGCTTAATCAACTAATTGGTCGCCAAATTACAATAGAATTCCTTAATGAGAAATACTGTTCTAATTGTGGAAATAAGTTTGCCGACTTGTTCCGAATGGGCTTTTGTAAGAACTGTTTTTTTACCTCTCCGCAGGCGGGTGAAAGCATTATTAGGCCAGAGTTAAGCCAAGCACACTTGGATATTGAAGATCGCGATTTAGCTTTTGAGAAATCGTATCAGCTGCAAGAGCATATCGTGTATTTGGCCAATGGTGGCGACTTAAAAGTGGGCGTAACCCGCGCCCAGCAAATGCAAAATCGCTGGATAGACCAAGGGGCATCGGAAGCGATAGTTTTGGCGCGTACCGAAAATCGTTTTCAAGCAGGTGAAATGGAAGTGGCGCTGAAAGGCTTAATGGGCGATAAAACACCTTGGCGGAAGATGCTGAAAAATGAAATTCCTACGATAGATTTAGTAAAGGAAAAGCTCAAGGTGAAAGAAAGCCTTTCGGCTGAAATGCTAGAATTTTTTGCAGCAGGCGAAGATGAAGTTTATCAGTTTAATTACCCCGTGGAAGAGTGGCCTACAAAAATTAGTACTCTTAATCTGGATAAAGAAGCGAAGGCAGAAGCGGTGCTGAAAGGGGTGCGGGGTCAATACCTAATTTTTCAAGGGGATTTAGTTTTTAACGTCCGCGCTCACACTGGTTTTAGGGTTTCTTTCGCTTTCGCTTGATGCGTGCTAATTCACCGCGGTTTAAACTGGCCAATCCAATTAAGGAAGGAATGGCCATATTAAAGAACCAGACTAAAGTACTGCCGATTACAAATACTAAGGACTGATCACTAAAGAAACTAAAGAAGTAAAAAGAAAGCGCTCCCTTAATTAAGAAGTCCAATCCTGCAAAAGTTGGGGTTACTGCCGATAGAAAATAATAAAGAGGAATAGCGTAAAGGATTTCCAAATTAATACTCTCGGGTTGCAGAAAGTACAAGGAGATTAGTAATTGCGCTGAGAAAATAAGGAAGCGAAAAGAGTGGATTGCAAGCAGCAAGCCTTTTAGTTTAAAGCCAGGCTCACCTTTAATTAGATAATTGGCCAAGGGATACTTAAAAAGCTTGCGCTGATGGAGGGAACTTATAATTTTTTCGAGACTGAAATAGATAACTAAGCTAAAAAGGGTAGCCAAAAGCGTTAGTAAAGTATAGGCAATTTGACCAGCATTAATTAACCAAAGGCAGGCAATTAATAAGCTAATTATGGTTTTGCCAAAAAGCTTAGGGCCATGGGTCCAAAAAGTAAGGAAAAGTGCTTTAGAGCGATGAACCTGATCTTCTTGCACAATGTAACGACCGAGAATTTCGCCGCTGTTTAGAGGCGTGATAAAGGCTAAACCATAGCATTTAATATTTTGCCAAATGGCTTTTTTAATACTAATGTGGCTTATCAATGCTTGAATTTTTTGCCAGGCGATAGCATCAAAAGTGATGTTCAAAAACCAGAGTAGGCTAAAAAGGAAAAGACTTAAGAGGCTACGGTTAAGATCGAGACTTAATTCGAAATCTCTTATTTGAGACTTATCTAGCTTTAGCCACAAAAGATAACTAGCAACTAATACTAGTGCTATCTTTAGGATGCGGAAGAGCCATTTTTTACCAGAGATCGATTTCTTCACTTTTCGGTAAATTGAAGTAGCGACGAATGAGGTAAATCAAAGGGTAGATTAAGAGCGTATCTGCAGCAGCGAAAAGCGCTTTGAATAGCCAACCATCTTTAACCAAGCCTCCAATAAAAGCGAAACTTTCTACGCCAATAAATAATACTGTAGTTACTAAAATGGTATCTACTAGCTGCGAAAAAATGGTAGAAGCATTGTTGCGCAGCCATAAATATTTGCCATTGGTTTTCTTCTTGATGGCGTGAAAAATACGCACATCAATAAATTGCGCTACCAGATAAGCCAGCATGGAAGCCAGAATTACTCGGCTAGAACTTTGGAAAACTTGATCAAACTGCTCATCGCTAACGGGGCTGTTGCTAATAGCGGGGAAAATATGCCCTAAATAGAGAATTAATAGAACCAAAAGTGAAGCAAATAAGCCAGCGAAAACCACGCGGTTGGTGTTTTTTCGACCGTAAACTTCGGAAAGAATGTCGGTGATTAAAAAAGTAAGTGGGTAGGGAATTACGCCGGCCGAAACGATAAAGGTTTTAAAGCCGAGGTTAATGCTTACAAACTTATTAGCGATTAAGTTACAGGTTATTAAGGCCGCAATAAATAAAGCCGCCAGAATCAAATACATGATTCCGGCTTCTTTATGTTTAAGGGTTTGCGTTTCTTTCAACTTAGTCAATTACAAAGTCATACTCCATGCGCATTTGCATGCCTTTGCGGCTTTGTGCTTGCTCTAATAGTTCGAGGTACTGCCCAAATTCTCCCAATTCGGCTTTGATGCTTGCACCGCCCATTTGGTCCGAGAATTTTTTAATAAATGCTTGTAATGGATCTTCTAATTCGGGATAGGTTACAACGGAATATCCTTCTTCTAAACCTGCTTTTTCGGCGGCAATATTAATGGCGTCACTTAATCCACCAATAAGATCTACCAATCCTAATTCTTTCGCTCTTAGGCCAGAATAAACTCTTCCTTGCCCAATGCTATCTACAAAAGCAAGGTCTAAACCACGACCGGCCGCAACTCTACTTTTAAAGGTTCCGTAAATATTGTCAACCTGGCGAATCAAGATTCTACGTTCCGAAGGACTTAAATCACGATCGATGGTACCGATATCGGAGTGAGTATTCGTTTTTACTGTTTCGATATTAATTCCCAGTTTCTCATTCATAAGTTCTTGCGCGGTAAAAAATAAGCCAAAGGCGCCGATGCTACCTGTTACGGTGTTGGGCTGCGCCAAAATGGTATCGGCAAAGCAAGCGATATAGTATCCACCACTAGCGGCTACGTCT